>ERZ857745.57-NODE-57-length-157397-cov-5.900853_pt1 | contig 157397 bp, 145 predicted proteins | sample MGYA00519699_ERZ857745 | MGnify/ENA primary metagenome ERZ857745 (study PRJEB31778, sample SAMEA3449357) | human gut metagenome | biome: human gut; feature: human-associated habitat; material: faeces | place: United Kingdom | collected 2010/2012 ... | reverse complement strand
TTTATTTTTAAGAAAAGAGGAAAGAATATGGGTAAAAAGTATAAATTTTTAGCATTTGACTTTGGTGCGTCATCGGGACGTGCAATGCTTGCCACATTTGACGGTGAAAAAATCACTCTTGAAGAAAAACACCGTTTTTCAAACGACCCTGTTAATATAAACGGAGATTTGCATTGGGACGTGCTTAGATTATTCTTTGAAATCAAGCAAGGTATCTTAAAGTGTGCAAATTCGGGTGACAGAGATATTGACTGTATCGGTATCGACACATGGGGCGTTGACTACGGTTTGCTTGACGAAAATGACAAGCTTATCGGCAATCCTTACCACTATCGTGATACAAGAACAGAGGGTATGTATGACGAGGCATTTAAACTTGTTCCGAAAGAGGAAATTTTCAAGGAAACAGGTATTGCTTTTAACTGGTTCAATACAATATATCAGCTTTTGTCAGCAAAGCTATCGGGTGATACTTCACTTAAAAATGCAAAAACTTTGCTTATGATGCCGGACTTATTCAACTTCTTCTTAACAGGTGTTAAAAAGACTGAATACACAAATGCGTCAACAACACAGATGTATAACAGTGAAAAGTACGAATGGTCATATGATTTGTTAAAGAAACTCGGTATTCCGACGGACATTTTAACAGATGTTATATTCCCGGGTGAAATTGTCGGCAAAGTAAAGCCGGAACTTGCAGAAGAACTTGGTATTGAACAAGTGCCTGTTGTTGCGGTTGCTTCACACGATACGGGAAGTGCCGTTGCTTCAGTACCGGTTGTTGACCAAAAAGACTTTATTTACATATCTTCGGGTACATGGTCACTTATGGGTGTTGAACTTGACAAGCCTAATACTTCGGACGGTGCATTCAACCATAACTTTACAAACGAGGGCGGAGTTAATAAGACAATCCGTTTCTTGAAGAACATTATGGGACTATGGCTAATCCAAGAATCAAGACGTCAATGGGACAGAGAAGGCGAACTTCTAAGCTTTGACGAACTTGAAAGACAGGCAAATGCGGCAGAACCTTTTGCAAGTCTTGTTGATCCGGATTATGCAGAGTTCCAAACACCGGGTAATATGCCTAAGCGTATAAAGGAATACTGTAAAAAGACAGGTCAGAAAGTGCCTGAAACAAAGGGCGAAGTTGTAAGATGTATCGCGGAAAGTCTTGCATTTAAGTATCGTCAAACTGTTGAGGGTATGGAGGACGTTACAGGCAACAAGTACAATGTTGTTAATATTGTCGGCGGCGGTATAAAGGACAAGATGATTTGTCAATTTACCGCAAACGCAACAAAGCGTGTTGTTAGCACAGGTCCTGTTGAGGCTACAAGTATCGGTAACGTAATTGTACAGGCAATGGCTATGGGTGCGATTAAGGACATCAATGAAGGCAGAAAAGTTGTTCGCAATTCATTCGATATTAAAACATACGAGCCGCAAGATTCAGAAAAGTGGGATGCGGCTTACGAAAAATGGAAAGAAATTATTAAAAACGCATAATTAAGAATAATTCATAAAAATTCTCATAGTATTTACTATGAGAATTTTTTTATTAGAAAAGTTTGAATAAAGTTGTACACAGAAATGTGAACAATTTTTTTAGATTTTTATTTAACGAAAGGAGAGAATTATATTAATTATGGAATTAGTAAAGGAGAATGTAACTGTAAATCAAGTTTCGTGCAAGGGCGACACGCAGGTGCTTGTTGATGAGGACATAATCGTACCCGATGTGAAACCCGATATACTAAAAATTTTGCAACTTGACGCAGTATCGTGTATTACGAACAAGGAAATTACAAACGGACGAGTAAATGTCACAGGCAGAGTTGATTTGAAAATTTTGTACATACCCGACAGTGACAGAGAAAAGATAAAAAGTATTATAACGTCGTTTGACTTCACGCAAAATGTGGACAGCAAAAATATAACCGACGATATGACTGCAATTGTAATGGCAAACGTGGACAGAGCCGAATTTTCGCTTATAAACAGTCGTAAACTGAGAATTAAGGTGATTGTGGGTTTGAACTATGAAGTTGTAGCCGAAAAGAATGTTGAGATAGCGGTTGAAGCGGAGGATTGCGACAATGCGGAATTGCTCAAGGAAAACGTAAAACTGCAAAATTGTATCGGATTGACGGAAACGGAGTTTTCTGTAAAGGAATCAATAGAAGTTCCGAACGGTCAGACATCAATCAATGAGATATTGAAAGTTGATACAAAAATATCCGATTCGGAATATAAAGCGGTTACGGGAAAGATTGTTGTAAAGGGAGAAATAAGTGTATGCGTTCTGTATACCGACAGTGACTGTTGTATTCAGTTTATGGAAAGCGAAGTGCCTTTTACGGAAATTATTGATTGTGACGACGCCGGCGATGAAACGATATGCGATATTGATTACAGCATATCGGACGTAAGGTATCAGGTTGCTGAGGATAATGACGGCGATAATAGAATTGTTGATATTGACGTAACCGTTACGGCACAGGTCAAGGCAACGGAAAATGTGGCGGTGGATATGATATGCGATTGCTATGAGCCGTTTACGAAAACTCAGCTTTTAAAGGAAGAAGTGGAACTTGAAGAAGTTGTGTCACGTCCGTCATCACAGAACACAATTCGTGAAATGGTGGAAATGGGCACGGGTACACCGTCCGTTTCCGGAGTGTATGACGTGATAACAAGACCGTATATCACAAAGGCACAGATACAACGCGGTAAACTTTTGGCAGAGGGTAAAATCGAGGCATATATTTTATACTTGACAGACAGCAACGAAAGCCCTGTTTACAGTATGAAAAAAGAATTGCCGTTCAGTTATATGCTTGACTGCGAAAGTACATACAGCGACCTTATTCCTGAAATTAAAGCGGAAGTAAAGCATACTGCATACAATTTGAACGTTGCGGGTGAAATTGAAATCAGATGTATTTTATCGCTTAACGCAAATATAATCAGAAAAAGAAAAATCGAACTTGTGAATGAAGTGGTGACAGAACCGCTTGAAAACGGTGACAAAAACGGTATAGTGATTTACTTTGTTCAAAAAGGGGATAATCTTTGGGAGATTGCAAAACGATACGCAGTACCGCAAAGCGAAATTTTGAGGTTTAACAATATGGAGGAATCCGACAAACTTGAAATAGGAAACAGATTATTTATTCCGAGCATATAAAAAAAGAGCCTGTCGACAAAATGTCGACAGCTCCAAAAGTTACAGCTTATGATGTGATTTTTGAGTATTTTTAGGGGAAAAATCATAATGGTTTTGTTTACATCTAATACAACTTCTATTTTTTAAAAATAGAGGTTGTATTTTCTTTTGTTTTGCGATATAATTAAAGTCAGAATGGAAAAAGGAAGTAGTGCTTATGAAAATTTATAACACATTAACAAGACAAAAACAGGAGTTTGTCCCTATAAATAAAGGTGAAGTTAAAATGTATTCATGCGGTCCGACTGTATATGACTATTTTCATATAGGAAATGCAAGACCGTTTATCGTTTTTGATACAATGCGTCGTTATCTTGAATATCAAGGATATAAGGTAACATTTGTACAGAATTTTACGGATATAGACGATAAGATGATTAAACGTGCAAATGAAGAAGGTATAACGGTAAAAGAGCTTGGTGAAAGATTTATTGCGGAATATTTTAAGGACGCACAGGCAATCGGTATTCACAAAGCTACAATTCACCCGAAAGCAACGGAAAATATTGATGCGATTATCAATGTTGTAAAGAAACTTGTTGATAACGGTTATGCTTACGATGTTGACGGAAACGTGTATTTCTCTACAAAGAAATTTAATGAATACGGCAAGCTTTCAAAACAGCCATTGGAAGACTTGGAAGCGGGTGCAAGAATTGACGTAAACGAACATAAAAAGGACGTTATGGACTTTGCACTTTGGAAAAAGCAAAAAGAGGGCGAACCTGCTTGGGAAAGTCCTTGGGGAATGGGCAGACCCGGTTGGCACATTGAATGTAGTGCAATGGTGAACAAGTATCTTGGCGAAACGATAGATATTCATTCGGGCGGTCAGGACTTGATTTTCCCACATCACGAAAACGAAATTGCACAGAGCGAATGTGCAAACGGCAAGCCTTTTGCAAATTATTGGATGCACAACGGATATATTAATATAAACAATCAGAAAATGAGTAAGTCACTCGGAAACTTCTTTACTGTTCGTGACATACTTAAACAGTATGACGGTGAAGTGGTACGTTTCTTTATGCTTTCGGCTCATTACAGAAATCCGATTAACTTTGCCGACACATTGATGGAGCAGGCAAAATCAGCTGTTGAAAGAGTTTATACTTGCATAGACAATCTTGAATTTTTACTTCAAAATAGTGAGGACAGAGAACTTGCAGACAGTGAAAAGGAATATTCAAAAACTCTTGATGACTGCAAGGCTAAATTTATTGCGGCAATGGACGACGACTTGAATACAGCCGACGCAATCGCGGCAATATTTGATATAGTTTATGCATCAAACACCGCATTGTCAAACGAAAATAAGAATGCAAAAGCTGTTGTTGAAAAGACGCTTGACCTTATACACGAACTTGGCGGTGTACTCGGTTTATTCCAAAAGACACAGGAAAAGTCGATAGACGCAGAGGTTGAAGAATTAATCGAAAAGCGTAACAAAGCAAGAAGTGAAAAGAACTGGGCTGAGGCTGACGCAATTCGTGATAAGCTTAAAGCTATGAATATTGAGTTAAAGGATACACCGATGGGTGTAAAGTGGAACTACATCTCAGAATAAAAATTTGCCCACAGCACTATTTTTTGTTCAGAGCGGTATCCTGTATACAGCATCTGAACTGCAAAACAGCACTGTGAAAAAATTAACCCACAGCACTTGGTGAGAGAATCCTTAAACTTGGGGAGGTAACTATGCTTACAACTAAAAAGCCGTCACAGTTTTCGCCTTTGGCGCTTGCCTATATAGGTGACGGAGTGTATGAACTTTTTGTTCGTACACGAATTATAGAAGAACACGAAAATCTTCCTGCCAACAAACTGCATAAAAAGACCGTTCAGTATGTCAAAGCACACGCACAGTCAAACAGTATAGACGCAATGCTTGAACATATGACAGATGATGAAACGGCGGTATACAAGCGAGGAAGAAACGCAAAATCGAATACAGTGCCGAAAAACGCAAATATGACTGAATACCGCAGAGCAACGGGATTTGAGGCACTTATAGGATTTCTGTATCTTTCGGGAGAAACGGAAAGACTTGACACACTTATGAATATCGCATATGAAAATGCGTTAGATAATAATTAATTTAAGGGAGGAAACACGACACATGGATAAGAAAAGAGTCACAGAGCTGTCAATCATTGCAAACAATGTTCGTAAGCACGCTCTTACAGCCGTATACAGTGCGGCATCGGGACATCCGGGAGGTTCATTATCTGTAGCAGATGTTTTGACATTGCTTTACTTTGAGGTAATGAACGTAGATCCGAAAAATCCTAAAATGGAGGACAGAGACAGATTTGTTCTTTCAAAGGGTCACACAGCACCTGCACTATACGGTGTACTTGCAGAAAAAGGATTTATACCAAAAGAGGATATTAAGACATTCAGAAATGTAAACAGCTATCTTCAAGGACATCCTGATATGAACAAAGTACCCGGCGTTGATATGTCAACAGGTTCATTGGGACAGGGTGTGTCAGCCGCAGGCGGTATGGCACTTGCAGCAAAGCTTGACAACAAGGATTACAGAGTATATTCTGTTCTTGGTGACGGTGAGCTTGAGGAAGGACAGGTTTGGGAGCAAGCTATGTTTGCCGCTCATTACAAACTTGACAACTTTACAATTTTCGTTGATAACAACGGCTTACAGATAGACGGTGACATTTCTAAGGTAATGAATCCTAATCCTATCGATAAGAAATTTGAGGCATTCGGTTGGCACGTTATAAAGGTAAGTGCTCATAATTTTGAAGAACTTATGGCTGCTGTTGACGAGGCAAAGGCTACAAAGGGACAGCCTACCGCTATTATAATGAAGTCTGTTAAAGGTAAGAATGTTTCATTTATGGAAAATAACGCAGGCTGGCACGGTTCTGCACCTAATGAAGAACAGTACAATCAAGCAATCGCAGAGCTTGATGAAATAATCAAAGGATTGGAGGCGAGTCTGTAATGGCAAAGAAAGCTACAAGAGAATCATACGGAGCGGCGCTTGTAAAGTACGGTGAAAACCCTAACATAGTTGTGCTTGACGCTGACCTTTCAAAATCAACAAAAACAGAAATGTTCAAGAAAGCATATCCTGAAAGATTTATAAATATGGGTATTGCAGAAAGTAATATGATGTGCGTGGCAGCAGGACTTGCCGCAAGCGGAAAAATCGCTTTTGCGTCAACATTTGCAATGTTTGCCGCAGGCAGAGCCTTTGAACAGGTTAGAAACTCAATCGGCTATACAAAGCTTAATGTTAAAATCGGTGCTACTCACGCAGGTATTTCTGTCGGTGAGGACGGTGCGTCACATCAATGTCTTGAGGACATCGCTTTGATGCGTTCAATTCCTAATATGGTTGTTATAAACCCTGCCGATGATATTGAGGCTATGCAAGCCGTTAAGGCGGCTATTGACTACAACGGTCCTGTATATATGAGATTCGGTCGTCTTGCCGTTGAGGATGTAAACAGTGAGGACTACAAGTTTGAACTTGGCAAGGGTGTTCAACTAAAGGACGGTAAGGACGCAACAATTATTGCAACCGGTCTTATGGTAGGTATGGCACTTGAAGCGGCAAAAATGCTTGAAGAAGAAGGCATTTCCGCAAGAGTAATCAATATCCATACAATCAAGCCTATAGACGAAGAAATAATAACAAAGGCTGCTAAGGAAACAGGTGCTATCGTAACAGCTGAAGAGCATTACATTATGGGCGGTCTTGGAAGTGCCGTTACGGAAGTGGTATGTGCAAATGCTCCTGTACCTGTTAAGATTATCGGTACTGACAGATTCGGTAAATCGGGTAAACCGGCTGAATTATTTAAGGAATACGGTTTAACTCCTGAAAATATCGTTAAGAATGTAAAAGATGCCATTGCAATGAAATAATCATTGGAGGTAAAATTATGAAAAAGTTATTGCTTGTGTTAGCAAGCTTGGCTATGATAATAGGTTTGTGTGCTTGCGGCGGTGGCGGCGGACTTTTTGCAAAGCCGACACCTACACCGATACCCGAAATTGACCCGGCGACACTTATCACAACTGATGATGTTGCACTAAATGCTGGATATACACCTGTTATTGAGGAATCAGGTACAAGCCGTAACGGTAATGTTGCGACAGTGCTTTACAGAAGTGAGCCTATAGGTCAAAATGATACTGTAACGGTTAAGGTTACACAGTTCACAGATACTATTGATTATCAAATGCTTTTCGACCAGTACGAACAGGAAAAGTCAAAACGTTCTTCTGCCGAATTGGTTGAGGGTATAGGACAGGAATCGTATATAGCGTTTCCGACTATCCATGTGTACGACAGAGGCTGTATAATTGAGATTACAGCCGGTTCGGGCAGTGACGATAACCAAAAGACTTTGCTTAAAAATCTTGCGATTACTGCGGCGAGTCGCTTGGAAAGCATAATTCCCGACAACACAGGTCAAAATAAAGAATAAAAACGAAAAGGATATTACTTTAGAGTGGTATCCTTTTTGTTTTGACAATTTATTAAAAGAATTACACAAAAGGGGTTGATTTTTTTTGGTAACTATGATATAATCAAAAAATTTGACATTTGGGGCATTTTGTGTTATAATTATGTTGTTAAGATAGTGGTTAATGAGAAAGGCGGTAAGTAAAGATGTATAGTGTCGGCGATAAAGTTGTACATCCTATGCACGGTGCAGGTACAATAGAAGAAATCAAAGAAATAGAGATTGTCGGCAAAAAACGTCAATACTATGTTCTAAAGTTTGCCATAGGCAATATGGTAACAAATGTACCGATAGAAAACAGTGAAGAAATCGGTATTCGTCCTGTTATAGAAAAGCAGGAGGCAAAAAAGGCACTTCAATATTTTCGTGACGCGGAGCTTGAAGATGACGCGAATTGGAATAAACGTCAGAGAGATAATCTTATTAAGATTAAGTCGGGAGATATTTATCAAGTGATTTTGGTATTGAAAGAACTGATGTACCGTGAAAAAATAAAAGGTCTTTCAACAAGTGAAAGAAAGACTCTTACCAGTGCAAAACAGATTGTTGTAAGCGAACTTGTCCTGTCGGAAGTTGCCGATGTTAGTGACATTGAAAGCATTTTAAACGATACTGTTGACGCGTTGGTTTGATATGTGATTAAAAGTGCAGAGCTATGTTTTATGGCTCTGCTTTTATTTTGAAAGGATATATTATGAAAATAACAGCGGTTATAGTTGCAGGAGGCAAAGGCACAAGAATGGGTGCCGATAAAAATAAGGTTTTTCTTAAAATATTAGGACGTGAAGTGCTTTATTATACAATTTCGGCATTTGAAAAAAATGATAAAATTGATGATATTATAGTTGTCACAGGCAAAAATGATATAGAAGAATGTCAAATACTTGTTGACAAATACGATATAAAAAAGGTATCATATATAACAGAAGGCGGTACGACACGTCAGGAGTCTGTTATGAACGGACTGAAAAAAGCCGAAGGTGATATTGTGCTTATACACGACGGCGCAAGAGCGCTTGTGACAGATGATGAAATTAATAATTCTGTTGAGGATTGTATAAAATTCGGTGCGGCGGCGGTCGGTGTTAAATGCAAGGACACGCTGAAAAGTGCGGACAGTGACGGTTTTATAGCAGGAACTGTTGACAGAGAAAAAACATTTATGATTCAAACTCCGCAGGTGTTTTATCTGGATAAGATACTTGATATGCACCAAAAAGCACTTGATGAAAATTTTATCGCTACTGACGATTGTATGATTGCCGAACATTACGGTGTTAAGATAAAAATAAGTGACGGCAGTTATGATAATATAAAGCTCACAACTCCCGAAGATATGATAATCGGTGAAAGAATACTCAGAAAGCGAGGTATTACGGAATGAGAATAGGACAGGGATATGACGTTCATAAGCTTGTAGAGGGCAGAGATTGTATAATTTGCGGTGTTAAAATACCGTATAAAAAGGGACTTTTGGGACATAGTGACGCAGACGTGGCACTTCACGCACTTGCAGACGCAATTCTCGGTGCGGCGGCACTCGGAGATATAGGAAAGCATTTTCCCGACACAGACGAAAAGTATAAGGGTGCGGACAGCCGTATGCTTTTGAGAGAAGTCGTAAAGAAAGTGGCTGAAAAGGGATATTCCGTGGGTAATGCAGATGTTACGATAGTGGCACAAAGACCGAAGATGTTACCATATATTGAGCAAAGGAGAAAAAATGTTGCAGATGATTTGAATGTCGGTATTGATGATGTCAATATCAAGGCGACAACAACCGAAAAACTCGGCTTTGAGGGCAGAGGTGAGGGCATTTCCGCAACGGCGGTTGTATTATTGAAATAGGGGGATATATGGCTTGAATATTTACGATTTTGATGAAACAATTTATGACAGTGACAGTACAAAGGATTTCTATTTTTACTGCTTGAAGAAATACCCTAAAATATTGCTTAGTGTGCCGATTATGGCATGGACATTCTTTTTGTACATTTTGGGAGTTAAAACGAAAACGCAGTTTAAGGAAAAAATGTATAGATTTTTGACATATGTACCTGACATAGACAGTGCGTTAAACGATTTTTGGAATGTAAATGAACACAAGGTTAAATCTTGGTACAAGGACAGACAAAAGGACGATGATATAATAATTTCCGCGTCACCTGAATTTTTATTGAAACCGATATGCGAAAGATTGGGAATAAAAAATCTTATGGCTTCAAAGGTTGATAAGCATACGGGATTGTATGACGGTGAAAACTGTTGGGGAGAAGAAAAGGTTAAACGTCTTTATGAGAAATTTCCAAATGCTAAATGTGAGGAATTTTATTCCGATTCACTTTCTGATACACCGCTTGCCGAACTTGCGGATAAAGCAATGATTATAAGAGGAAATGAACTTATTGAGTGGAATGAGTATAAACCGTCAAAATTAAAAATGTTCTTGTCAAGAGAATTTTTGTCGTTCCTTATTGTCGGCGGAATTAATACGGTGAGCAATGTAATTTTTTCAACAATATATTCATTGTTTATTCCAAATACCACACTTGCATTTTTTCCCGGATATATAACGTCAAATGTGGTGTCGTATTTGCTGAACAGTAAGCTTACATTTAAAGAACGTTTGGGATTTGTTAAGTTTATAAAATTCTTTATATCGTATATTCCGAACTTCATAATACAGACAATTATCGTTTGGCTGTTTGATAATTTCATTCACGGTCCAAGCGTCATCGCTTACGCAATCGCCGCCATTATCGGCGTGCCTGTGACGTTTGTGTTTATGAAGATATTTACGTTTAAGAAAAATGATTGATATTGTAGGGGCGACCCCAGGTCGCCTTTTTGGGTGGACGGTAATTCAAAAAAATATTATTCGTAGGGGCGACCATTGGTCGCCCTTTTGAATTGAATAGCACTTCCGATATAAAAAACGGAATAATCATTGTTCGTAGGAGCGACCACAGGTCGCCTTTTTTTGTATGGTCGCTAAAAAAATAAAACAGCCACCACTCCGTCACTGCGTGACACCTCTCCTCAAGGAGAGGCTTATTGGCTCCTATCGAGGGGAGCTGTCAACGCAGTTGACTGAGGGGTGGCTTAAAATTTTATTTCCCTAATTTATAAAAATCATCAAAGAAAGTCGGGTATGACACGCACGCACAATCGCTGTCGTCAAGTGTTGATTCACCGTTGGCGAGTTGTGCAAGCACTGTAAGGCTCATAGCCATTCTGTGGTCGCCGTATGTTTTGAAATCAGCACCGTGAATACTCTTACCGCCGTTTATAATCATACCGTCATCGGTTTCGGTAATATCGATACCGCATTTATTAAATTCGTCAACTACCGCACGAATTCTGTTTGTTTCTTTAACCTTTAATTCCTGTGCGTCTTTAATAACTGTTTGACCGTCTGCAAAAACTGCCGCAACTGCGATAATAGGAAGTTCGTCAATAAGTCGCGGAATAATATCGCCGCCGACTGTTGTGCCTTTTAATGACGAAGAACGCACTGTAATATCCGCAACGGTTTCACCTGCCGAAGTATGTACATTTTCAAGTGTAATATCTGCACCCATATCCTTTAAAACGTCAATAATACCTGTTCTTGTAGGGTTTATACCGACATTTGTTACTGTAATTTGCGAATTCGGCATAATTGCACCAAGTACCAAAAAGAATGCGGCTGAAGAAATATCTCCCGGAACATCAACATTAACTGCCGTAAGGTCGTTTGTGGGTTTTACGGTAATATCAAGATTATCAACTGTTAAATCCGCACCCATAGCACTTAACATAAGTTCTGTATGGTCGCGTGATTTTTCAATTTCGTGAATAACCGTTTCACCGTCTGCATAAAGTCCTGCAAGGATTATCGCAGTCTTAACCTGTGCGGATGCAACAGGCATTTTGTAGTTTATACCGTGCAATTTTGTACCCGTAATATAAAGCGGACAATATTCGTTTTCGATTTTTGCACCCATCATTGAAAGCGGTTGTACGACTCTGCCCATAGGACGTTTTTGAATAGACGCGTCACCCGTAATTGACGTATCAAAATTTTGACCTGCCAAAATACCGCACAAAAGACGTGTCGTAGTACCGCTGTTGCCTGTATAAAGCATTTCATCAGGCTTTTTAAGACCTCTTAGACCGTTGCCGTGAACGGTTACGTTTTCACCGTTTATATCTATATCAATTCCCATTTTTCTGAAACAGTCAATAGTTGAAAGACAGTCCGCACCCTTTAGAAAACCGCTTATTTCGGTTACACCGTTTGCAAGCGAGCCAAGCATAACGGCACGGTGTGAGATTGATTTATCGCCGGGAACTTTAATTTGTCCGGCGGCTTTTTTTATTTTCTGAATTACCATTTCTTATCCTCCGTATATTCCCGATAACAAGACAAGGAACATCTTAATTTAGTTATAAAATAATTATATCATAAATAGGATATAAAGACAAGTTAAAATGCGTGGAGGGAGTTATGAAAAAGCAGAGTTTTCTTACCGGTGCGGTAATACTTATGATAGCAAATGCAATATCAAAAATACTCGGTGCGGTATTTAAGATACCTCTTACATATATACTTAACGAGGACGGAATGGCGGTGTTTAATATTGCGTTTGAGGTTTACATAATGTTTTTATCGTTTATCATTTCGGGTTTGCCGTTTGCAATATCGAAAATGGTTGCGGAATCAAATTCAAGAGGAGAATACAGTAAAACTCACAGAATAGTGAAAATTTCAACAATATTGCTTGTGTGTATAGGCATTGTCGGAAGTGTCGCGCTTTATTTCGGCTCACCGTTTTTTGCACTTGCAATGAAAGAAGAAAAGGCGATATATGCAATACAAATGATTGCACCGTCAATATTTTTCGTTGCACTCGGTACGGCATATAAAAGTTATTATCAAGGTGTTTCAAATATGATACCGACCGCACTTTCACAAGTAACAGAAGCGATTGTTAAACTTGCGTCGGGATATTATTTAGCTGTACTTTTTTTGAATTACGGCGTTGAAAAAACAGCTGGCGGTGCAATAATGGGTGTAACGGCAGGTGAGATTATCGCAACGGCGATACTTATGATTATGTATTTTTACGGCAGAGATAAAAAGTATGTAAAGTCCAAAAAGAGCGATACTGCGGAAATATTAAAAGAGCTTATGTCAATCGCATTGCCGCTTTTATGTGCGTCGGTGGTGGCGAATGCAATAAATGTGGCAGATACAACGCTTGTGCGGTCAAGACTGCTTGACGGCGGTTTTTCAAGTGATGAGGCAAGATTTTTGTACGGTGCGTACACCGGTTACGCACTTACCGTTTTTCATCTGCCTGTCGGAATACTTGCAACATTGGGTGTAAGCATACTCCCTGTAATAGCCGGAGCGATAGCCGTAAACAACACAAATAAAGCACAAACCGCGACAGATATAGGAATACGTCTTGCGGTTATGCTTTCAATGCCTTGTGCGGTTATAATGTACTTGATGAGTAATGAAATACTTACTGTATTATTTCATAACAGTTCATCGTCCGCTATGCTTACGGCGATAGCACCGTGCGTTATTATGATGTGTGTGACGCAGATAACGTCCGCGATATTACAGTCGGCAGGGAAAATAATGCTGCCGTTTTTTACGGCACTTTGCGGAAGTGCGGTAAAATTATCTGTGAGTTGGTATCTTATAGCTATGCCCGAAATCAATATATACGGCTCGGCGATAAGCTCAAATATGGCATATATTCTTGTGATGATACTGAATTTAATCGCAATTCGCAAATGTTTGCGTTTAAAATTGAATATTACGGCAATAATTATAAAGCCTGCAATAGCGACAGCACTTATGTTCGGGGGTATGTATATTTCATCGAACTGTATTTCGGCGATATTGGGGGACGGATTCGTATATCTTGCCGTAATGTGCGGTATTGGTATGAGTGCGTATGTGCTTATGCTGTTTCTTACAAATGCAATATCGGTTAAAGAAGTACGAAAAATACTTAAAGGATAGACTTGTAAAAAATAATGCGGGGTGATATAATACAAGAGATTGAAGAAAATATGAAAGGGATTTGTACTTATGAAAAAATATACTATTGATGATTTACGCGATATAATGGTACAGCTAAGGGGCGAAAACGGTTGTCCGTGGGATAAGGTACAGACACATCAGAGCATAAAGAAAAGTATGATAGAGGAATGTTACGAGGCGATTGACGCACTTGACAGCGGTGACGACCACGCATTCGCAAATGAACTCGGTGATGTGCTTTTGCAGGTTGTGTTCCACGCAAGAATTGCGGAAGAAAGAGGAGCATTTGACTTTGATGATGTGGTAAACGAAATCTGTACAAAGCTTATTACACGTCATACTCACGTTTTCGGCAAGGATAATGCGGTATCGGCAGAAGAAGCACTTGGACAGTGGGAGAAAAACAAGAAGAAAGAGAAAAATCTTGATTCATATACGGCAATGCTTGAGGACGTACCGCACTATCTTCCGGCACTTATGAGAAGTGAAAAAATACAGAAAAAAGCCGGCAGTGTGGGTTTTGATTGGAAAGAAACAGAACCGATATATGATAAGATTGCGGAAGAAATGACTGAAGTTAAAGAAGCGGTAAAAAACGGCAAATCAGATGAAATCGAAGAAGAATACGGCGATTTGTTGTTTGCGGTGGTGAATTTGGGACGTCATTTGAAGGTTACACCTGAAATTGCACTTACAAAAGCATCTGATAAATTCGTAAATCGCTTCAAGGAAATGGAAGAAAAAGCAGTTTCGGACGGTAAGGATATGGCAGAACTTTCGGCAAAAGAGCTTGATGAATTATGGGAATTTGTAAAAAAGGCATAAATCTGCGAAAAAAAATAGGTGAAATTGGCTTAAAATGGTGCAAAGCTATTGACAGAACAGAAAAAATGTAATAGAATTAGTCAATGAACAGCCGATTAACAAAATTATGAAAAAACGGCTGAATGAAACTTTTGAAAATTTTAGGAGGAAAAATCATGAACAAAACAGAACTTGTAGCAGCAGTAGCTCAAAAGGCTGAACTATCAAAGAAGGACGCTGAAAAGGCAGTTGCAGCTGTAACAGCAGCTATTACAGACGCTCTATGTGCAGGTGATAAAGTACAACTTGTTGGTTTTGGTACATTTGAAGTAAGAAACAGAGAAGCAAGAACAGGTAAGAACCCTCGTACAGGCGAAGCTATTCAAATCGCTGCATCAAAGGTTCCTGCATTCAAGGCAGGTAAGGCTCTTAAGGACGTTGTAAACAACTAATTTAAGCGGTTTTATGATTTTATTACAGGGGTGTCGCATATGCGGTACTCCTGTTTTGTTTTTTAGACAGTCGACAGTCTAAAAAATAATTTTTAAGTTTCATTTAAGGAGATTATATTATGAGAATAGATAAATATTTAAAAGTTGCAAGACTTATAAAAAGACGTTCGGTTGCAAACGAGGCTTGCGACCAAGGCAGAATAACCGTAAACGGCAGAATTGTAAAGGCATCATATGATGTTAAAGAAAACGATATTATAGAAATCAAGATGGGCGAGAGAATTATAAAAGTACAGGTTATGGCGATAGCCGAACACGTTTTGAAAAATGACGCGTCATCACTTTACAAGCCGTTGTCATAAATTTAAAACGAGGGACATATATTTAGTCAGAAACTAAAATCAGATTAAATATATGGAGGCGGTTTAAATGGCTCAAATGTCTAAAATCGAAAAAAGTATTTCTGAAAGCTTTGCGGAAAAGGAACACTCAATATCGCTTGTGAACAGGTCTAAAATGTCGCTTTCCGGAGTGAATGACGTATCTGAATTTTCGGACAGTCAGGTTATGCTGAAAACAAGTATGGGCGGACTTTGTATAAAAGGTAAAAATCTAAGTATAAATCAGCTTAATACCGATACGGGAATGCTTGACGTTAAAGGCGAGATACATTCGATACAGTATGTAAACAAAGGCAAGGACGGATTTTTTGCGGGTCTGTTCAAATGATAAGCCGAGAAGTATATGTATTTCTTGCGATGATTATATGCGGCGGTGCGTTGGCGGTTGTATTTGATATGCTCAGGGCAATGCGAATGGTTTTAAATCCGTCTGCGGTAATAGTTTCTGCAAGCGATATATTGTTTTGGATATTTGCGGCATTTGTCATAAGTGCGGCGGCGTGGAATTTCAACAGCGGAATATTTAGGTTTTACGAACCGCTTGGGATAATTTTAGGCGCTGTTTTCTACTTTTTGCTGTTTAGTAAATGGATTTTAAAGCTTTTTTTGTTTATATTTGAAAATATTTTGAAATTTGCTAAGTTTATTTTCAAAATACTCTTGACACCGCCGAAGTTTTTGTATAAAATTTTAATAGTGCCTATAATTGGAGTTATAAAAAATAAACGACGGAAAGGTCATGATACCCATGATGAATGAATACAAAAACTTAATAATAAATTTTGTAAAGGAACATCAAAAGGGACTAAAAATAGCGTTACTTGTATTTTTGGTAGGCGGAATGATATTTAAAGGTCTTATGCAAATTCCGCAGATAAATGCAAGTAAAGCGGAAGTTGCAAAGCTGACAAACCAAATCGAATACGAACAGGAACGTCAGAAGGAAATTGAAGAATTAAAAGGCAAAGTTAATACCGATGAGTACATAGAAAAAATGGCGAGCGAAAAACTTGGTTTAATAAAGAGCAACGCTAAGGTTTTTGTGGACGTATCGGGTGAACAACAATAAACAGAGAGGAAAAACAAAATAATATGGTTTCAGTAGGTAGTATATTAGAGGGCAAGGTTGTAAGTGTAATGCCGTTCGGTGCATTCGTGGATATCGGAAATAAACAGTCCGGTCTTGTTCACATATCCGAACTTTCTTCAAGATATGTTAAGGATATAAATGACTGCGTAAAGAAAGGCGATACTGTAAAAGTAAAGGTCATCAAAATTGATGAGTCGGGAAAAATCAGTCTTTCAATGAAACAGGCAGAAGAAAAAAAGGAAAGAGCTCCAAGACACAGACAAGAGAACAAAGGTCCTATACGTCCTGCTGATATAGATTGGAGTGCGTCATCATCGGACAGTTTGTCGTTTGAAGATAAACTTTCAAAGTTCAAACAGGACAGTGATGAAAAAATGCAGACATTAAGACGTAATAACGATTCAAAGCGTTCAGGCGGCTACAGCAGAAAGAACACTCATTCATTTTAATAGAATTTTGTAGGCGGAAAGGGTATTTTCCGCCTATTTTGCTATAAAAGCAAATAAGGAGATTCAGATGGAATTATTGAAAAACAACAAGAGAATATTTCCGCTTATTGGTGCGATTATAGTTTTTATACTTTCTTTTTCTGTACTTTATATGGGTGATAATATCGGACTTTCCGATAACGGCGATTTCAGGAGAGTACTGCTTGTAAATAATATGGAATATGAAAACGACAGCAATTATTATTACCTGTTCAAACAAGATTATAAGATGAAAGTCGAGGGTGCGGGATTTTGGGACAAGATAACGTATCTTTGTGAGTCTAACAGCGAAGAAGATATATATTCATCACCGCAGTTTATAATCATAAAAGCGTCTAAGGTTATGAACTTGGTCGCAAACAAAATAACTTCGCGTGATGAAACAACATACAATATTGCGTATTTGGCATTTATATACATACTTATGCTGTCAACGGCGGCATGGGGAATATTTACGTTTTTTGCGGATGAGCCGAGAAAAATGCAGATAGCTGTATTTCTGATATTTATATTTATATTTTGTGACGCGGGGTATTTGCTGTACTTCAATTCGCTGTACGGAGAACCACTGCAATATGTGTCGCTTATGATACTTATTGCGTTGGGGCTTTTGATATACAAACGACCGACTATACCGAAAATAGCTTGCTTTTTTGTGGCACTGTACTTTTTCGCAGGTTCAAAACTTGCGAATGTACCGTATTCGGTTATAGTTTCGGTACTTGCACTTTCTTTTGCGTATTTGCGTAAGGGCAAGCTTTACAGGATAGGCGTGCTTATATGCGTTATTTTGGCGGCGGTTTGTATAACGAATTTGTATATGAGTATTCCGTCATGGATGCACTATGATACAACGTATCAGTCGGTATTTTTCGGTGCGGTCAAGGAAAGTGAAACGCCCGAAAAGGATTTAAAACAGCTCGGTATTGACGAAAAGTATTTACCGCTTGTTAATACTCATGCTTATATGGATGACGGTGAATATCCGATTGATATAACAACAGACGAATTTCAGCACGATTTTTACGACAGAATATCAAAAGCGAATGTTGTGTTTTTCTATTTAAGACATCCGGTAAGATTTGTGAAAAAGGTGGCTTTTTCAATAGAAAATGCGTCGTGCTTAAGACCGCTTAATTCGGGTAATTCAGAAACGGTGCTAATGCAGTATTCAAACCGTTTCAGCTTGTGGAGCAATCTGCGAGTGGCGACAAAGTTTTTGTATAATCCGTATATCGTGTTTGCAATGGCGATTATAATGACGTTGTATGTTATATTTGTACACATATATCTTGTTAAAAATCATAAAGAAACCGATGAAAAAAGGTTGTATATGATTATGGCAATGTATGTGCTTATAGTCGGATTGTGGATTAATATGTGTCTTCCGATTGTCGGAAACGGTGAGGCGGATATTATGAAACATATGTTCCTTTTTGCAAATTGTATGGACGTGCTTTTTGCGGTAATTATTTTAGGAATAGTAAATATGCAGCTGCGTAACAGGATTGCATCGATAGCGGCACTTGCCGTTGCGGTAGGAGTATTGCAGATTGAGCCGCCTAAGGAAACTATTGAATTCGGAACATATAACGGTCAGCCGCTTAAGTGGGAAGTAATGCAGGAATATGATGACGGCAGTAAGGTTATTGTTACCAAGGATTGCGTTACCGAAAGAATTTTTGATGACGAAAATAATATGTGGGAAACAAGCGATTTAAGACAGTGGCTTAATTCCGACTTTATAAGCGAGTTCACAATGGACGAACTTGCAAGAATTGAGCCGAAGGAAAACGAAGTTATGCTTACTTATAACGACAGAGGACTTGCGGTGAGCGGTGATCATACTCATTATTGGAGTGCTACAAGAAGTGAGGTTGCAGACCTTTCGGAAAGTGCGTATAAGTATTACGTTGATGATATGGTTTATATTCCGACACTTGATATGATGAAAACGATAGATGTACGCGGTTCGTATTGGATTTTATGTCCATACGGCTATAATGACAAAATGCAGAGATATATGAAGAATGACGGGTTTATTCTTCATACAAACGTAGATAATATAGATGGAGTGCGTGCGGCAGTAAGAATAAAAGCGGAGTAAATACAGAGGTAACATATATGAAAAATGAAATGAATTTGACAATGCTCACGGATTTTTATGAGTTTACAATGATGAATGGCTTTTTTGCCGAGGGATATAAGGATAAAATTGCATATTTCGATATGTTTTTCAGACGAGTTCCCGAAGACGGCGGTTTTGCCATAATGGCGGGCGTTGAGCAGATTGTTGAATATATAAAAGAGATTAACTTTACAGCGGAAGATATTGAATATCTTCGGAGTAAAGGGATTTTTAAAGAGGAATTTCTTAAATATTTGGAGAATTTTAAGTTTGAATGTGACGTATGGGCAGTGCCTGACGGTACACCGATATTTCCTGGCGAGCCGATTGTTACGGTAAGAGGTCCTGTAATACAGGCACAGTTTGTCGAAACGATGATTTTGCTTACGATAAACCACCAGAGCCTTATTGCGACTAAGGCAAACAGAATTGTAAGAGCCGCACAGGGCAGAGCTGTTATGGAATTCGGCTCAAGACGCGCTCAGGGTTACAGTGCCGCAACTATCGGTGCAAGAGCCGCATATATAGGCGGTGTTGCAGGTACGGCTTGTACTATTTCCGATGAACTTTACGGAGTGCCGGCACTCGGAACAATGGCACATAGTTGGGTACAGCTTTTTGACAGTGAATATGAGGCGTTTTATGCATATGCGAAGAATTATCCGACAGGCTGTACTTTGCTTGTTGATACTTATAATGTGCTGAAATCGGGTATACCGAACGCAATTAAGGTTTTTGATGAAGTATTAAAACCCATGGGAGCAAGGCCTAAGGGTGTAAGAATTGATTCGGGCGATATAACGTATTTGTCTAAAAAGTGCCGTAAAATGCTTGACGACGCAGGTTATCCGGATTGTCAGATAGTTGCGTCAAATTCACTTGACGAGTATATAATTCGTGATATGCTTTTGCAGGGGGCTAAGATTGATATGTTCGGTGTAGGTGAAAGACTTATAACGTCTAAGTCAGAGCCTGTATTCGGCGGTGTGTATAAACTTGTGGCGGTTGAAGATAATGACGGAAATATTATTCCGAAGATTAAGATTAGTGAAAATGTTGCAAAAATTACAACACCGGGATTTAAACAGGTGCATAGATTATATTCAAAGAGCGACAGTCGTGCGATTGCAGACGTTATTACAATGCACGGTGAAACTATCGACAACAACAAACCGTACACAATATTTGATCCCGAACATACATGGAAGAAGAAAACTGTTACGGACTTTTATTCACGAGAATTGTTAAAACTGATATTTGAAAAGGGTAAGTGCGTGTATGAATGTCCCGATCTTAATGTACTTCGCGAATATTGTAAAATGGAGATTGACGGACTTTGGGATGAGGTTAAGCGATTTGAAAATCCTCATACTTATTACGTTGATTTGTCGGAGAAATTGTGGAATTTAAAGCATAAAATGCTTGAAGAATATCAAGATTGACAGAGGTTAAGAAAATAATGGATACGAAATTATTTCATACAGATGATAACGAAATTGCCGATGCAGGCGAAATATTGAGAAACGGCGGACTGGTCGCATTTCCGACCGAAACAGTTTACGGTTTGGGTGCGTCTGCTTTTGATTCGGACGCGGCTAAGAAAATTTATGCCGCAAAGGGCAGACCGTCCGATAATCCGCTTATAGTGCATATATGCGATAAAGGGCAGATAAAGGATATTGCGGAGGAAATACCGGAAAGTGCAAAGAAAGTTATAGATAATTTTATGCCGGGACCCGTGACAATTATTTTAAAGAAAAAATCGGTTGTACCCAATGATGTTACGGCAGGACTTAATACTGTTGCAATACGTTTTCCGTTACATGAAACGGCGCAGAAACTTATAAAAGCGGCAGGTGTTCCGATTGCCGCACCGAGCGCAAATCTTTCGGGAAAACCGAGTCCGACAAAGGCAAAGCACGTTGTAAAGGATATGACGGGAAGAATTGACGCTATAATTGACGGCGGTGAATGTAATGTGGGTGTGGAGTCGACAATCGTTGATTTTACAGGTGAAAAGCCGGTTATATTAAGACCGGGCGGCGTGACGTATGACGATTTGAAAGGCATAGGTCTTGACGTTGAAATAGATAAAAATATATTACATTCCATTGCGGCAGATGAAGTGCCGAAATGTCCGGGTATGAAGTATAAACATTATGCACCTAATGCGGAAGTAACCGTTGTTGAGGGTGAAAAAGACGCGGTGCAGAGTAAGATAAAGGAACTTCTTGAACAGACCGAGGGGAAAGTAACGGGAGTGCTTACAATGTACGGTGCAGTGTATGATAAAGCTGTGATGCTTTCGGCAGGAAGTACAAATAAAGAGTATGCAAAAAACTTGTTTGCGGCATTGCGTGAATTTGACGAACTTGGCGTTGAAGTGGTTTTTGCCGAATTTTCCGAAAAAGACGGCTACGGACTTGCAGTGAAAAACAGATTGTACAAAGCGGCGGCGCAGAGAGTAATCCACGTCTAAAACCGAAAAATCGCCCACAGCACCACTTTTTTCTTGGAGCGGTACAATTTTAGTAGGGGCGATCATCGGTCGCCCGCAAGAACCACCCCACAGTCGATGTTGTCGACAGCTCCCCTCAATGGGAGCCTTACGAAAGTCAGCGAATACCCAAAAGCTTCTCCTTGAGGAGAGGTGTCACGAAGTGACGGAGTGGTGGCATGGCGGTACAATATGTAGGGGCGATCATCGGTCGCCCAAACAAGTGTGGTGGCATACCAAAATACGAAAGGAGATACAAAATTTATGAATATATTATTTGTATGTACAGGCAACACGTGCCGAAGTGCGATGGCGGCAGCTATAATGGATAAAATCGCTGTTGAAAACGACCTTGATGTATTTATCGAATCAGCCGGAATATTTGCCGAGGACGGTCAAGGTGCAAGTGAAAATGCGATTAAAGCACTTATGAAATACGGTATAGACTTATCAGGTCACAGAACACAGCCTGTAACGGAGGACCTTATAAAGCAATGTGATTTAATCCTAACAATGACAGAGGGACACAAGCAAATACTTGAGCCTTTGGCAAAAGGCAAAGTATACACATTACTTGAATATGCAGGTTCAAGCGGTGACATATCCGATCCTTACGGCGGTGACCTTGAAGAATATGAAGAAGTTGCGCAAGAGATTTATGACGCACTTGTAGACATTGCGGAAAAAATCGCAGATATGCAAAGTAAAAAGTGATATGAAAAATATTACGATAACACGAATGACAGATGATGACGTTGCGGAAATTGCGGAACTTGAAAAAAAGTGCTTTGCAGTTCCGTGGTCGGAAAAATCTTTTCACGACGAAATGCAAAACAAACTTGCGGTGTATTTTGTTGCAAAGGATAATGGTAAGTGTATCGGCTATGCAGGGTTTTGGAACGTGTCGGGTGAGGGTGACATAACAAATGTCGCGGTACTTCCCGAATACAGAAAAAACGGAATAGGCAGTATGCTTATCAGTGAAATGATAAAAACAGCTATTACATTAAAGCTTGAGCTTTTAACTCTTGAAGTCCGCAAAAGTAACATAGCGGCACAAGGGCTTTACAAAAAATACGGTTTTGATATAATAGGTGAGAGAAAAAGATATTACAGTGATAACGGTGAGGACGCTTGGATAATGACGAAAAGCTTTGAACCGTGTGAGGAGTGATAACGTGCTTATACTTGGAATTGAAAGTTCATGTGACGAAACTGCGGCCGCTGTCGTAAAAGACGGCAGAGAGGTTTTGTCTAACGTAATAAATACGCAGATAGCATTGCATAAAAAATTCGGCGGTGTTGTACCGGAGGTTGCGTCAAGACGACACATTGAAACGATTGACGCGGTTATAGACGAGGCTTTGGAGGAGGCAAACGTAACATTTGACGATATTGACGCGATTGCGGTTACATACGGTCCGGGTCTTGTCGGTGCGTTGCTTGTCGGAGTATCAACGGCAAAAGCACTTGCGTTTGCACTTAACAAACCGCTTGTGCCGGTACATCACATAAAGGGACACATAATGGCTAATTTTGTGGCACACAAAGATTTAGAACCGCCGTTTGTATGTCTTGTTGCGTCAGGCGGACACAGTCATATTGTGAGCGTTGAGGATTACACGCATCTTGAAATAATGGGCAGAACACGTGACGATGCGGCAGGTGAGGCGTTTGACAAAATAGCTCGTGTGCTTGGTTTGGGTTATCCGGGCGGTCCGCTTATTGATAAACTTGCCAAAGAGGGTAATCCGAAAGCGGTTGATTTCCCACGCGTGAGAATGGATAAAAATTCGCTTGATTTCTCATTCAGCGGTGTTAAAACAGCGGTCATAAATTATCTTCACAAACTTGAACAAAACGGTGAAGAATATAATAAAGCCGACATTGCCGCAAGCTTTCAGAATGCGGTTACGGACGTTTTGTGTGAACACACGATAGAGGCGGCAGAACAGAAAAACAGCAAGATTATCGCACTTGCAGGCGGTGTTGCGTCAAACAGTGCGTTGCGTGAAAAAATGACAAAACTTGCAGGCGAAAAGGGCATAAAAGTTGTATATCCGGAGCCTATACTTTGTACGGATAATGCAGTAATGATAGCCTGTGCGGGATATTACGGTTATCTTGAAAAGAATTTTGCGGATATGACGCTTAATGCGATACCGTCACTTTCACTATAAGGGGACACTAAAAACAGGGACACTAAAAGGAATATTGAATATGGAAAAATTATTTGTTGATTTAGGAAAAAAATCATACGATATACTTTTTTCGGATAGCTTTAACGGCTTTGCAAAAGCAATGTCGGATATAAATGCACCGAAAAAATTACTTGTTGTAACGGACAGTAACGTAGAAAAACTATATGCCGACGAAGTAAACGATTTACTTATAAAAAACGGCTACGATTCAAAAATATACGCATTTACGGCAGGTGAAGAAAACAAGGGTATGGATACAATACTCGGCATATGCGGTGCGTGTATCGAACACGAAATGGACAGAAAAAGTATGATTGTTGCACTTGGCGGCGGCGTGGTAGGAGATATGTCAGGATTTGCCGCGGCAATATTTATGCGCGGTATTGATTTTGTACAAGTGCCTACAACACTTCTTTCACAGTCGGACAGCTCTGTCGGCGGAAAAACAGGTATTGACTTTATGGAAAGCAAGAATATTTTAGGTGCTTTTCATCAGCCGAAACTTGTGTACATAAATGTGGCAACTTTGAAATCACTTCCGAACGAACAATTTGTTTCGGGTATGGGAGAGGTTATCAAGCACGGAATTATAAGAGACAGCGAGTTCTTTGATTATATCGAGAAAAACAGCGACAAGATAAAAACACTTGACAATGAAACGCTTATAAAGATGGACAAGATAAATTGTTCTATTAAGGCTGACGTTGTTGAGCAGGACGAAAAAGAAAACGGACTTCGTGCAATTCTCAATTTCGGTCATACAATCGGTCACGCGGTTGAATCGGCATACGATTTTAAGATGACTCACGGTGAGTGTGTCGGAATCGGTATGGTCGGTGCATCGTATATTGCGTATAAGCGAAATATGATTGATGAAAGTACATTAAATCGTATTGAGAACGTACTTGATATGTACGGTTTTAAAATTCGCGTTGATTTGCCTGAAAAAGAGGTTGTTTACGGCTATATGCAGAAGGACAAAAAGAAAATTGCAGGTAAATTAAAATTTGTTTTGCCGACAAAAGTCGGCGAGGTTATGCAGACGACTGATGTTTCAAAGGACGAAATATTCGCTGCATTCGATTATATTACAAAATAAGGAGATTATATATGCTTTGGCTTATTATTGCGGTGCTTATAATTATAGCCGATCAAGCGGTAAAATACTTGGTTGTTTCGGGTATGAATGTAGGCGATACCGCATTTTCGATACTGAATTTGTTTGATATAACATATATTCAAAATAAGGGCGCGGCATTTTCATTACTTTCGGGAAAACTCTCGCTTTTGAGTATTATTTCGGTTGCATTTTGTATCTGTGCGGTAATATACTGGATAAAGAAAAAGCCGACACATCCGCTTTTGTGTACATCGATTACAATGATGTTTGCGGGCGCATTCGGCAATGCAATAGACAGAATTTTCAGAGGTTTTGTTATTGACTATATACAGACGTCATTTATAAACTTTCCGGTATTCAATATTGCCGATATAGGTATAACTGTCGGTGCGATATTGCTTGTGGTTTATTTTATTTGGTTTGATAAAGAGGATAAAAATGCAGACGTTAAAAATTAATGCGGCAGAGGAAAACAAAGGCGAAAGACTTGATAAATTCATTGCGGACAATTCGGATATTTCGAGAAGTTATGCGGCAAAATTATGCGAGGACGGTCTTGTGCTTTGCGGAGAAAAACAGCTTTTAAAGAAATATAAGATTTTGGGTACGGAGGAAATAACGATAAATGTACCCGAACCCGAAGAACTTTCTATTGAGCCTGAAAATATACCGCTTAATATCGTATATGAGGACAGTGATGTTATCGTTGTGAACAAACCGCAGGGACTTTGCGTTCACCCTGCACCGGGTAACGAGAGCGGTACGCTTGTAAACGGTCTTGTCTACCATTGCGGTGACGAACTTTCGGCAATTAACGGTGTGATCCGTCCCGGGATTGTGCATAGAATTGATAAGGACACATCGGGACTTTTGATAGTCGCAAAAAATAACGAGGCACATTTGAAGTTGTCGGAACAGCTTAAAGAACGCAAAGCAATGCGTAAATATGTTGCACTTGTAAACGGCAATATAAAAGAGGACAGCGGCACAATAAATAAGCCTATCGGCAGAAATCCGTCTGACAGAAAGAAAATGGCTGTTGTATTCGGCGGACGTGAGGCGGTTACGCATTTTAACGTACTTGAACGGTTCGGACAATATACACTTGTCGAATGTATCCTTGAAACAGGCAGAACACATCAGATAAGAGTGCATATGGCGTCAATCGGTCACAGCATAGTAGGCGACCCGCTTTACGGAATTAAAAAAGAAAAGTTCAATTTAAACGGTCAGTTGCTTCATGCAAAAACGATTGGTTTTGTACACCCGCGGACAGGCAAAATGATGGAATTTACAAGTGATATACCGGAATATTTTGAAAATGTACTCGAAAAGTTGAGAAAAAGATAAACTTTTAATAAATACACTTGCAATTTAGTGACGAAAAAGGTATTATAATATTATATAAAGTTTTAGGAGTGATTACATAATGTTAGAATTGTGTGTTATTTTCGGCGGACAGTCACCGGAACACGAAATTTCAAGAAAATCGGTTACATCGGTTTTAAATAACCTTAATAAAGATAAATACAATATTTCAACAATAGGAATTACAAAAAACGGTGCATGGTATCTGTACACAGGCGACTATACAAAGATTGAAAGCGGAGAATGGGAACAGGATACGGAAAACAAGAAGAAGGCAATTCTTTCTCCTGATGCAGAGGATAAGGCTATACTTGTTTTTGAAGGTGATAAGGTTACGAAAATTCATCCTGACGTTATTTTTCCTGTACTTCACGGTGAGTTCGGAGAAGACGGAACAATTCAAGGTCTTTTTGAACTTTCGGGAATACCTTATGTCGGTATGGGTGTAATGGCGTCTGCAAACGGCATGGATAAGACTTCATCAAAAATCGTGTTTGCAAGTGCAGATATTCCGCAGGCTGATTGGGTTGTTGTAAATAAAACAGACAACTTTGAAGATAAGATGGATGAAATCGAAAACAAGCTTGGTTATCCTTGCTTTGTTAAGCCTGCAAGAACAGGTTCGTCTGTCGGAGTGGGAAAGGCTCACGACAGAAAAGAATTAAAAGCCGCACTTGAAAATGCCGCACAGTTTGACAGAAAAATACTTGTAGAAGAAAATATCGACGGTCATGAGGTTGAATGTGCCGTACTTGGTAATGAGGACGTAAAAGCCGCAACAGTAGGTGAAATTATGCCAACTGTTGAATTTTATGACTTTGATGCAAAGTACAACGACAACTCAACAGAACTTCAAATTCCTGCCGATCTGCCTAAGGAAACAATCGAGCAAATCAGAGAGTATGCCGTAAGAGCGTTTAAGGCACTTGACGGCAGCGGACTTTCAAGAGTTGACTTTTTTGTTAAACACAGTGACGGAAGTGTTGTATTAAATGAAATCAACACACTTCCGGGATTTACAAACATAAGTATGTATCCGAAACTATGGGGTGCTGTCGGTATAGAATACAGCGAGCTTTTAGACAAACTTATCGAGCTTGCGGAAAAGAGAGTAAAATAATGGATAACAAATGTATAGGTGTTTTTGATTCAGGACTTGGAGGACTTACTGCCGTAAAGCAGATAATAAATGAGTTACCGAAAGAGGACATTATATATTTTGGTGATACGGGCAGAGTTCCTTACGGCTCGCGTTCAAAAGAAACGTTGCTTAAATATACAAGAGGTGACATACGTTTTCTTAACACATTTGATGTGAAAATTATAGTTATCGCTTGCGGAACTGCAAGTTCTGCGGCATTGCCTGCGATTAAGGACGAATTTGACGTGCCGATTATCGGCGTAATTGACGCGGCTGTTTATGCGGCGGTAAGAGCGACAAAGAACAAGAAAATCGGCGTTATAGGTACGGCGGGAACAATCAAAAGCGGTGAATACGAAAAGCAGATAAAGGCATATGACAGCGAGATGCAGACTTTTGCAAAGGCTTGCCCTATGTTTGTACCGCTTGTTGAAAACGGATATTTCGATACGGAGGTTACGAGAATTATCGTGGCGGAATATCTTGAAGAAATAAGAAATCAAGGTGTTGATACACTTATTTTGGGCTGTACGCATTATCCTTTGATTGAAAAGGTTATAAGAGAATATATGGGTGATGACGTTACACTTATAAATTCGGGTGCGGAGGTTGCAAAGTATTTAAAAAAGAAACTTACAAAAGAAAACCTTTTGCATGACGGCAAGTGTGACGAAAATCAATACAGATATTATGTAAGCGATGATATATCAAGCTTTGAGGAGCTTGGCGGAATTTTCCTTGAAAGAGAAATTAACGGACAGGTGAATAAGATTGACATTGAAAAATACTGATAACGAATATCGTATAAAGGTCAGCAACAGACAGACGATTGATTCGGAAACCGACACGATAGAAGAAACGGCTTACGGAAATTATACCGAAAAAAACGGTAAGCAGTATATAACGTACAAAACAGAAAATAACGGAGATAAAATTTCGTCTATGATAAAAATAGACGGCAACGAGATACTTATAAAACGTACGGGAAGTGTAAATTCGTCAATGACGTATAAGGTTGATACAAAGAAAGAGTTTTTGTATCATTTGCCTTACGGCACAGTGCCGATGGAGATTGAAACGCAAAGAATAGTATCAAAACTTGACGAAAACGGCGGAACTATCGAGCTTGTTTATACACTTACGGTACAGGGCGAAAAATATTTTAACGATATGAAAATAACAGTAAGTAAGAGGTAGTGCATATGAAGAAGAAATTGACAGCGGCTATTTTGTCTGTTGTTATGTTGCTTATGTCGGGAAGTGTTTTTGCGGCTGGAACAGAAACAGCGGAAGAATCAAAATACAGCGGTGAATACGGTGCATTTGAACAAATGGCAAAATACGTTGCCGAAAGATATATAGACGATTCACTTACGGAAGAAGAAATAATGAAACAGGGTCTTTCAAAGTTGCTTGAAAATAATGACCCATTGTTGGTGCAGTTGTTGAAGTCAATGCTTGAAAGCCTTGATGATTACAGTGAATTTTACACTCCGGAGGAGTATAAGGCATTTCAGGATAAATTAAATCAGAATTTTTACGGTATCGGTATATCAATGAAAATGTCTGATGACGGTTATGTTGAAATTGTGGGTTTTCTCAATGAGGACAGTAAGGCTGAAAAAGCAGGACTTAAAATCGGCGACAAGATTTGCAAGGTTGACGGCGAGAACGTTACGGGCTGGAGCATATCCGAAGTGCGTAACAAAATAATCGGCGAAGAAAATACAAGCGTCAGAGTTTCCGTGCTGCGTGACGGGGAAGAACTTGAATTTATAACAACGCGTGTTGCGGTACATGAAAATTCCGTTAATTCGGCTGAATTGAAGGGTAATATAGGTTATATTCAAATTACAACCTTTAATTCGACAACTACCGATGAATTTACAGATGCACTTGATTGGATGCGTGAAAAGAATATTAAGAAGATAATTCTTGATTTGAGAAATAACGGCGGCGGTCTTGTATCGTCATCAGTTGAGATTGCACAGCAGATTGTTAAAAAAGGTAAGATAATCGACGTTAAATTCAGAGATACAAAGTATAACGTTACATATGAATCAAAGCTTGATAAGCCTGAATTTGACTTTGCGGTACTTGTAAATGAGCATACTGCGTCTGCGTCTGAAATTCTTGCAAGTGCAATTCAAGATTCCAAGGGCGGTACTCTTATCGGAACAAAGACTTTCGGTAAGGCGGTAATTCAAAATACATATCCGCTTTCAAACGGTTCTGTTTTTAAACTTACAACAGGTCAGTATGTGACAAGAAACGGTAAGGAAATAAACCATATCGGACTTACACCTGATGTTGAAGTTGAAAATACCACAGACAGAATAGATACATCAAAGTATACGCCGTTTGATTATACAACAAAACAATCATACGGTAATTCGTCCGATAATGTAAAAGCTGCAAAGGAAAGACTTTATCTGTTGGATTTCTATAACGGAAATACGGACAGTGATGTATTTGACGATGAATTGAAAACTGCGATAAAGGACTTCCAAAAAGCAAATGATTTGCTTTCATACGGAGTCCTTGACATACCAACTCAAAAGAAAATTGAAAAAGTTTTTTCAAAGATTGAAGTGACAACAGACAATCAGTTTGAAAAAGCATACGAATTGATGGGCGGAAATTTAGAAGATTTGAATTAGACATTACTTAGACAACAGAGCAAAAAGCTCTGTTGTTTGCGTTAAAGACTAAAAATATTCCCATAGACATTTTGGAATAATTAAAATTACTCTGAAAAGAATATAGTTAGAGTATTAAGAAATGTCCGGAGGAATAGATATGAATAGTGTAATAATGATAACACAGTTTTTCTTTACACTTGTTATAGGAATGTATTTTTTCACAAAGCTGAGGAATGAAAAAAGCGACAGTGAAACCCTTGCAAACAATTCAAAAAAAGAGGCTGAACACCTTAATTGTATGCGTCATATACATTTATCTGAACCTGTGACGGAAACGGCAAGACCTAAAAACGTGAATGAAATAATAGGTCAGGACGACGGAATAAGAGCGATAAAAGCGGCACTTTGCGGTCCTGACCCACAGCATATTTTGATATACGGACCGGCGGGTGTCGGCAAAACGGCGGCGGCAAGAGTGGCGTTGGAATGTGCAAAGAAAAGTAACGGCACACCGTTTTCAAAAAATGCGAAGTTTATCGAAACAGACGCAACGATAATGCGATATGATGAAAGAAGCATTGCCGATCCGCTTATCGGCTCGGTACATGATCCGATATATCAAGGTGCAGGCGCATACGGCGTTGCAGGTGTACCGCAGGTTAAAGAGGGAGCGGTGTCAAAGGCTCACGGCGGAGTTTTGTTTATAGACGAAATTGGCGAATTACAGACTTGCCAGATTAACAAGCTGTTAAAGGTGCTTGAGGACAGGAGGGTTATGTTTGAAAGTGCATATTACAGCGAAGAAAACAAAAAAATCCCAACGTATATACACGATGTATTCAAAAACGGCATACCTGCAGATTTCAGACTTATCGGTGCGACAACCAGAAAGCCCGAAGAAATCCCCGAGGCTGTTCGTTCAAGATGTGTCGAAATTTATTTTAACCCTTTGACAAGGGATAATATAGAAAAGATAATTTACGGTGCGGCTGAAAGAATAAAAATCAATATAGAACAAAATGCGGTTGAGATGATTGCACGTTATGCGAAAAACGGCAGAGATGCGGTTAAAATTCTTCAAATGGCTAAAAATATTATATTTCTTGACAACAGAAGAAACGTAACTTTGGACGATATTGCGTGGATTTTAAAAACGTGTCATTATACAAACGGATATATAAGCAGTGATGAAAAAATAATTGATATATCGGTCATAAAACCTAAATAAAAAACTGTAAAAAACAGTTGAAAATTATACGAAAAAATTATATAATAGTAATATTAATCTTATAGGAGTGAAAACGGATTGGAAAAAGAACTAAAACGTGTGTCGGTAGTGCCAATGCGTGGAATGGTTTTGTTCCCGCATATGACGCTTAACTTTGACGCGGCACGAGAAATGTCCATAAAAGCACTTGAAAGTGCTGCTGAAAATGATTCAATAGTATTCCTTGCGGCGCAAAAGGATTATACAATAGAACAACCGACTGTTGACGATATATACAGTATAGGTACGTTTGCGGTTATAAAACAGGTTATGCGTATGCCCGGCGGTATAACAAGAGTTATAGTAAAGGGATTGGAACGTGGAATTATTGAAAATTTCATTTCCGAAAAACCGTTTTTTGAGGCAGAAGTACAGGAATTTGACGATTTGTACGAAGAAAATCATCCTTTAAAACAGGCTTATATAAGACGACTTAAAAAGTCTTACGAAGAATATTTCTCTCAAAATCCAAAACTTACTGCCGATAATTTTATGGCGGTTATGGGTATTGAGGAAATAGGCGAACTTTGTGATGTGATTGCCGCAAGTCTTGAAATTGACACAAAAGAAAAACAGGAAATTTTATCTGAATTTGATTCATATGACAGAGCGGAAAAACTTATAATTACAATACAAAATCAGCTTGAAGTATTGAAGTTGGAGCAACAGCTTGCACAGAAAGTCAAAGAAAGAATTGACAAAAATCAAAGAGAATATTTTTTGCGCGAGCAATTAAAAGTGATACAGGACGAACTTGGCGATACCGACGGCATAAAGGCGGAAGTAGAAGAATATAAGCAGAAAATAAACAAATTGAAAACCGTTAAGGATACGAAAGAAAAACTTATGAAAGAAGTTGACAGGTTTTCAAAGATGCCGCCGTCGTCGGCTGAAAGTTCGGTGATTAGAAATTATCTTGATACTGTTTTAAGCCTTCCTTGGAACAAGCTGTCAAAGGAAAGCTTTGATATTAAAAATGCTGAAAAGATATTAAATGAGGATCATTACGGACTTGAAAAGGTCAAGGAACGCGTGCTTGAATATCTTGCGGTAAGACAGAACACAAAAGGCAAAAACGGTACGATACTTTGCTTTGCGGGACCTCCGGGAGTGGGTAAAACGTCGGTTGCAAAGTCAATCGCACGTTCGCTCGGCAGAAAATATGTCAGAATATCTCTCGGCGGTATTCACGACGAATCAGATATAAGAGGTCACAGAAAGACTTACATAGGCGCTATGGAGGGCAGAATTATAGCGGCAATGAAAGAGGCAAAAACAAAAAATCCGCTTATTTTGCTTGACGAAATTGATAAAATGGGTGCGGATTATAAAGGTGATCCGTCAGCCGCACTTTTGGAAGTGCTTGACTATGAACAAAACGGAACATTCCGCGACCATTATATTGAAGTACCGTTTGATTTGTCACAGGTGTTGTTTATCACAACAGCAAATTCACTTGATACGGTTTCAAGACCGTTGCTTGACAGAATGGAAATCATTGAACTTTCGGGTTATACAAGCAATGAAAAATTCCATATTGCAAAGGATTATCTTGTGAAGAAATCTATGAAAAATAATGGACTTGATGACAATGATTTGACAATTTCAGATGACGCGATTGAGGCTGTAATCGGATATTACACTCGTGAGGCAGGCGTCAGAAAACTTGAACAGCAAATAGGTAAGATATGCCGTAAGGCGGTTAAGAAACTTCTTGAAAACACCGAAAGACCGATAGAGGTTACAAAGCAAAATCTTGAGGAATATCTCGGTAAGGAACGTTTCCATTTTGAAAAAATGAATGAGCAGGACGAAATAGGTGTTGCAAGAGGATTGGCTTGGACGTCGGTAGGCGGTGACACGCTGTCGATAGAAGTTAACGTTATGCCGGGAAGCGGAAAAGTCGAACTTACAGGTAAGCTCGGCGATGTTATGAAAGAAAGTGCAATGGCGGCAATCAGCTACATAAGAGCAAATTCACAAAAACTCGGTATTGCGGAAAATTTCCATAAAACAAAGGATATACATATTCACGTGCCGGAAGGCGCAGTACCGAAAGACGGTCCGTCAGCCGGAATAACAATGGCAACGGCAGTTGTATCGGCGCTTACAAAAAATCCTGTAAGAAACGATATTGCAATGACCGGTGAAATCACGCTTAGAGGCAGAGTTCTTCCGATAGGCGGTTTGAAAGAAAAGTCGCTTGCGGCATTCAGAGCAGGAATAACCGATATTATTATTCCGAACGAAAACAAAGCCGATATAGACGATGTCCCTAAGGAAGTAAGAAGCAAAATCAATTTCATACCTGTAAAGAGTATGGATACTGTACTTGAAAATGCTTTGAGATAAGTGAAGAAAGGAATGATATAAATTATGAATATACATAATGTTAGCCTTACAATTTCCGCAGTACGTCCAAACCAATACCCAACGACAGGTTATATGGAATTTGCATTTGCCGGACGTTCAAATGTCGGTAAATCTTCGATGATAAATAAATTGCTTAACAGAAAATCGCTGGCGAGAGTATCGGGTACACCGGGTAAAACAATTACGATTAATTTTTATAATATCGACGATACAATTTATCTTGTTGACTTGCCGGGTTACGGATATGCACAGCGTTCAAAGTCCGAAACTGAAAAGTGGGGCAAGATGATGGAGGATTATCTTGCAAACCGTGAACCGCTTGTGCAGACGATATTGCTTGTTGACAGCCGTCATAAGCCGACTAAGGACGATATAACAATGGCAAATTGGATTCGCCATTATCATACGAATTTGATAGTTGTTGCAACAAAAATGGATAAGCTTAAAAAGAGAGAGATTGAGCCGAATCTTCAAAGAATTTGGGAAACTCTTGAAATGGGCGAAGATGATATTCTTGTACCGTTTTCAACACAAGATGATGAGGGCAAATATACTGTATGGGATATGATTGAAATGATGCGTGCAGGTGAGCTTTATTACAGTGATGATGAAGAAAGCGAAGAAACAGAAGAATAAAATAGAGATATAATTCTATTGAAATGCCACCCCTCAGTCAACTGCGTTGACAGCTCCCCTCGATGGGAGCCTAAAAGACTCTCCTTAAGGAAAGGTGTCACGAAGTGACGGAGTGGTGGCAGAGCGGTGTCGATTATCAGTATTCACAAGAGTTTGTAGGGCAATCATTGGTTGCCCGAAACGGAGTATCAGATAAGAGAGAATAGATAAAAGATAACAGATGGAAAGTAGGGGACGTCGAGGTCGCAATTTACTGCGATTGGCACATTTTACAACCCACAAAATACACATCACACACAAAACGGAACTGAGATGTTCCGTTTTTTTACGGAAACAAATGGAACAAAATTGAATTATTTAACGTCTAAATAAATATAAATATACAAAAGGAGGACGAGGAATTGAAGAAAATATTAGCAATTATAGTATTGCTTTGTGCATTGGGGGTAAGTGCATCGGCGGCAGATATGACATTTACGCCTGAAGGAGAAGGCAAGTGGATTTACTGCAACAATCCCGAAGCAATCAGAAATCAGGATTTAATGAACAGTGACGACAATCCGCCGTCATATATTATGAACAACGAAAATCTTGAACCGGATTTATATGACTTTCTTATTTGTCATATAAATTACACTGACAGTAACGGCGGTTACGGTGCAGGATATGAAATTGAAGTTGATGTTGAACTTACAGCTGTTGAGGACAGTGAAATAACTATAAACAAAGCCTTTTTTGAGGCTGTTGAGGACGAGTCGTTTATATTCAGTGACGGAACGTGGTCAAAAGAAACAAACAAATTCGGTTGCATTAACGGACTTGCGTCAATGCTTGGTGTAAACCTGTCACAATTAAACGGTGCCTGGTTATACGAGGCAAAGCCATATGAGCCTGTAACTGTTGAACTGAAAAAAGGCGAAACAATATGGCTCAGCGACTATATGGAAGATTACACAAGTATCGGCTATCACAAGCCGTCACAGATACTTGGAGAATTATCACTTAATTACGGCAAAATGAATTTTAATGTTGCGGCATTCAAAACGGGTGATGAACTAAAGGACAGAAGCAGTTTTGACCCGAATGCAAAGTTCGGAAAATATTCATACACAAGAACGGAAAAAGGTGTTGCCGATTCACTTCCAAAGGTTAATGTTGACCTTGAATATACTATTGACAATACATACAAAGACGGTGAGTATATAAAAAACAAAGTATTTAATCAATATCAGCCTGACGGCTATGTCACGGACACATGGTGCACCAATCTTAATCCGCAGGACGATATTTGGTCGAAAGATATATCTGTACAGTCGGACTTGCTTACTTTGACATACAAAGATGATTCAAAACTTGATTATTACGGCTCTAATGTAAAGGAAAAAGAAAAAAATAATTTATGGATATGGGACCCGTATCACAGTGATACCGCGGAATATCCGGGTGCGTCAACTTGGTACAACAAAGAGGACTATGTTCCAAATTATGAACTTTCCGTTAAACGCAGTAATCAAGGCTACGGTTGCAGTATGGGCAACTATTGCGTAACAGAGGCATATAATTTGAAAGTTAAGAACGTAACGAATAAAGATAAGTATTTTGAATACGTTGCCGAAACTTCGTCAAATATTGCGGTGTATGTTGAGGACGAAAACGGCAAGCACAGCGGTCTTTTGAAAGACGAGTCAAGTCCTGCTAAAAAAGATACAATGGCAAGTGTATTAATTCCGGCAAACAATGAAAAGGAATTTACGATTAATATGGTATTGCCTATAAATTACGTCGGCGGTATAAGAAATTCATTCAGAGTATGCAATGAAAGTCATATTGATAAGTATTACGAAGATTATGCCGATGAACCGAGAGCAGAGCAAGGACCGATTACAACAGGTGTCTTGGCATCGGAAGTAAAGGACAAATTGCCGCAGGAAGTAAAGGATATTATAAACGGTAATTATGACAGTTACGAACTTTTGAAAACAAATACCGGATATATGTTAAGATGGATTGAATGGGACGGCTGTCCTTATTACTACACTTCAGAGTGGGGGAAGGTAAAGACCATTTACTATCTTGACAAAAATTATAAAATAAAAGATAAGTATGAATTTGATAAACTTATTCAGCTTGCCGTTTATTATGACGGATATTACTATGTTGAGGACGCAGACGGAAACAGATTTAAGTCGGCAGACGGTCAGAAGTGGGAGAACTATAATCATCGTATGCCGCTTGCAAATATAACATTCAATAAATCAAAGCCGTCAAAGTGGGCAGAAAAAGAAGTTAAGAGAGCGTATTCGCTTGATGTTGCACCGTACAGATACAAAGATACACTTGTGTATACGGACAATATGACGCGTGAAAAGTTCTGCATAATTCTTGCAAATATGCTAAAGGCAAAGGATAAATTGCCGACAGAGCAGAATGTCAAATTCATCGATACAACAAGAGAAGAAGTTTCGCTTTTGGGTACGGCAGGAATTATAAGCGGTTATGAGGACGGTACGTTTAAACCTAATAATTCGATTACGCGTGAAGAGGCGTCGATGCTTTTGTATAAGACAGCGCAGTATATGGGGTATAACGATTTCTATGAGAATTACAAATTGTCGGATTATAAGTATGCCGATGATGAAGAAATAGGCGAGTGGGCAAAAGAGGCTGTTTATCAGATGAACAAAGCCGAGATAATGACAGGTATGGGCGACGATATGTTTTCACCTAAATCAAATTATACAAATGAACAGTCAATCTCAACTATTATGAGATTATACGATTTGCAGAATAAACCTAAATCAACACCAACGCCAACTTTAGCTCCGACAGAAGTACCGACAACAGAGGAAACAGACATTCCCGAAACGGACGGCGGAGAAACAACAGTTCAAGGAAATTAACAAAAAAGTATCCTCAACAGAGGATACTTTTTTTGAGAGAGGATATATTTTATTATTTTAATTGAAGTCTGATTCTGTCGGCAACCATTGCGATAAATTCTGAATTTGTCGGCTTGCCTTTGCCTGTGTGGATTGTGTAGCCGAAAATTTCATTCATAACCTCAGGCTTACCTCTGCTCCAAGCAACCTCTATTGAGTGACGGATTGCACGTTCGACACGGCTGGCGGTTGTATTATATGCCTTTGCAATTTCGGGATAAAGCTGTTTAGTTATGAAGTTTAACAGATCCATATTTTCAACAACCATCATTATTGCACTTCGGATATATTGATAACCCTTAATATGTGCCGGAACACCAAGCTCGTGAATGAAGTCTGTAACGATAGTTTCAAGGTCTGTTTCTTCGGCTTTTTGAGCTGTTATATTGTGTGAAAGCGGTATTGCGCTAACCATAGGAACAGATGTTAAATCTTTAATAACTTCGTATACACGTTCGTTGCTTTGCGGTTTTAAAAGACAGTAGTCAATTAAAGGACTTACTGACGCAGCCATTTTAATTGCTATTGATGAAACGGAATAAACTATGATTTTAGGCTTTTTATCAAATGTCAAAGTCTGCATACGCTTTAAAACTCCTATACCGTCAAGTTTCGGCATTACAAGGTCAAGAATTATAACGTCGGGTCTGGTTTGAGAAATAAGAGTGTAAGCCTCTTCACCGTCTGTTGCAATAGCCGTTACTGTCATATTAGGCTTTGCACCTATGTATGATGATAATTCCTTTGCTAAATCTTCGTTGTCATCTGCTATTAGTACAGAGATATTGTTGTTCATAAGTAAGTCCTCCTATTGTATAAAGTTAATATGATGTCCACTATTTGTAAATGATTTCCATTACGTAAAGTATATTACCATAAAATGTTAATAAAATCAAGAGATTTTTCAAAAAAATTCCAAAAAATTTTAAAATATATTTTTTTAATGCCGTAAATACTGTAAAATACAACAAAAAAAGATGTCAAAACTTTTTGTTTTGACATCTCTTATATGGGGATATGTGATTAATCTTTGTAATATAATGCTCGAAGTGAGTTTAAAATCGCAAGCAATGATACACCTACATCAGCGAAAATTGCAAGCCACATTGTGCTTATGCCAAGTACGCTTAAAATCATAACAAGAACTTTAACGCCGATAGCAAATACAATGTTTTGGATTATAACAGACATAGTTTTTGCGGAGATTTTAGATGCTTTGGCAATTTTGGAAGGTTCATCAGTCATAAGAACAACGTCAGCCGCCTCGATTGCACTGTCCGAACCGATACCGCCCATAGCAATACCGACGTCCGAACGCATAAGTACGGGTGCGTCGTTAATTCCGTCACCGACGAATGCAACATTCTTTTTAGGATTTTTAGAAGAAAGGATTTCTTCAAGTTTTGAAACCTTATCCTGTGGCAACAACTGCGAATAAACTTTATCAATACCAATCTGCTCTGCGGTATAATCGGCGTTTTTCTTTACGTCGCCGGTAAGCATAACAGATTTGATATTAAGCTGTTTCAATGCTGAAATTGCAGATTTACTGTCAGCTTTGATTTCATCAGATATAACGATATATCCGGCAAATTTTCCGTCAACTGCAATGTATATAATACTTCCGATGTGTGATTCTGCTTTTTCGTGAGAGATATTGTTGCTCTCAAGAAGTCTGCCGTTACCGGCTAAAACTTTATGACCGTCTATATCTGCACTGATACCCATACCGGAAATTTCTGTGTAGTTTGAGATTTTTGCAGTGTCAACGGTGTCTTTGTAAGCATTTTTAACCGATACGGCGATAGGGTGTGTTGAGTAAAATTCAGCATAAGCGGCATATTTTATAAGTTCGTCTTTGTCGATAACCGAATATACGTCTTTTACGGCGAATACACCTTTTGTAAGAGTACCTGTTTTGTCAAATACGACAGTATCAAGTTTAGCAAGCTTTTCGATGAAGTTACTGCCCTTAACAAGAATACCGTTCTTTGAGGCACAACCGATACCGGCAAAGAAACCAAGCGGAATTGATACAACCAATGCACAGGGGCAAGAAACCACAAGGAACATAAGTCCGCGATATATCCAAGTTCTGAAATCTCCGAGAAACAGGGGAGGGACGAACATAACTATTACCGCAAGTGCAACGACAATCGGTGTATAGTATTTAGCAAATACGGAAATAAATTTTTCCGATTTTGCTTTTTTGCTTTGAGCGTGTTCAACCATATCAAGAATTTTTGAAACGGTACTTTCGCCGTATGTTTTTTCTACTTTAATATATATAGGTGAGCCTGTATTCAAACTTCCGCTCAATACCGTATCACCGGTAACAGCCTTACGCGGTACGCTTTCGCCTGTAAGTGCTTTTGTATCAAGATATGTTTCGCCCGAAGTTATTGTACCGTCAAGAGGAATTTTTTCGCCCGGTTTTACAATTATAATATCTCCGATTGAAATTTCAGACGGAAAAACTTTTGTAATCGTGCCGTTTACTTCTATATTGGCATAGTCGGGACGAATATCCATAAGGTCCGTAATTGAATTACGGCTCTTTTGTGCCGCACGTTCCTGCAGTGCCTCGCCGACTTGATAGAACAGCATTACGGCAACTGCCTCAGGGTGTTCACCGACAGCAAATGCACCGATACTTGCTATACTCATTAAGAAGTTTTCATTGAATAAGTGTCCCTTGAATATGTTTTTAATCGCATTCCAAACTATATTATAGCCAAGAACAATGTAAGCGACTACAAATAAAATATCTGATACCAATGGGGAAGAAAGTATGTTTTCTGTTATGATACCTGCCACAAAAAGTATTGCACCGGCTATAAGTCTTATAATAAGAACCTTTTCATCTTCCTCTCCATGTTCACAACCGCAACCGCATCCGCAGCCACATCCGTGTTCGTGATGATCGTGACCGCAACCGCAATAGTCTTCGTGTTCGTGATGATTGTCGTGACCGCAACCGCAGTGGTCATCATGCTCATGATGATGTTCATGTCCGCAGTTACAATGAGCCTCGTGCTCGTGTTTATGATGATCGTGACCACAACTGCAGTGGTCCTCGTGTTCATGATGATGTTCATGTTTTTCACAACAGACATCTTTATTATCTTCTGCAATATTACTATCGTTATTCTTTTTCATATCTACACCTCCATACTTGAATATATGAATAACTGTTCATATATTCATTATACGGTATACTATATCATTTGTCAATAGTTTTATTCAAAAAATAAAAATAATACTTAAAAATATGTTTTTATACCGCAAAACAGCGGTGCTTTCGAAAAAAGCACCGCTGTTTGCCACTGATATTTTGAAAGTGGAGTTAATGTAAGATTAGTTGTTGCACATACAAGTAACGATAACGATAATAATAAGAACCCAAATAATCATATCAAGATCAAAATCGCAACCGCCTCTTTGACAACCGTTTCCACAACATTCGCCCATTGTGAGTGCCTCCTTTCAATGTTTTGTAATATATATTATGACTAATCTATTAATTTTGCACATTGTCCCATATTTTACTTGAATTTTTCTTCAAAATGGGTTAGAATAGTAGTAGTGATATTTTCTTGGGGAGGTAAATCTTTTGGATAAGAAGAAAATTGACAGAATAAATGAACTTGCGAAAAAGGCAAGAAGTTCCGATGGGTTGACGCCTGAGGAAATGACGGAGCGTGCAAAGCTCCGTGAAGAATATCTTAATGCCATACGTCAGAATTTCAAACAGACGCTTGACAATATTGAAATAATTGATAAAGGAGAATAAAAAATGTCACTAATAATTCCCGAAAACTATAAATCAAATCTTAACGGACGCGAAACGGAAAAAGCAATTAAATTTATAAAGGATACATTTCAGCATGAAATAATTTCTGCACTTAATTTGCAGAGAATTTCAGCACCGTTATTTGTACGTCCAGAAACAGGTCTTAACGATAATCTTAACGGAGTTGAACGTCCTGTAAGTTTTGATGCACCTTGTATCGGCGGTGCTACACTTGAAATTGTTCATTCACTTGCAAAGTGGAAGAGAATGACTCTCGGCAGATACGGCTTTAATCCGGGTGAGGGCTTGTATACAGATATGAACGCCATAAGACGTGATGAGGAAGTGGACAATCTTCACTCTATGTACGTTGACCAATGGGACTGGGAGGCTGTTATAAATAAGTCAGACAGAACTGTTGACACTTTAAAGAGTTTTGTAGAACGTATATATACCGCTATGAAGTCAACTCAAAGCAGAGTATGCCAAAAGTTCAGCGGTATTGAAAATAATTTCCCTGAGGAAATTACGTTTATAACAACACAAGAACTTGAGGATATGTACCCTGATCTTGAACCGAAAGAAAGAGAAAATAAACTTCTTCGCGAAAAGAAAGCGGTATTCCTAATGCAAATCGGTAAAGAATTGAAGTCGGGTCAAAGACACGACGGCAGAGCACCGGATTATGACGATTGGGAGCTTAACGGTGATATTCTTGTTTATTATCCTGTTCTTGATATGGCTTACGAACTTTCAAGCATGGGTATCAGAGTTGACGAAGATTCACTTCTTTCGCAAATTAAGATTGCAGGCTGTGAGGACAGACTTGAACTTGATTTCCATAAGAAACTTCTTAATAAGGAACTTCCTTATACAATCGGCGGTGGTATCGGCCAGTCAAGATTGTGTATGTATATGCTTGGTAAGGCTCATATAGGCGAAGTACAGGCATCTGTATGGCCGGACGATATGCGTAAGACTTGTGAAGAAAAAGGAATAAAGCTACTATAATAAGCCTCTCCCTGAGAGGGTGCCTAAAAGGCGAAACGGTGGCACAGAGCTACTATATTTAATAACTATTGAAAGGATTATTATTTAGATTATGAAAACAGTTGTAAAAGACTTGTTCAGAAAACAGGATGAGTTTGGGGGAAAAGAAATAACAGTATCGGGTTGGATAAGAAACATAAGAATTTCAAAGAATTTCGGTTTTATCGAATTAAATGACGGTACATTTTTTAAGAATTTGCAGATAGTAATTGAGTCGGATAAACTTGATAACTTTGCGGAACTTTCAAAGCTAAACATTGCAGCTGCAATTACGGCAACAGGTACACTTGTACTTACACCGGACGCAAAACAGCCGTTTGAATTAAAGGCTGAAAACGTTGTAATCGACGGTGAATCTACACCGGATTATCCGTTACAGAAGAAAAGACACAGCTTTGAATATTTGCGTACAGTCGCTCATTTAAGACCGCGTACAAATACATTCTCGGCAGTGTTCAGAGTGCGTTCGATGATTGCGTATGCAATTCACCAATTCTTCCAGGAGAGAGGATTTGTATACGTTCATACTCCGATTATCACTGCAAGTGACTGCGAGGGTGCGGGCGAAATGTTCCAAGTTACAACACTTGATTTGAACAATGTCCCTAAGAATGATGACGGAACAGTTGATTATTCACAGGACTTCTTCGGCAAACAGGCAAACCTTACGGTAAGCGGTCAGCTTAATGTTGAAACATACTGTATGGCATTTAGAAATGTTTACACATTCGGTCCTACATTCAGAGCCGAAAATTCAAACACAACACGTCATGCGGCTGAATTTTGGATGATTGAGCCTGAAATCGCATTCGCAGACCTAAAAGACGATATGGAACTTGCAGAGGATATGCTAAAGTATATCATTAACTATTGTCTTGAAAATGCTCCCGAAGAAATGCAGTTCTTCAATCAATTTATCGACAAGGAACTTCTTGACCGTCTAAACCACGTTGTAAACAGTGAGTTTGCTCACGTAACATATACAGAGGCTGTAAATATACTTATCGAAGATTCAAAAGCCGGTAAGGTTAAGTTTGACAATAAGGTGGAATGGGGCTGCGATTTACAGACAGAACACGAAAGATACCTTACAGAACAGGTATTTAAGCGTCCGTTGTTTGTAACAGATTATCCGAAGGAAATCAAGGCTTTCTATATGAAACTTAACGATGACCAAAAGACGGTTGCGGCTATGGACTTGCTTGTTCCGGGTGTCGGAGAAATCATCGGCGGAAGCCAGAGAGAAGAAAATTATGACGTACTTGTTGAAAGAATGAAAGAACTTGGTCTTAAGGAAGAAGATTATAATTTCTATCTTGACCTTCGCAGATACGGAACAAACAAACACGCAGGTTTCGGTCTTGGCTTTGAAAGAGCTGTTATGTATATTACAGGTGTTTCTAACATTCGTGACGTTCTTCCGTTCCCAAGAACAGTCGGTACTGCCGAATATTAATCAAGACAAAACTATGGCGGTTTTGACTACTATTTTAAGAGGCTGCTTGCAGCCTCTTGATTTTTATAAAGAAAGGTACGATTTTTATGAATTTAATTGCAGTTCTTATTGCACTTGCTATAATTATTGTAGCGTTTAAGTTTAATGTATTTCTTGGAATAGCCGTTGCGATTGTGGCTATAGGTGTGGGAATATATAATTTTTTGCCGACCTATTATGCGATAAACGGCAACAAAGCATTTGAAATCGGTGACGAGGACCGTGCGAGAGAGTGGTATAAAAAGGCGTGTGAAACGGGCAGAGCAAATGTAAAGTTGAAATCGTCTTACGCATATGTGCTTTTACGTACAGGTTATGCCGACGAGGCGGAAAAAGTTCTTGATCCGATTATAAGAGTAAAAGGACTTGCACCGGAAAAAAAGAATTTGGCAAAGCAACAAAGATGTATGGTTTACTATAAGCAAGGCAGACTTGACGAGGCGATTGAGGATGCACAGTCAATGATGAACGAAGGTTACAGAAATTCAAGTATTTACGGTATGCTTGGCTATTTTAAATTACTTAGAAACGATGACCTTGACGAAACAACAAAACTTTGTGAAGAAGCTTATGATTACAACAGTGATGACAGGGACATAAAAGATAATCTTTCAATTTGTTATTTCAGAAAAGGCGAATATGAAAAAGCAGAAAAAATATCTGATGAACTTGTCGGGTCGGCACCTAACTTTGTCGAGGGCTTTTATCACGGCATACAGATTGCAATGAAACTTAACAAGTACGATAAAGCCGCAGAATATGCCGAAAAGCTGAAAGAATGTAAGCGTTCGGGAATGACAACGGTTACGGAGGAAGAAGTTAATAAGCTTATACAAGAGGTAAAGAATCACAATGAAAACACCATTGGCTGATAGAATACGTCCAAAGACGCTTGATGAAGTTGTCGGACAAAAGCACCTGATAGGTGAAGGAAAAATTTTAAGAAACATAATCGAAAATGACGAAGTACCGAATATGATATTTTACGGTCCGAGCGGAGTCGGTAAAACTACCATTGCAAACATAATCGCTCAAAAAACGGGTAAAACTTTGCATAGACTTAATGCGACAACTGCGTCCGTTGCGGATATAAAAAATATTGTATCAACGCTTGACAGCTTTTTGGCAATGGACGGAGTATTGCTGTACCTTGACGAAATACAGCATTTTAATAAGAAACAACAACAGTCTTTGCTTGAATTTATGGAAAACGGCAAGATAACGCTTATCGCAAGCACAACGGAAAATCCGTATTTTTATGTGTATAATGCGGTGCTTTCAAGAAGTGTTGTGTTTGAATTTAAACAGATTGAGCCGAGCGAGATTGAAAAGGCACTTGAAAGAGCGGTTGAAGAATTAAAAGAGTCGGATTATAAAGGCTTTGACGTAACCGTTGACAAAGACGCAATACGGCATATGGCACACGTTTCAAACGGAGATGTGAGAAAAGCTTTAAATTCGCTTGAAGTTGCATTTATTGCAACACCGCCAAACAAAGATAAAAAAATACACATATCGCTTGACACGGCGGTACAGGCAACGCAAAAAAAAGCTATGCGTTACGACCGTGACGGTGACAGTCATTATGATATTTTAAGTGCGTTTCAAAAATCAATAAGAGGTTCAGATCCGGATGCGGCAGTTCATTATCTTGCAAGACTTGTTTCGGCAGGTGATTTGCCGAGCATTTGCCGTAGGCTTTTGGTTATTTCGGCAGAGGATATAGGACTTGCGTATCCACAGGCTATATCGGTCGTGAAAGCTTGTGTTGACAGTGCCCTGCAGCTTGGTTTCCCTGAGGCGAGAATACCGCTTGCGGAAGCGGTTATTTTACTTGCAACCGCACCAAAATCAAATTCGGCAATAATGGCGATTGACAGTGCGTTGAGTGATATTGAGGGTATGGATACGGGCGATATACCGGAACATCTGAAAGATTCGCATTACGGCGGAGCAAAAAAACTCGGTCACGGAACAGAGTACAAATATCCGCACAGTTATGAAAATCATTATGTCAAACAGCAATATTTGCCTAATAACATTAGGGACACTAAATATTATGATTTTGGGGACAATAAAACCGAACAGTCGGCAAAAGTTTATTGGGACAGAATAAAGAAAGGAAATTGATTTATGAAAGACGGATTTGTAAGATGTGCAAGTGCAACTGTTGATATAAAGGTTGCGGACACCGATTATAATACATCAAATATAATAAAGGCAATCGAAGACGCGGCTCAAAATGATATAAAGCTTATAGTATTTCCGGAACTTTGCATAACGGGATATACTTGCGGTGATTTGTTTTTGCAGAAAATATTGATTGACAGTGCAAAAGACAGCTTAATCAAAATAGCAAAAGCAACGGAAAATCTTGATATAACCGCCGTTGTCGGACTTCCGTACGTTGCGGAGCAGACGCTTTATAATTGTGCCGCAGTGGTAAACGGGGGACACATAAAAGGTCTTGTTCCGAAACTCAATATTCCTAACTATGCCGAATTTTATGAGGCAAGACACTTCACGGCCGGTAAAAATGAAGTGACATATGTGAATATAAACGGTGAAGAAGTGCCGTTCGGTGCGAATATATTATTTAAAACAGATGCGTGTGAAGATTTTGTTCTTGCGGTTGAAATTTGCGAGGATTTGTGGACGGCTATGCCGCCGTCGGTCAACCACGCACTTGCAGGTGCAACGATTATAGCAAACATTTCTGCGAGCAACGAAGTTATTGCAAAAGATGAATACCGCGAAATGCTTGTAAAAAGTCAGTCTGCAAAACTTTATTGCGGTTATATTTATTCCGACGCGGGATACGGCGAATCAACGACTGACCTTGTATTTGCAGGTGATAATATGATTGCCGAAAACGGCACGATTTTGGCAAGAAGTAAAAGATTTAACAACGAATGTGTATATACCGAGCTTGATTTGGAAAGACTTGTGGGTGAGAGAAAAAAGAGCAATACCTATAATATAGTCGGCAGTGAAAAATATGTGTGTGTAAAACTTGATATGAATATCGGGGACACTAAAATAACACGTTATGTCGATAAACAGCCGTTCGTTCCGTCAGACGACAAAAAGCGTGAAAAACGCAGTGAAGAAATCCTTTCAATTCAGTCGTTGGGACTAAAAAAGCGACTTGACCATACACATGCCAAAACGGCTGTTGTGGGTGTAAGCGGAGGACTTGACTCGACACTTGCACTTTTGGTAACCGTGCGTGCGTTTGACAGTCTTAATCTTGACAGAAAGAATATAATCGCGGTAACAATGCCATGTTTCGGTACAACGGACAGAACGTATAACAATGCGGTTAATTTTGCAAATTCGCTTGGTGTTACATTAAAAGAAGTAAATATCAAAGCGGCGGTAAATCAGCATTTTGCGGATATAGAACACGATCCGAATGTCTATGACGTCACATATGAAAATTCTCAGGCGAGAGAAAGAACTCAAATTCTTATGGACGTTGCAAACAAAAGCGGCGGCTTGGTAATCGGTACAGGTGATATGTCCGAGCTTGCACTCGGCTGGGCAACGTATAACGGCGACCATATGTCGATGTACGGCGTTAATGCGGGTGTTCCGAAAACACTTATTCGCTACCTTGTCGATTATGAGGCTAAACGTACAAATAACGATATATTGAAGAAAACATTACAGGATATATTGGATACACCTGTAAGTCCCGAACTTCTTCCGCCGAAAGACGGAAAAATATCCCAAAAGACCGAACATATTGTCGGTCCGTATGAACTTCACGATTTCTTTTTGTATCATCTTATGCGTTTTGGTTCAAAGCCGTCAAAGATACTGAGATTGGCTGAAGTTGCGTTTGAGGGGATATATGACAGAGAAGTTATACTCGAATGGTTAAAGGTATTTTACAGAAGATTTTTCGCACAGCAATTCAAACGTTCGTGCCTGCCTGACGGCCCGAAAGTAGGAAGTGTTGCTCTTTCTCCGAGAGGCGATTGGCGAATGCCGTCCGACGCCTCATATCAAATTTGGGCGAAGGAGCTTGAAACACTTTAACGCCCTATTCTATGGAGGGATTTCGGTGTCAAAGAGTAAAGTTTGTTTAATTTTATCGGCATTTATTTACGGATTTGCACCGATACTGGCTAAATTTGCATACAAAAGCGGAGCAAACGGAATTACGCTTACTTTTTTGCGTACATTCCTAATGCTGCCGCTTTTATTTTTTATAATGATTTTCAGAAAAGTGTCGTTTAAACTTACAAAAAAGGAACTTATAGATATAATTTTACTTGGTGTGGTGGGCGGTTCATTTTCAATGATTTCACTTTATGCCGCATATGACTATATCTCAACAGGACTTGCGACAACGCTCCATTTTATATATCCGCTTATAATCGTAATAACTTCGGCGGTAGTGTACAAAGAAAAAATCAAGAAGATAAAACTTCTTGCGGTTATGCTTGTCACGCTCGGAATGTTTATGTTTGTTGACCTTAATAATACAGCCGATAAAATCGGCGTGATACTTGCGATTTTGTCGGGAATATTTTATAGCTTTTATGTCGTTTATATGTATCGTTCCAAACTTGACGAAATGGACTATATAAAACTTACGTTTTATCTTATGATTATTATGAGTATCGGCACATATATTTTCGGTTTGACAACTGATAGCTTGGTGTTTGCGGAAATGGATTATAAAGCATGGATACTGTCGGTGGCTATATCACTTATTATAACGCTTGGGGCAGTGCCGCTTTTTCAAGTCGGAGTGCGTTACGAGGGCGCGTCAACTGCTGGAATTGTGTCGGCATTCGAGCCGATTACTTCAATAATACTCGGTGCGATATTCTTGGGCGAAACAATGGGATTGGTGCAGTATATCGGCGGTGGTTTGATAATTTTGGGTGTGGTATTGGCAGAAAAGTATGGATAATTTATGAATAAACATTAGATAAGACAACCTCTGATTACATTGGTTGTCTTTATTTTTGCCAAATGCCTTGATTTTTTTCTGTGTTTGTGTAATAATACATATTGGATAATAATGCGGAGAAAAAAATATGAGAAAAGTTAATACCACAATTAAATATATAGAACCGTATTCAATCGCGGAAGATGCCGGAATTGAAGTCGGGGATAAGCTGATAAGCATTAACGGACACGATTTTCACGATATACTTGAATATCGCTATCTTACAGCCGAATATGAAGTTACTCTTGAAATACTGAAAAAGGACGGTACTACCGAAGTTATAACGATTGAAAATGATTACGACGATATAGGTATTGAATTTGAAGAGGGACTTATTGACGAGGCACAAAGTTGTCGAAATAAGTGTATATTCTGTTTTATAGATCAGTTGCCTAAAGGTATGCGTGAAACGGTTTATTTTAAAGATGATGATACGAGATTATCGTTTTTGCAGGGAAACTATGTAACGCTTACGAATATGTCAGACGAAGAAATAGACAGACTTATAAAAATGCGTGTTTCGCCGATTAACGTATCGGTTCAGGCAACCAATCCCGAACTTAGATGTAAAATGCTGAATAATCGTTTTGCGGGTAAGTGCTATGACATAATGAAAAAGTTTGCGGCTAATAATATTTATATGAACTGTCAGATAGTGCTTTGTCCCGAAATTAATGACGGCAAGGAACTTGACAGGTCAATATCCGAACTGGCGGCACTGTTCCCGAATGTAAACAGTGTATCAATCGTTCCTGTCGGTCTTACACGCTATCGTGACGGACTTTATCCGCTGAAACCGTTTACAAAGGAAACTTCCGCACAAACAATAAAACAAGTTGAGACTTGGCAGAAAAAACTGTATGATAAACTTGGAACAAGGCTAATTTATCTTTCTGACGAATTTTATTTGAATGCGGAATTGCCTATACCTGACGCAGAAGTGTATGAGGGCTTTCCGCAGCTTGAAAACGGTGTAGGATTGATTGCCAGTATGGCAGAAGAATTTGATTCGGCAATTAAACTTGTGAAAAACAAAAAGTATGACAGAAATGTAACTCTTGTAACAGGTGAGGCGGCGGCATCTTTTATAACGGGTTTGTCGGAACGTCTTATGGAAAAGACAGACGTAAAGATAACTGTTTATGCGATAAAAAATAACTTTTTCGGCGGAGGCGTAAACGTTTCGGGACTTGTCACGGGCGGAGATATAATCGACCAGCTTAAAGACAAGCCTATAGGGGATATAATGCTTATTCCGCACAGTATGCTGAGAGATGAAGACGGGATTTTCCTTGATGATTTGACTGTATCAGACGTTGAAAAAGCGTTGAATGTGAAGATAGAGCCTGTCATAAATGACGGATATGAATTTATTGAGAAAATCTTGGGAGAAGAACTTGAATTTTAAAGGAGAAGAATATGAAACCATTGGTAGCGATAGTCGGCAGACCGAACGTCGGAAAATCGACTTTGTTTAATAAGATAACAGGAAAGAGAATAAGTATAGTAGAGGACACACCGGGTGTAACGCGTGACAGAATTTATTCTGACGCAGTGTGGCTTGACAAGCACTTTACGCTTATCGATACAGGCGGTATCGAGCCTGCGTCAAAGGACGAAATCCTTGTACAAATGCGCCGTCAGGCACAGCTTGCCATTGAAATGGCAGACGTTGTTGTGCTTATGACAAACGTAAAAGACGGTGTTACGGCAAATGACCAGGACGTTGCACAAATGCTTTTAAAGGCGAAGAAAAAGATTGTGCTTGCCGTAAACAAGGTTGACAATACAGGCGATCCGCCGTTTGAATTTTATGAATTTTATAATTTGGGACTTGGCGATCCGATTGCTATTTCATCAACTCACGGTTTGGGTGTAGGTGATTTGCTTGACGAAGTTACTCACTTGTTCCCTGAGGACGCAGATACGTCAGATGACGAGGACGAAATTAAAGTTGCGGTAATCGGTAAACCGAATGCAGGTAAGTCGTCGCTTATAAATAAAATTTTGGGTGAGGACAGAGTTATTGTAAGTAACATCGCAGGAACAACGCGTGACGCAATCGACTCACATTACGAAAAGAACGGCGACAAGTATCTGTTTATCGACACTGCCGGTATGAGAAAACGCGGTAAGATTGACGAAAACGTAGAGCGTTACAGTGTTGTACGTTCGCTTGCGGCGGTTGACAGAAGTGACGTGTGCGTTATTATGATTGACGCAAACGAGGGTATTACAGAACAGGACACAAAGGTTGCCGGCTATGCTCACGAGCAGGGTAAGGCTTGTATTTTTGCAGTTAATAAGTGGGATATTGTTTCTAAAGACACAAAGACTATGAAAAACTTTACAATGCGTGTGCGTGAAGAATTTGCGTTTATGTCTTATGCGGAAATTATATTCATCAGTGCAAAGACAGGTCAGAGAGTTGACAAGCTTTTGGAACTTATCAAGAAAGTAAATGAGCAGCACAAGAGAAGAATTACAACCGGTATGCTTAACGACGTCTTAAACGAAGCAATGGCAAAGCAACAGCCACCGTCAGACAAGGGCAGACGTTTAAAGGTTTACTACGGTACACAGGCTGCAACAGCACCGCCGACATTTATTTTGTTCGCAAATTCAAAGGATTTGTTCCACTATTCATATTTGAGATTTATCGAAAATCAAGTGCGTGAGGCATTTGGTTTTGAGGGAACACCTATAAAGTTTATCGTAAGAGAGAAAAATGAAAAGAAAATGTAATGGGAGAGAGTTATGACATATTTAATAATTGCCTTGACGGCGCTAGTATCATATTTAATCGGTTCGGTTAATTTTTCTATACTGCTTTCAAAAATGCTGAGCGGTAAGGATATCCGTGAAAGCGGTTCGGGAAATGCGGGTGCAACGAATATGCTAAGAACATACGGCAAGAAAATGGGTGTTATAACACTGTTGCTTGACGTGTTAAAAGGCATAGTCGTGATACTTTTATCAAGACTTGTAAAAAATATTGCGGGTATAGATGAAATATATCCTGTTATAAGTTATATCGCAGGTGTATGCGTAATTCTCGGTCATAATTTTCCGCTTTACTTCGGATTTAAAGGCGGCAAAGGTGTTGCGACTTCGCTGGGCGTTGTGTTAATGCTTGACTGGAAAGTCGGACTTATTGTGGCTGTTGTTGCAATAGCGGTTATGGCAGTAACAAGGTATGTATCGCTCGGTTCAATCTTGGGCGGTGCAATGTACATAGTTATAGAAATCGTTAAAATGATTGTTACAAAGAGCGTTGATGTAATTCAGCTTGTGTGCGTTGTTATTATCGGTGGACTTTTAATAGCAAGACATCATGCAAATATAAAGAGATTGTTAAATGGTACAGAAAACAAACTTGGAGCAAAAAAAGGAGAAGTAAAATGAAAATTGCAGTAATTGGCTCAGGCGGTTGGGGAACTGCCATAGCGATACTTTTATCTTCAAGAGGACATAATGTATATTTATGGTCGTGGATACAGGAAGAAACGGACAGACTGAAAAAAGACAGAGAAAACAAAGAATTTTTGCCGGGAGTGAAATTTCCGGATACAATTTATTGCAGTCACGATATGGCTGAATGTACAGACGGAGCGGAGCTTATTATAACAGCCGCACCGTCACCGGCAACGAGAACAACGGCGAAACAGCTTTCGCCGCACGTTAAAGAGGGACAGAAAATAGTAAATATATCAAAGGGACTTGAAGAAGGTACACTTTTACGTCTTTCACAGGTGTATAAAGAAGAAATTCCGCAGGCGGATATATCTGTTATGAGCGGTCCGTCACACGCAGAGGAGGTTTCAAGAGGACTTCCTACAACGAATGTTGTTGCGTCGGAGCATATTGATACGGCTAAATTTATTCAAGACGTGTTTATGGGAGATATGTTCAGAGTGTACACTTCAACCGATATAATAGGTGTTGAACTTGGCGGAGCGCTTAAAAACGTTATCGCACTTTGTGCGGGAATAAGTGACGGACTTGGTTACGGCGACAATACAAAAGCGGCACTTATGACAAGAGGTCTTGCTGAAATTGCAAGACTCGGCAAGGCTATGGGTGCAAATGAAAAGACATTTATGGGACTTAGCGGTGTAGGTGATTTGATTGTTACTTGCACAAGTATGCATTCGAGAAACAGACGTGCCGGAATACTTTTGGGTCAAGGCAAGAGTTTAAAGGAAACTTTGGAAAGCGTTCATATGGTTGTTGAGGGTGTAAACACCGCAACGGCGGCATATGAAATGGCACACAAATATAATGTTGAAATGCCTATTGTTGAAGAAGCTTATAATATTTTGTACAATGGCAGAAATGCAAGAGAAGCGGTATTATTGCTTATGACGCGGGAGAAAAGAGAAGAAAAATGAATGTAATCGTAGTAGGCGGCGGTAAGGTCGGAAGAAAGCTTGTAGAGGATTTTAATTATGAGGGCGACGATGTAGTTCTTATTGATATTAAAAGTAAAATCTGCGACCGAATTCAAGATGATTATGATGTAAGGTGCGTATGCGGGAGCGGTACTGACCTTGAAACTTTGCGCGAGGCGGAGGCTAACAAGGCGGACATATTTATTGCCGTTACGGAAAATGATGAATTTAACGCACTTTGCACCGTTATGGCTAAAAAACTTGGTGCGGACAGATGTGTTGCAAGAGTGAGAAACAGAGAATATTTTAAACAGCTTGATTTTATGCGTAACGCCCTCGGAATAAATCTTATAGTAAATCCCGAATACGCAACTGCTTGCGAAATATCGAGAATACTTCGTTTTCCTGCCGCAATCAAAACAGAAACTTTCGCAAAAGGCAGAATTGAACTTATTGAATTTAACATCAGTTCGGATAACGCACTTTGCGGAAAAGCTATTTTTGAGATATACAAAAAGTTTAAGATAAAACTTCTTATATGTGCGGTGCAACGCGGTAATGAGGTGTATATTCCGAACGGTGATTTTGTTATCGAAAGCGGAGATAAACTTCACATAACCGCATCTCACAGAGATGTTGCGAAATTTATGCATGAGATAGGTGTTATAAACACAAAGGTTAAAACCGCAATTATAATCGGCGGCGGAAGAATATCGTTTTATCTTGCGAAACAGCTTCTTGAAAGCGGCATAAGGGTTAAAATTATAGAACACAATATGAACAGATGTAAGGAATTGACCGAGCATTTGCCGAAAGCGGATATTGTGTGTGCCGACGGAACAGATAAGCACGTGCTTGCGCAAGAGGGCATTGACAGAGTTGATTCGCTTGTTGCACTGACGGGTATTGACGAAGAAAATATGATTATATCAATGTATTCGCAGTCAAGATTTGTCGATAAGATTGTAACAAAGGTAAACCGTCTTTCGTTTGCGGAGCTTATGGAAAACACAGGCGTGTACAGTATCGTTACGCCTAAAAACATAACCGCGAATATTATAATCGGTTATGCAAGAGCTATGAAATCGGCAAAGGATACGGAAATGAGAACTCTTTACCGAATAGTAAACAATAAAGCTGAAGCTGTGGAATTCAGAGTTACAAGAGAATCCGAACTCACTTCAAAATCACTTTCACAGATTAAGATGAAACGTAATGTTTTGATTGCGGCAATTCTCAGAAATAACAAGATTATGCTGCCGGACGGTGAAAGTAAACTTGAAGTCGGTGATACGATTGTGATTGTGACAACATATCATATTACCACACTCGGCGATATACTTGCATAGCGGTTACGAAAGGAAGAGATATGAATTATAGGATGATAGCATATTCCGTAGGACGAATACTTGTAGCCGTTGCGGCAACAATGCTTGCACCTTTGGGATTATCTTTGCTTTACGGTGAGTCAATAGCTTTGGCGTATGTAATACCAATAGGAATATCCGTATTAATCGGACTTTGTGTATCTGCAAAAGCACCGAAAAATAAAAGCCTTTACGGACGTGACGGAATGTTTATCGTTGCGATAGGCTGGATTGTAATATCAATAATCGGTTGTCTGCCGTTTTATATCAGCGGTCAGATATCGAGTTTTGTGGACAGTTTTTTTGAAACGGTGTCAGGTTTTACAACAACCGGTTCATCTATACTTACAAATGTCGAGGCACTTGACAAGAGCTTGCTTTTTTGGCGAAGTTTTACTCATTGGCTCGGCGGTATGGGTGTACTTGCGTTTGCAATGGCGATTTTTTCGTCAAAGGATACAAGAACAACTCATATGATGAGAGCGGAAATGCCGGGACCTGTTGTAGGCAAACTTGCAAGCAGATGGCAGTTTTCGCTTAGAATACTTTACGGAATATATATAGCGCTTACGGTCATTGAATTTGTGCTTTTGCTGTTCGGCGGTATGCCTGTATTTGACAGCTTGCTCCATACGTTCGGCACAGCCGGTACAGGCGGTTTCGGAATAAAGAATAGTTCCGTTGCGTATTATAACAGTGCATATATCGATTATGTTATCGGTATATTTATGATGTTGTTCGGATTGAATTTTAACGTGTATTTCTTGATAATTGCAAGAAAATTCTCACAGATAAAGAGTAATGACGAAGTTAAGTGGTATATAGGAATGATGATAGGTGCAACGGTAATTATTGCGCTTAATATTATGCCTATGTATCACGGATTTGGCAGAGCGTTCAGATATTCATTCTTCCAAGTGTCGTCAATTATGACAACGACGGGATATTCAACTGCCGACTTTGTGCGTTGGCCTATGCTTTCGCAGATTATACTTGTATTATTGATGGTAGTCGGCGCGTGTGCAGGCTCAACAAGCGGCGGTATGAAAGTTACAAGATTTATTATACTTATGAAAACAGCCACTCACTCAATAAAAAAAGCGGTAAGTCCGCGAAGTGTATTTTCGGTTAAGGTTGACGGCAAAACGGTTGAAAAGAATATCGTAAACGGTGTGTTGGGATATTTCGTTGTATATATGTTGTTTGCGGCTGTGTCGATTCTTCTTATCAGCTTTGATAATAAGGACTTTACAACAACGGTTACTGCCGTAATTGCGACTATGAACAACATTGGTCCGGGATTGGGATTGGTAGGTCCGACAGGAAGTTTTGCCGATTTCTCGGCATTGTCAAAAATAGTGATGTCAATAGGTATGCTTGTAGGCAGACTTGAATTTTATCCGATACTTATATTGTTTTCGCCGTATGCGTGGAAACGAACTTAAAGAGTCTGACGACAGCTCCGAAAATTACATCGGAAGATGTGATTTTTGAGTATTTTTTGGAGAAAGCAAATAAATTATGAATATTATCAGAAAAATTTTATTTCACAAAAGAATAAATACGGCAAGGCGTATTTCGTTTGGATTTGCGTTGATTATCCTTGTAGGAGCATTACTTTTAATGTTGCCGATTTCATCTAAAGAAAGAGTTGTGACGCCGTTTTTGTCGGCACTGTTTACAACAACGTCCGCAACTTGCGTAACAGGACTTACGCTTATAAATGTCGGTGCATATTTCAGCTTGTTCGGACAAGCGGTGATACTGTTTTTAATTCAGCTCGGCGGTTTGGGATTTATGACGATACTTTGTATTGTGTTTATAGTTTCAAACCGACAAATCGGACTTAGAAACAGAATGCTTATAGCACAGACAATGGGTACGGAAAGCCTTGAGGGAATAGTCAAACTTGCAAAGCACGTTTTGCATATAACGGGAATTATAGAATTGTTGGGCGCGATAGTGCTTTCAATACGTTTTGTACCGAAATACGGATTTTTTAAAGGAATGTGGTTTAGTATATTTCATTCCGTATCGGCATTTTGCAATGCGGGATTTGATATAATCGGTGACGGAAAAAGTATGCTTTCATACAGACACGATCCGCTTGTACTTTGTACGCTTGCGATACTTGTTGCCATAGGCGGATTGGGTTTTATTGTGTGGGAGGATATTATCGCAAAAAAATCGTGGAAACAACTTAACGTGTATTCAAAAGTAATAATTTTGGCACAGATATTTTTTATTGTCGTGGGTACATTTGTGTATTTCATTCTTGAATACGGCAACATAAATACAATCGGTGCTGAAAGTGTCGGTCAGAAAATATTGGCGTCATTCTTTCAGTCGGTCACAACAAGAACGGCCGGATTTGACGCACTTATACAGAATAATTTAACCGACTTGTCAAAGGCTTGGGGAACGGTGCTTATGATGATTGGCGGTGCTTCAGGCTCGACTGCGGGCGGCGTAAAGCTCGGAACGGCTGTACTTGTAATAATGACTTTGATTTCCGTATTGCGTGGCAAATCTGATGTTGTTATTCACGGCAGAAGAGTTGCTCACACGACTATTCTTCAAGCAATGGCATTGCTTGTATTGTGGCTTGTGCTTGTTGTGGGCGGTTCGGTGCTTATAAGTTATATTGATAATCAAGATTTGATAAATTCGATATACGAAGTTGCGTCGGCATACAGTACGGTCGGTCTTTCGGTCGGTGTATCGGGGAGCGCGTCCACATTTACAAAGATTTTGCTTATTGTATATATGTTCTTCGGCAGAGTGGGCATTATGACTATAAGCGTTGTGTTTATGACTCGCATCAGAAAAACTAATGATATAAGGTATCCGGAATGTAATTTCATTGTCGGATAGCAGAAAGGCTAAGGATTTGTTATGAAAACTTTTACAGTAATAGGATTGGGCAGATTCGGAACATCTGTTGCAACGCAACTTTTTAATATGGGTTATGAAGTGCTTGCGATAGACAAAAATATGGATAAAATAAACGCTATTGCAAATTTGGTAACAAGAGCGGCTTGTACCGACGCAAAAGACGAAAGCTTGTTAAAACAACTTGGAGTGAAAAACTCGGATTGTGCAATCGTGTGTATCGGCGGTGACGATATAACGGACAGCGTACTTACAACTCTTGCACTAAAAGATATGGGAGTTAAGCAGGTTGTCTGTAAAGCAAAGGATAATATGCACAAAACCGTACTGAAAAAAGTCGGTGCGGATAATGTTATAATTCCCGAACAGGAGGCAGGCATTAAAGCCGCAATAGAACTTGTTTCTGACAGATTGCTTGATATAATCGAATTGTCGGACGAATACAGTATTGTGGACGCTGTTGTACCGAACACATGGATAGGCAAGAGCATTATGGAATTGTCTGTTCGTAAAAAATATAACGTAAATATTGTTGCGATAAAGAGTAATAACGGCGGTAAGGTGAATATTTCACCTGAACCCGAATACAAATTTAAAGATACCGATATTGTCGTGCTTGTAGGAGATACCGAGTCGATAAACAGATTGGAAAGTATATAAAAGACTGTATATAAAAAGTATTGCTGAAAATGCAATACTTTTTTTGTTTGTTTTAAACAAGAAAGTAATGAATTATATATGAAAAACTTACAAAGAATAAAAATATCAAAAAAACTATTGACAAAAGTTTAACAATCTCATATAATAGTGTTGTAAAGATTGATAAATAAATAACGATAAAAATTTATCAATCTAAATAAACAAAGTCAATAATAAAAATTCGGAAGATTTCATACTATGTCAAAACAGAGTCTTCTGTAAAAACATCTTATCAGCCTACAATAAGATGCAAAGAAAAACTAACAACCCGTAGGCAGAAAGGCTATGGAATTATTATGGCAGAGATTAACGTAAATGAAATGATTGACGGCTACGTTGCAAAAGCACAAAAGGCTTTGGACGAATTTATGGCACTTAATCAAGAACAGATTGACACAATCGTAAAGGCAATGACTCTTGCAGGTCTTGACAAGCATATGGAGCTTGCAAAGATGGCTGTTGAGGAAACAGGCAGAGGCGTGTATGAGGACAAAATAACCAAGAATATGTTTGCAACAGAATATGTTTATCATTCAATCAAGAATGAAAAAACAGTTGGTGTTATTGCTGAAAACGACCTTGAAGATTACGAAATTATAGCAGAGCCTGTAGGCGTTGTATGTGGTGTTACACCTGTTACAAACCCTACATCGACAACAATGTTTAAGGCTTTGATTTCCGTTAAGTCAAGAAACCCTATTATTTTCGGTTTCCATCCGGGCGCTCAAAAATGCAGTGCGGCGGCTGCTAAGATAGTTCTTGACGCGGCAGTTGCGGCAGGTGCGCCTGAAAACTGTATACAGTGGATTGAATACCCATCAATCGAGGCAACAAACGCACTTATGAATCATCCGGGTGTTGCAACAGTTCTTGCAACAGGCGGCAGCGGAATGGTTAAGGCGGCATACTCAACAGGTAAGCCTGCACTTGGCGTCGGTCCGGGTAACGTACCTTGCTACATTCATAAGAGTGCTGACCTTGAACAAGCGGTTAACGACCTTATCCTTTCAAAAACATTCGACAACGGTATGATTTGTGCGTCTGAACAAGCCGCAATCGTAGATAAGGCAATCGCACCGAAATTTGAAAAACTTATGAAGAAATACGGCTGCTACTTTGCAAAGCCTGACGAAATTAAAAAGCTTAGCGATTACTGCATCGACAGTGAAAAGGGTGCTGTAAACCCTGTAATTGTAGGTAAGCCTGCAACATGGATTGCGGAGCAAGCGGGAGTGAAAGTTCCTGAGGGTACGAAAATTCTTCTTGCAAAACTGGACGGCGTAGGTCCTGAATATCCGCTTTCAAGAGAAAAGTTGAGTCCGGTACTTGCATACTTTATCGTTGATTCAACAGAAGAAGGAATCGACAGAGCAGAAGAAATGGTTATGTTCCACGGTATGGGACACTCGGCTGTTATTCACGCAAATGATGAAGATGTAATTCAAAAGTATGCTGCAACAATGAAAGCAAGCCGTCTTATCGTAAATTCACCGTCATCACACGGTGCAATCGGTGACATTTATAATACAAATATGCCGTCACTTACACTTGGTTGCGGTAGCTACGGCGGTAACAGTGTCAGCGGTAACGTTACAACGGTGAACCTTATAAATCAGAAGAGAGTGGCTAAGAGGAGAGTAAATATGCAGTGGTTTAAAGTTCCGGATAAGATTTATTTTGAGCATAATTCAATTCAGTACCTTGAAAAAATGCCGAATATCACTCGTGCATTTATCGTAACAGACCCGGGTATGGTTTCTCTTGGTTATGTAGATAAGATTTTGTATTACCTAAGAAAGAGAACGGAGCACGTTCATTGTGAAATTTTCTCAGATGTAGAGCCTGACCCGTCAATCGAAACAGTAAAACGCGGTGCACAGATGATGGACGAATTTAAGCCTGACGTAATTATCGCACTTGGCGGAGGCAGTGCAATGGACGCCGCAAAGGGTATGTGGCTGTTCTATGAACACCCTGATGTAGACTTTAATTCACTGAGACTTCGTTTCCTTGATATAAGAAAACGTGCATTTAAGTTCCCTAAGATAGGTAATAAGGCACAACTTGTAGCTATTCCGACAACTTCCGGTACAGGTAGTGAAGTAACAAGTTTTGCGGTTATTTCGGATAAGAAGAATAATATGAAATATCCTCTTGCAGACTACGAACTAACACCGAATATTGCGATTATCGACCCGCAGTTTGTAATGTCACTTCCGAAATCAGCAACTGCCGACACAGGTCTTGACGTGCTTACACACGCACTTGAGGCATATGTATCTGTAATGGCGTCGGATTACACAGACGGTCTTGCAATGAAAGCTATTCAGCTTGTATTCAAGTATCTTCCAAGAGCATACAAGAACGGTGCTGAGGACGCAGAAGCAAGAGAAAAAATGCACAATGCAAGTTGTATGGCAGGTATGGCATTTACAAACGCATTCTTAGGACTAAATCACTCAATCGCTCATAAAATCGGCGGTGAGTATCACGTTCCTCACGGCAGAGCAAATGCAGTATTGTTGCCGCACGTAATTAAGTATAATGCGTCAATACCTTCAAAGTTTGTGTCATTCCCTAAGTATAAGAAGTTCATCGCAGATGAAAAGTATGCAGAAATCGCAGCATTCTTGGGACTTCCTGCAAAAACAACAGAGGAGGGCGTACAGAGCCTTATAAATGCGGTTATAGACCTTATGAAAGAAGTTAATGAGCCGTTGTCATTCTCTGAATGCGGAATTGATGAAGAAACTTATATGAGAAATATTCCTGACATTGCAAACAAGGCTTTTGAGGATCAGTGTACAACTGCAAATCCGAAGTTGCCGCTTGTTAAGGAAATTGAACAGATTATGATAGACGCTTATAAAGGTGTAAACTAATTGTTGAAATTTATCGGAAATAGGTATATAATTGATTGCGGAATATAAAGTTCTGTATTCCATAATCAATCAATGGGGGTTACCGAAAGGTAGCCCCTTTTCCTTTTTACTCAAAATAACGTAATGTCAGAATTTGTTGTGAAATGAAAAAATAATAAAAATGTCATACTAAAAGCGTGCATTTTATGTTATAATATAAATAATTAATTTAATCGGCATATAATAAATTAGGAAGGAGCGATTTTAAAATGGAAGAAGTATTTGATAAAATAAAGGAACATGCAAACAAAGCTAAGGACAGCGCGGTGCAGGTGACAAAAACAGTCATTGAGAAAACAAACAACATAGTAAACCAAACAAAATTAAAGTTTTCAATAAGCGAAACGGAAAGTAAAATTAAGGACATCTATACCGAAATCGGTAAGTCTGTATATGAAAATTATAAATCAACAGGCGAAGTGATTGACGATATGGAAGAAAAGTTCGGTAAAATCGACGCTATGACGGAGGAAGTTAACGAGCTTAAAGAACAGCTTTATCAGCTTAAAGAAAACGTAAAGTGTCCGAAATGCGGTGCGTATAATCATTCTGATGATGTGTACTGCTCAAAGTGCGGTGAAAGAATTTACAACGTAAATTCAGACGATACAGACAGTTATGACGATGATGAAGTTGTTATAATAAATGCTAAAAAACCTGAAACAGAAGAGGATTAATTATATGTCCGGTAGATTTGATAAGTTTTTTGATTATGCCTATGAAAAGGGCAGAGATATTGCTAAGAAATTTCACGGAAATAAGGGTGACAAGATGGATAAAAAGGGAATGAACATAGAATCATATGACGGTCAGGACGCTTTTTACACAGGCACTGACGAGGAATATGAAGAATTTTTGAAAAATGTCGATGTAAAAACAGATAATGATGCCGACGCAGAGCCTGTTGAAAACACTCAAAGAATTAATTTGAACGAAACGATTAATATTCAAAGTGTTATCGATAAATTCAAGAAAAAAGCCGGTGACATTGAAAACGGCGCAAGAAAGTTTAAAGACACGGTTGTAAGCAAGGTTGATGAATTTAAAGCTAAAAAAGAAACCGAAAATACAACTGAGGCTGAAAACGAAAAAGTAGAAAAAAAGAAAGATAATTCTTTTGAAAAGGTTGTAAAAACGGCAGAGGATATTAAGGAAGATATTAAAAATGCCGTTGACGAAAGCGGTATAAAGGAAAAAGTTAAGAATACCGTTAAAAATTCGGTTGAAAAGATTGACAATAAGCTTGATAACATTCGCGAAAGCGTTGTTTCTGTATCTGAAATGTCAGACAGATTTGATGATGTTGAAAGTAAAATTCAAAATGTGTCAGAGGATATTGACGGCTTGAAATCGAAGATTAAAGATATTTCGGAAAAGTTGAATATTATTGATGTTCAAGATAACGAAAGAATGAAAGAACATAAGGATAATTATTCCGAGATTAAAAATTCGGTTGATGAAATAGCGAAAAGTGTTTCGGAAGTTAAACAAGCATTTAATTCGATTTCAAAACTTAATGACAGTGTGTTCGATTTGAAGAATACACAACTTAATACAAAAAATACAATTTCAGAACTTGAATCGAGTTTTGTAAAACTTAAAAAGAAATGTGTTCTCGGTGTAACAGTGCTTAGCATTTTAAGTGCGATTGTGATTGTGCTTGAAGTTGTATTAATGCTTTCATAAAATTGAATGATACATGAAAAGATCATAAGTAAATTATGGTCTTTTTTGGTAGAAAAATTATGGTCTTTTTGTAAACAATTTTTTAAATCTATTGACATAAACGTCAATAAGGAATATACTAATATGTGTTGTATGTGTTAAACATATAACGAATATAACGACTTATCTGCCCGCTGATAAGCGTTAGAATATAATAATTGTGGGCAGAAAGGCTATGGAATATAATTATGAATTTTGGCAGATTTGGAAAAATAGCAAGTGTATCATTGATTGGTGCAATGCTGCTTGCAGGTTGTTCGGGAAACGGTCAAACTGTTATGAAAATAGGCGATACCAATATTACGGAAGGTGCGGTTAATTTCTTCGCAAATTACGGAATGGGTACAGAGGACGTAGACGCCGCAGTTGATAATCTAAAGAAAGAATATCTTCTAAAAGAAGTTGCAAAGGCAATGGATATAACTCTAACCGACGATGAGGCTAAACAAGTTAAAAGCACTATTTCAAATTTTAAGGCTCAACAGGGCGGTAAAAAAGCCGGCGATAAGTTGCTTAAAAAGTACGGTGTTGATGATGATATAATTGAAACAATTATTTCGGCATCAACATATTCACAGCAGATAATGGATCAGCTTGACGTTGCAGAACCGACAGATGATGAAGTTAAGCAGTATTTCGTAGATAATTATTTAAGAGCAAAGCATATTCTTATTTCAACAAAGGATATGACGACAGGTGCAGATCTTGATGAAGACAAGCTTGCAGAGGCTGAAAAGAAAGCAAACGAAATTCTTGAAAGAGCAAAGAACGGTGAAGATTTCGATGCACTTATAAAGGAATACAATGAAGACCCGGGTATGGAATCAAATCAAGACGGATACTTCTTTACAGACGGTGAAATGGTTTCTGAATTTGAAGATGCGACAAAGTCAATCGAGCCGGGCGAAATTACAATGTGTAAATCAGATTACGGTTATCACATCATAAAAAGATTACCGATAGACGAATCGGATTCAAAGTTCAGCGAGTATTTGGAAAACAATAAATCAGCAGTTCAGTCGGCAGTTACTTCAAAGAAACAAGAAGAGGCTCTTGAAAAGAAAGCTGAAGAATTGGGTATCAAGGTAGAGGTAAACCAAGATAAGATTGACAAAATGGTTATTCAGCCAAAGGATACGCCGGAACCTACAGCAGAGGCTAAATAAAATGACAAATCGAGCAAGTCTGTTATAAAAACAGACTTGCTTTTTTAATCTTTTTTCGTACAAAAGTCTTGACTAATGTCAAAAAGTATGGTATAATTCCATATGTTGTTGACAAGTATGCCGATGTGGCGGAACTGGCAGACGCCCGGGACTTAAAATCCCGTGGGAAGAAATTCCCGTACCGGTTCGACCCCGGTCATCGGCACCAAATGACTTAGAACTTTGTTCTAAGTCATTTTTTGTTGAAAAAATATAATATTAATTAGTGAAATGATATTGTAATACAAAACAAAATATGATAAAATAAAACTGATGGGCGGTATTTCGGAAGAAAATTGCACCTGACATTTAGTGCGTTGCGGTGATATTATCGGAGGTGATAATATAAACGCAATAGGATTTATCGGAGCGGGAAAATGCGGTATGAGTCTGGCTTACTATTTCAGAAGCAAGGGCGTAAATGTAATCGGTTTCTCGTCACGAAGTAACAATACAGAAGATTTTGAGCTTTACAGCCGTGAAAAGCTTATAAATAATAGTGACATAATTTTTATAACTACAAATGATGATAATATCCAAACGGTTTGGAACAAAATCAAGGATATGAATTTAAAAGAGAAAATTATATGTCATTGCAGCGGCTCTGTGTCAAGTGAAATTTTTAAAGGTGCAGACAGTGAAAATGTTTGCAGTGTTCATCCGATGCTGGCATTTAACAGCAAGCATACGTCATTAAATGCAATATCAAACGCTTTTTTTACTGTCGAAGGCGGCGGAAAAGCAGTTGATACTGTTTCAGAAATTCTTTCATTATGCGGTAACAGATTTAAGATTATTACACCGGAAAATAAAGCTAAATACCATGCGGCGGCGTGTTTTGCGTCAAATTTTGTCGTATCGGTTTGCTATAAGGCAACGGAGCTTTTACAGGAGTGCGGTTTTTCAAAGTCGGAAAGCGAGAGTGCACTGTCAACACTGATGAAGTGCAATATGGACAATATACTTAAAGCCGGTTGTGAAAAAGCAATCACAGGACCTGCGGCAAGAGGGGATATGGCGACTGTTGAAAAACATATTGAAGTGCTTGATGAAAGAACAAGAGAGTTATACAAAGAACTGACAAATGTTATATTTGATATGAAAAACGGAGGAATAGAATGAAAAAAACAACAGTAACCTTTAAAAATAAGAAAACTGACGGTGAAAAAATTACAATGCTTACAGCTTATGATTACACAACGGCAAAACTTGAGGACGAGGCAGGCGTTGATTCAATACTTGTAGGCGATTCGCTTGGTATGGTTATTATGGGATATGACAGTACATTGTCTGTGACAATGGATGATATGATACATCACAGTAAAATCGTTGCAAGAGGTGCAAAAAATGCACTTGTCGTAACGGATATGCCGTTTATGTCGTATCAAACATCTGTGTATGACGCAGTTGTGAACGCAGGCAGACTCATAAAAGAAGGTCATGCCGACGCGGTTAAACTTGAGGGCGGAGTTAAATTTGAGGAACATATAAGAAAAATCGTAGACGCGTCTATTCCTGTTGTCGGTCATATCGGAATGACGCCTCAATCGGTCAACGCGTTCGGCGGCTTTAAGGTTCAGGGCAAAAATATAGATGACGCAAAACGAATTATAGATGACGCAAAAGCGGTTGAAAGAGCCGGCGCATTTGCGGTTGTTTTGGAATGTGTACCGACACCGCTTGCAACATACATAACGGAAATTCTTTCAATTCCTACAATAGGAATCGGTGCGGGCAACGGCTGTGACGGTCAAGTGCTTGTATATCAGGATATGCTTGGAATGTATTCCGATTTTACACCGAAGTTTGTAAAGAAATACGGTGAATTGGGCGAGAGTATGAAAAATTGCTTTAAGGAATATTGCAGCGAAGTGAAAAACGGTACATTCCCAAAAGAGGAAAATTCGTTTAAAATGAGTGAAGAAGTTATGAAACAAATAACGGAGGAAGAATAAAATGCAGATAGTAAAAACAATAGATGAAGTAAGGAAAACAGTTAAAGCATGGAAAAAGGAAGGACTTACGGTTGGTCTTGTTCCAACAATGGGTTATCTTCACGAAGGACATAAAAGCCTTATAGAGCGTGCGGTAAAGGAAAATGACAGAGTTGTTGTAAGTGATTTTGTAAATCCTACACAGTTCGGTCCTAACGAGGATTTTGAAAGTTATCCGAGAGATATTAATGCGGATGCGAAACTTTGCGAAAGTGCGGGTGCGTCAATTATATTTAATCCTGAAGCTGATGAAATGTATGACAATGCACTTACATTTGTTGATATGAACAAGATTACAAAGGTACTTTGCGGTAAAACAAGACCTATTCATTTTTCAGGTGTGTGTACTGTTGTAAGTAAGCTGTTCAATATCGTTCAGCCTGACAGAGCATATTTCGGTCAAAAGGACGCACAGCAGTTATGCGTTATAAAGAAGATGGTTAAGGACTTGAACTTTGATATTGAAATAGTCGGTTGTCCTATAATTCGTGAAAATGACGGCTTGGCAAAGAGTTCAAGAAACACATATCTAAACGCAGACGAACGCAAGGCGGCACTATGCCTTTCACGTTCGCTTGAAATCGGCAAGAAGATGATTGCAGACGGCGAAACAGACGTAAAGACAATTATTTTGGCAATCAAAGCGGAGATTGGAAAAGAACCTCTTGCAAAGATTGACTATGTGGAAATGGTTGACTTCAATCAGCTTGAAACACTTGAAAAAGTACAAAAGCCGCTCCTTTGCGCAATGGCGGTATATATCGGAAAAACACGTTTAATAGATAATTTTATAATGGAGTAAGGAGAAAATAAGCAATGGAATTAACAATGCTTAAAGGTAAGATACATCGTGCAACCGTTACACAGGCAGAACTTGATTATGTCGGAAGTATAACGATTGATACGGCACTTTTGAAAGCGTCCGGTATACTTGAATATGAAAAGGTGCAGATAGTTGACGTAAACAACGGTCAGCGCTTTGAAACGTATACAATAGCCGGAGAAGAAAATTCGGGCGTTATATGCCTTAACGGTGCGGCGGCAAGGTGTGTTCAAAAGGGTGATAAAGTTATTATTATGGCATACTGCAATATGACGGCGGACGAGGCAAAAGAACACAGACCGACAGTTGTATTTGTTGACGACAACAATAAGGTGTCGCAAATCACGCAGTATGAAAAACACGGAGAAATAAAGTAATCTTTGCATAATTGGAGGGATATATATGAATTTGCATACATTTATAAAGAAGTCAAAGGATTATATTTCCCGTTTCGTAAAATACGGTGCGGCGGTAATTGTCGCACCTTTTGCGAAAAATAAAGAAAAGTATAAGGATTTATGGCTTATAGCGGAGCGTGGAATTGACGCAAGGGATAATGCGTATTATTTGTTCAAGTACATTACCGCAAATCATCCCGAAATCAATATTGCTTACGCAATAACGAAAGATTCCGCTGACAGAGAACGTGTGGAAAAACTCGGCAGAATTATAAATCATAACAGTTTTGAACATTACATTTCGCTTGTGCTGTCAAAAGTAAAAATCAGTACACATATTATGGGTTATACACCGTACATAGATTTTTTTGTTAAGGCTGATAAAAAGGGTATTATAAGGGGCAAAAAGATATTTTTACAGCACGGTATCATCAAGGATAACCTTACATATTTGTATAACAATAATGTGAATTTGGATTTGTTTGTGTGTTCGGCAAAGCCTGAATACGAGTATGTCAAGAGTTTGTACGGATATAAGGATAACGTTGTGAAAATGCTCGGTTTGTGCCGTTATGACGCACTGTATAAAAATGAACAGCCGACCAAAAAAGTTTTGCTTATGCCGACTTGGCGATACAATCTTCAAGGGGCTGACAAAAAAGAATTTGTAAAAAGCGAATATTACAAGGTGTATTCAAATTTTCTTGCAAGTGAAAAATTGAAAAACGTTCTTGAAAAATACAATTATGAATTGCTTTTCTATCCTCATATTGAGTTTCAGAGATTTATTGATACGTTTAAAGGCGGCGAACGAGTTAAGATTGTTACGTTCAATGACAGTACGGTGCAAAATTTACTTATTAAATCGGACGTTCTTATAACCGATTTTTCAAGCGTGTTTTTTGATTACGGATATATGGAAAAACCTATGATTTTCTATCAGTTTGACAAAGAGTCATTCAGACAACAGCATTACGAAGAAGGTTATTTTGACTATGACCGTGACGGTTTCGGTGAAATTTTGTATGATGAAAATGACGTTATAGACGAACTTGACAGAATACTTGAAAACGGTTGCGTGCTTGATGATAAGTACAGAAAAAGAATTGATAAATTCTTTACGCTTAGAGATGAAAATAATTCACAGCGTAATTTTGAGGCTATAAAAGAAATTTGCGACAGAGGTTGAGTATGAAAAAAGTAAGTATCATAATTCCCGTATACAATATGGAAGATTGGGTTGAAAGCGGAATTAAGTGTATAACGGAACAGACATATGAAAATCTTGAAATTATAATAATTGATGACGGTTCAAAAGACGGAAGTTATATGAAATGCCTTGCCGAGGCGGATAAGGACAGACGTATTGCGGTATTCGGCAAAAACAACGAAGGACCGGGTGCGGCAAGAAATCTTGCACTGAGAAAGGCAACGGGCGATTATATATATTTCTTTGATATAGACGATTATCTTGAAAAAAATGCGATAGAAAAATTTGTCCGGTATATGGAAAATGAAAATACCGACCTTGTTGTATGCAGTTTTTCTATGTTTGACGGTGAAAAGGTTTTCCGCACTGTCAAAAAGGCTGACGGACTTAAACGTACAGGCGGAGATGCACGAAAAGATTATTATGAGCATATGTTTATGTACGGCGAACACGGTATTCAAGGGGCGGCTTGGTTTAAGCTGTACAAGACCGATATAATCAGAAAAAACAGTATTGAGTTTCCTAAGCTCAGAAAAAGCGAGGACGATGTTTTTGTTGCAAGGTATGTAAACTGTATAGACAGTTTTTATATGACAGGCGATGTGCTTTGCAGATACTATGTAAACTCATATAAAAGATTTTGGGATAAGTATCGCTTTGATATTTTTGATACGTCAAGACAGTCTACAATGTACGTTAAGGACATTGTTTTAAGCTGGAACAGAAATAACAAAGATGTTTTGCAGAGAATTTATGATGATTATTTTCATAAAACATTCGGAAGTTTCTGCTTTTTGTTTAATCCGAACTTGAAGTTAAACCGCAAGGCAAGGTATGCGAGGTTAAAAGAAATAACGGATATTTTTATGGACGATATATCTTGTGACGGTATAGAAATAAACCATCCGATTTTTAAGTGTATGAAAAAGAAAAATTACAGAACGATTTATGTAAGAATTGTGCTTCATATTTGGAAACATAAATTCGACTGAATTTGACATAAGCTATTGACTAAAGAATAAAACAGTGGTACTATTTTATAGTGCCACTTTATTGATGTATAAATTAAGGGGAGAGAATTTTGAATCAGAAAGAACGTCTTGAAATGATCAGAAGAAAGCGTTTGCGTGAACAACGCAGACGTAAATTTTTAATTCGCAGAGTATTTGTATTTGCAGTTGCAATTATAATCGCAGCTCTTGTTATATTCGCAATTAAAGGGTGCGTGTCGTCCGTATCGCAAAGGGCGGAGCAGAAAAGACAGGAGGAGCTTGCGGCTATGTCAACGCAGACGCCGACAACTGCACCGGCACAAAAATCAAATTCATCGAATATTGACCAAAATTATTATCAAAATTCGGCGTTTATCGGTAATTCGTTCGTAGACGGAATGATGAATTACAGCCTTGTAGAAGGTGTGGATTATTTTGAGAGAATCGGTTTGAATGTCAATGACGCAATGACGAAATCCACGTCAACGGGTACAGTGCCTGTTATCGAAGAACTTAACAACGGCAAGCAGTACAATAAAATATTTATGATATTCGGTGAAAACGAACTTGGTTGGGCTAATTCGGATACATTTGTAGAGCAGTACGGTGCACTTATTGACAAAGCAAAGTCATATCAGAGTACGGCAAAAATATATTTGCTTGCGATAACCCCGGTAACCAAAGAGGTATCGGACAATAACGTGGATAATACAAATAACGAGCAGATAGTTAAATACAATGAATTGATAAAGAAACTTGCCGAGAGCAAAGGTGTTGTCTATGCGGACGTATACAGTGCCGTTGTAGGAGAGGACGGCAATTTGCCTGACGGAGTGGCGAGTGACGGTATTCATTTCGGAGAAGATTATTATAAAAAGTGCTTGGTTTATATACAAAATAATATACAATAATCAGAAGAGAGGATATATTGAGATGAAAAAATTAGTTTTTGGTTTGGCGGCAGTTATGATGTGCGTATCGCTTGCAGGCTGCGGAGGTAAGGCTGTTGATATAAATGAGCTTGCGTCGGCATTGTCGAGTGACGGTAAATTTGCGGAACAGCTTACGGAGGTTTCATCGGATATTGCTGAAAAGAGATATATGATTTCAGACGGCGAAGTTGAAGAATGTGTGTCATACACAGGTACACCGGCGGTTGTTGATGAAATTACAATATTTAAAACATCAGATACGGAATCTGTGAAAGAAAAAGCCGAACAACATATTGAAAAACAAAAAACAACATACACAAGCTATGCACCGAATGAAGTGTCAAAGCTTGACGACTGCGTTGTTGAAACTGTCGGTGATTACGTTATCGTATGCGTAAGCGAGGACTCATCAAGCGTACAGAGCATAATTGACCAATATACAAAATAATTTGAAAGGGTGTAGGTAGTGTACTTTTCAAGTTTATTATTTTTGTTTGTGTTTCTGCCGATAGTTTTGGCGGTATACTATATTGTGCCGAGAAAATTCAGAAATGCATTTTTACTCTTGGCCAATCTTATATTTTACGGTTGGGGAGAGCCTGTTTTTATTTTAATAATGATTGTTTCTGTCGTGTCGAATTATATATTCGGACTGCTGATAGAAAAATACCGTGATAACCAAAAACGTAAAAAAACGTTTTTGGTTTTGTCGCTTGTAATTAGTTTAGGACTTTTGGCGGTGTTTAAATATACGGGATTTGTGACTGATATATTGAGAGCAATTCCGCCGTTTAGCTTTATGCCGAAAATCAATTTACCGTTGCCGATAGGAATTTCATTCTATACATTTCAGACGTTATCGTATACGATTGATGTTTACAGAGGGGACACTAAAGCACAAAAAAGCCTTGTGTCTTTCGGAACGTATGTTTCATTTTTTCCACAGCTAATAGCAGGACCGATTGTAAGATATACAGACATTGCGAAAATGCTTGATGAAAGACGTGAAAACATATCGCAGTTTGCCGACGGTATAAAGTTGTTTGTTGTGGGTTTGGCAAAGAAAGTTCTTATCGCAAATCAAATGGGTGTACTTTGGGATACAATCAGAGGAACATCGTCAAACGGCATAGTCGGTGCGTGGATTGGCATAATTTCATACGCGTTTCAGATATATTTTGACTTTTCGGGATATTCCGATATGGCTTGCGGACTGGGTAAAATGTTCGGTTTTGAATTTATGAAAAACTTTAATTATCCGTATGTTTCAAAGACGATAACTGAGTTTTGGCACAGATGGCATATTTCGCTTAGTTCATGGTTTCGTGACTATGTTTATATTCCGCTCGGCGGCAACAGGTGCAAATTACCGCGTGTGATTTTTAATTTGTTTGCGGTTTGGGCATTGACAGGATTATGGCACGGTGCAAATTTTAATTTTATTGCGTGGGGAATTTATTATTTTGTTATCCTTGTGCTTGAAAAATATGTGTACGGCAAATATCTTGAAAAATTGCCGCCTTTGCCCAAACACATATACGCATTGTTTTTAATACTTCTCGGTTGGACAATTTTCTATTTTGAAGATTTCGGACAATTTGCGACGTATTTGACAAGTATGTTTACGTTGAAAAACGGTATTATCGGCGGTGATACGCTCAGTACAATACTTATGTATTTGCCGATTTTGATTGTGACGGCAATGGCGTCACTTCCGATATGGAAGAACACGTATTTGAAATTAAAGGATAAAAAGTATATGGGCGTGTTGGAAATTGCATTTTGTGCGGTTGTGATTGTGCTTTGTACAGCGTCACTGGTAAATCAAAGCTATAATCCGTTCCTGTATTTCCGTTTCTAAGGGGTGATATAATGGCTAAAAAAAGAGATATATTGCTTACAGTATTGTTTTGCGGATTTATAGGTGCAATGGCGGTGCTTACCGCATTTTTGCCGAAACAAGAGGTTTCGGTGAACGAAAAACGAACACTTGCAAAATTCCCTGAATTCAGTGTACAAAAATTGTTTAACGGAAAATGGGAAAAGGATTTTGAAACATATATTTCAGACCACTTTCCCGCAAGAAATTTTTTTGCGTCAACCGATTCGTATTATATGCTTTATTCGGGACGTAACGGCTCAAATGGGGTATATAAAGGAAAAGACGGGTATATTATTAACACACCTGTAAAGTGTGATGAAGAGAAATTAAATGCAAATATAACAGCGATAAATAATTTCGTGAAAAATACGGGTATCGAAACAAAACTTATTGTTGTACCGTCAACTGGATATATAATGTCGGAAGAACTTCCGAAAGTTCATACCGAATATAATGACGGCGAAATAATCGACGATATAAAAAACAGGGCAGAGAACGTAGAATTTATTGATATACGCGATACTCTGACCGAAAACAAGGACAAGCAGATTTATTATAAAACCGACCACCACTGGACAAGTTACGGTGCGTATTTGGCATATAAAAAGTGGGCGGGAAGTGAAAATATTGAAGTTCGCAGTGATTATGATATTGAAAGTACAGACGGATTTTTCGGCACGACTTATTCAAAAAGTGCATTGTGGTACGAAAAATCTGACAGTATAGAAACGTGGGAATATCCGATTAATGTTACGGTGACGATTAATGACGGCTTTGAAGATGAGGTTTGTGACGATATGTTTTTTAAAGAACATCTCGAAGAACTTGATAAATACCCGGTGTTCCTTGACGGAAATCATAATTTTGAAAGGATTGTGAATAACGATAATGATGACGGTAAGAAAGTGCTTGTGATAAAAGACAGCTATGCACATTGTTTCGTGCCGTTTATGGCTGAAAATTGTTCGCAGATTGATATGGTGGACTTGAGGTATTATCTTAATAATGTATCTGCATTGACGGAGCATAACAGCTATGATGAGGTGCTTATACTTTACGGAATAAGCAATATGTGTGAAGCAAACGATTTGGCGATACTTCAATAATAAATAACATACAAAAAGCGGAGATTTTTAAAATCTCCGCTTTTTGTATGTTATTTAATATCCGAAAGTGAAATAACTTCAACAGTATCAGGTGTGTAGCGATGTTCCATAACATCAACAAGTGCTTTAACAGTGTCAAGACTTGTCATAATCGAAACGTCGCACTCAATAGCTGTACGTCTGATTTTAAATCCGTCTGAATGAATATCATTACCCTTCTTAGGAATGTCGATGATAAGATCAATCATACCGCTTCTGATAACATCAAGGATATTCGGAACACCCTCTGAAATCTTCTTTGCAACTTGTACCGGAATATCGTTATCTTCAAGCAATTTTGCAGTGCCGGCAGTGGCAATAAACTTGCAGCCAAGTTCGTGGAATTTCTTTGCGATAGGCAAGAAGTTTTCTTTATCCATTTCACGAACAGTAACAAGAATTGTTGAACCTGCCTTTGGAATTGTTGTACCGGCGGCAGTAAATCCTTTGTACATAGCCTCGTGGAAGTTTTGACCTACGCCTAAAACTTCACCTGTCGAACGCATTTCAGGACCAAGACTTACTTCAACCTGCGGTAATTTTTCGGTTGAGAATACAGGAACTTTTATAGCGACTGTATTTGTCTGCGGTGCAATACCTGTTGAATAACCCATTTCTTTTAGTGATTTGCCAAGCATAATGTTTGTTGCAATATCAATAACAGGTACGTTTGTAACCTTTGTTATATAAGGTACTGTACGGCTTGAACGTGGGTTTACTTCGATAATATAAAGTTCATCTCTGAATTCGATAAACTGAATGTTAATCATACCGATAACCTTTAGTTCAAGTGCAATTCTGTATGTTACGTCAACGATTTTATCAATAATATGTTGAGGTACATTCTGCGGTGGATAAATTGAAATTGAGTCACCGCTGTGTACACCGGCTCTTTCAAGGTGTTCCATGATACCCGGAATAAGAACGTCTGTACCGTCACAAATAGCGTCAACTTCAAGTTCACGTCCGCCAAGATAACGGTCGATAAGAACAGGATTTTTTGTATCTTTAATAAATGCGTCTGTAAGGTATCTTACAAGGTCGATTTCGTTTCTTGTAATTTCCATACCTTGACCGCCAAGAACGTATGACGGACGTACAAGTAACGGATATTCAAGTTTATTAGCTTCTTCAATACCTTCCTTAACACTCCAAACAGCCTTACCCTTTGGACGCTTTATGTTAAGTTTTTCAAGCATTTCGTCAAACTTTTCTCTGTCCTCGGCCTCGTCAATGTACTTAGGTTGTGTACCAAGTACAGGAACGTGCATACTGTCAAGGAAGTTTGCAAGTTTGATAGCAGTCTGACCGCCGAATTGAAGAATAACACCGTCAGGCTTTTCAAGCTCGATAATGTTGTAAACATCTTCTTCTGTAAGCGGCTCAAAGTATAGCTTGTCTGATGTATCAAAGTCTGTACTTACTGTTTCAGGGTTGTTGTTTATAATAATTGTTTCGATACCTGCTTTTTCAAGAGAAAGAACAGAGTGAACACTGCAATAGTCAAATTCGATACCTTGACCGATTCTGATAGGACCCGAACCTATAACAATAACTTTTTTCTTATCAGAAGGGAAGGACTCTGTAGTTTCGTCATATGTTGAGTAATAATACGGAGAAACAGCCTCAAATTCACCCGCACAAGTATCAACCATTTTGTAAACAGGGATAATACCCAAAGATTTTCTAAGATTATATACCTCGTCTGCGTCACAACCGATAAGTTCTGAAATGCCCTTATCACTAAAGCCCATTTTCTTATATTTCTTTAGAATGTCATAATTCAAATCGGCCAATTTGTATTGCTTTAATTCTTCTTCTGCGTCTACGATATTTTTAATTTTCTGCAAGAAGAATGGGTCCATACCTGTGATTTCGGCAAGCTTTTCCATATTGTAATTTCTGCGGATAAGCTCTGCAAGGTCGAAAAGTCTTTCATCATCAGGAACGATAACGCGTTGCTTTAATTCAACGGTGGTACGTTTCTTTGAAGATTTTCTTTCAAGTGTGTATTGTTTTATTTCAAGTGAACGAATACCCTTTAGAAGTGATGATTCAAGAGTATTGCCGATAGCCATAATTTCACCTGTAGCCATCATCTTTGTACCAAGATTACGCTTCGCACCGAAGAATTTATCAAACGGCCATTTTGGAATTTTTGTTACAACGTAGTCGATAGCAGGTTCAAAGCAAGCGTATGTTTTACCTGTAACGGCATTCTTAATTTCGTCAAGGTTGTAACCAAGTGCAATCTTAGCGGCAATCTTAGCGATAGGGTAGCCTGTTGCCTTTGATGCAAGTGCGGATGAACGGCTCACACGAGGGTTAATTTCGATAACCGCATAGTTAAAGCTTTCCGGATCAAGTGCAAACTGTACGTTACAACCGCCTTTAATTTCGATTGAATTGATAATATCAATAGCCGCTTTACGCAACATTTGATATTCTTTATCAGCCAAAGTAAGTGCAGGAGCGACAACGATTGAGTCACCTGTGTGAACACCGACAGGGTCGATGTTTTCCATTGAACATACCGTGATACAGTTACCTGCACCGTCACGCATAACTTCAAATTCGATTTCTTTCCAACCCTTGATTGACTTTTCAAGAAGAACCTGACCTACTCTTGAAAGGTGCAAACCTTGTGAAAGGATTGTTTCAAGCTGTTCGGGATCTTCAGCAATACCGCCGCCTGTACCGCCAAGTGTGTAAGCGGGACGAACGATGACAGGGTAGCCGATTTTCTTTGCAAATGCAAGACCCGATTCAACATCTGTAACGATTTCAGACGGAGCAATCGGCTGATTTGTGCGTTCCATAAGACGCTTAAAGCTGTCACGGTCCTCACCCTCTTTGATAGACGGAATTGAAGTACCGATAACCTTCATATTATACTTTTCAAAAACGCCCTTGTCGTAAAGCTCACAGGCAAGGTTAAGACCTGTCTGACCGCCCATGCCGGCGATAATTGAGTCCGGACGTTCTTTTTGAATAATCTTTTCTACATATTCTGCGGTAAGCGGCTCAATATAAGTGTTTGTAGCCATACCTCTGTCAGTCATAATTGTAGCCGGGTTTGAGTTTACAAGTACAACGTCAATACCCTCGTCTTTAATTGCCTGACAAGCCTGTGTACCCGAATAGTCAAATTCGGCAGCCTGTCCGATTACGATAGGACCTGAGCCTATAACAAGAACTTTCTTTATACTTTTATCTAAAGGCATATTAGTTTACCCCCTTTAAAAATCTGTCAAATAACCAACCTGTATCAAGCGGTCCCGGTGATGCTTCAGGGTGGAACTGAACGCTTTGGATTGGTAGAGTTTTATGTCTGATACCCTCGCAAGTACCGTCATTTACGTTTACAAATGTTTCTTCAACAGTGTCCGGCAAATCTGCAACTATATAGTTGTGATTTTGGCTTGTAATGAAAACATTGCCTGTTGTAAGGTCTTTTACAGGGTGGTTTCCGCCGTGGTGACCGAACTTTAATTTCTTAGTTTCGCAGCCAAGTGCAAGACCTATAATCTGATGTCCCATACAGATACCGCAGATTGGATATTTACCTATTAATTGCTTAACAGTATCAACTGTACCCGGAGCGTCAAGCGGATCGCCGGGACCGTTTGAAAGGAATACAAGGTCCGGATTTGCTTCTTCGATAACCGAAGCGGGAATGTTGGCAGGGAATACTGTAATTTTACAGCCTCTCTTCAATAAATCGCGGATAATACCTTGTTTTGCACCCATATCTATGAAAGCAACGTGCGGTCTGCCTGTTTCATTTAATGTATATACCTGCTCGGCAGTTGTGTCCATAATAACGTGACTGTTGTCAAGAGAGTTCATAAGTACATTGACTTCTTCATCACTCGGCTCGCCCTGCATAATGACACCCTTCATTGTACCTGCTTCACGGATAACTCTTGTAAGTGCTCTTGTATCGATACCCTCAATACCTACAACACCCTGTTGACGAAGAAAATCATCAAGGTTCATTTCATTTCTGAAGTTAGACGGAAAATCGCACTTTTCTCTTACTACAAATGCTTTAAGATTAGTGTGCTTTGCCTCCATATCCTCAAGATTAATTCCGTAGTTACCGATAAGAGGGAAAGTCATAGTGACAATCTGACCTGCAAAAGACGGATCAGTAAGAGTTTCCTGATAGCCTGTCATACCGGTTGTGAAAACTACTTCTCCGACGATGTTTTTCTCAGCGCCGAAAAGCGTTCCCGAAAAACGCATACCGTTTTCCAAAATAAGCTGTGCTTTCATAATTGTTCTCCTTCCATGTTAGTGAATTAGGCTATATAGCCCAAAAAAAAAGACAATGAATAAATAACATTGTCAATTGGTTTTTAAAAAAGAAAATAGAAATAAAGGGGAAACAGAATACCCTTTGTCTGCTTTTATTGAGTTGTAATTGCCTACGCAGTACATACTGTTTTATATCTCCTTTATGTCATTTTTATTATTGTACCACGCAATGAGTGGTTTGTCAACATATAGTACGGATTTTGTTGGTTGGTGTCAAGGTTTGTTTATATTTTCTAAATAAATAAGTGCAAAGTAACTTTTATTTTGTAATGTTAGTCAAAATTAAAAAAAGCTATTGACATTTTAAATCCATAGGCGTATAATGCAATTAAAGTTAAAGAGATTGAACACAAGGGCGTGTTCGTAAGAGTGAAAAAAGTCTTACGAATGCGCTTTTTCAGTTCAATTAGGAAAACTTAATATTATACATTTTAATTAAGCACAAAGGCGTGTTTATCGAAAGTATCAGAAAACTTCGATAGACACGCTTTTTTGTTTAAAAGAAAGGGGAGTTTAGTCATGGCAGAAATGACAAAAGTCGAAATTATCACCAGACAAAGCAAGCTTGAAGATTTAAAGGCAGCTTTGAATGAAATCGGAATCAACGGTATGACAGTTACCAATGTTCTTGGATATGGTGTACAGAAAGGTCAGAAACATCAGTACAGAGGTGTTGAGTATAACGTTGATTTACTTCCGAAAATTAAGATTGAAATGGTTGTATGTACAGTACCGGTTGAAGATGTTGTAAATACGGCGATTTCGGTTTTAAGAACAGGCGAAATCGGTGACGGTAAGATTTTCATTTCTCCGGTATCACGAGTTATTAAGGTAAGAACCGGTGAAGAAGACAGAGAGGCTTTATTATAGAAAGTTTCATTAAATAGGAGGATTGATTGATTATGAGTACAGAACTATTAACAACAGCAGTAGACTGTTTTTGGTTATTCTTTGGCGGTGTATTGGTGTTCTTTATGCAAACAGGTTTCACAATGGTTGAAGCAGGCTTTACAAGAAGTAAAAACACAGGTAACATTATTATGAAGAACATAGTTGACTTTATGTTCGGTTCAATTATTTATTGGCTTATCGGTTACGGTCTTATGTACGGCGAAGGTAACGGGTTTATCGGTATTCCGTTCGGAGATATGTTTATGAACGGTATGGCAGGTGCAGAGAATATGGATTATACGGCATTGTTCTTCCAAACTGTATTCTGTGCAACATCTGCAACAATCGTTTCGGGTGCAATGGCTGAAAGAACAAACTTCAAAGCATATTGTATCTACAGTGCGGCTATTTCATTGTTCATTTACCCAATCGCAGGTCACTGGGTATGGGGCGGCGGCTGGTTGTCAGAGTTAGGCTTCCATGACTTTGCAGGTAGTGCAATCGTACATATGCTTGGCGGTACATTATCATTTGTAGGTGCTGCAATTCTTGGTCCGAGAATCGGCAAGTACACAAAAGACGGAAAAGTAAACGTTATTCCGGGTCACAACATTCTTATCGGTGCACTTGGCGTACTTATCCTTTGGGTAGGTTGGTTCGGATTTAACCCTGCATCAACAGGCGGTCTTTCAGAAGGTGGCGTACAAGTAGCCGCTAAGGTATTTATCACAACTAACCTTGCCGCTTGTGCAGCTGCAATCACAACAATGTTCTTTACATGGATTCGTTACGGTAAGCCTGATGTTTCAATGACTCTAAACGGTGTTCTTGGCGGTCTTGTTGCAATCACAGCTCCTTGTGACCTTGTAACTCCGTTTGCGTCAATTATTATCGGTGTTGTCGGTGCAATCTTGATGTGTCTTGCAATTCCGTTTATCGATACAAAGCTAAAGGTTGACGACCCTGTCGGTGCAATCAGTGTTCACGGTATATGCGGTCTTTGGGGTACAATCGCAGTCGGTTTGTTTGCTTCAGATACAAGTGCCGGTGCAGAATTACTTGGTCTGTTCTATGGCGGCGGTCTAAAGGCTTTGGGCGTTCAAGCTTTGGGTGCTGTTTCACTAATCGCTTGGGCAGCAATCGTTGGTTCAATTCTGTTTGTTGTATTGAAGAAGGCAGGATTGCTTCGTGCTAAGCCACAAGAAGAAATTGAAGGTCTTGACTCAACAGAACATGGTCTTGCATCAGCATACCCTGACTTTGTTACATCGTATAACGAGAAAAGATCAATGTAATTTAATAAGGTTAATCTCTTTTTCAAAGATTAATATATATACCCCCTCAGCGAGCTAATTTATTAGCTCGCTTTCTCTTTTTAGAAAAATTTCAAAAAACTGTTGACAACAAAAAGTTAGTGTTGTATAATAATGTTATAGTGATTGAACACAAGGACGTGTTTGTAAGAGAATATTCTTACAAATGCGTCTTTTTTGTTTTTACGGTTCAATCGGAATAAAAAATAATGAGTTAAATTAAACACAAAGGCGTGTTTGACGGATTGATTGCGGTCAATTTGTCAGACACGCTTTTTATGTTTAAGAGAAAGGGGAGTATATAGTCATGGCAGAAATGACAAAAATCGAAATTATCACAAGACAGAGCAAACTTGAGGATTTAAAGACGGCTTTAAACGAAATCGGAATTAACGGAATGACCGTATCCAACGTATTGGGTTACGGTGTGCAAAAGGGACAAAAGCACCGTTACAGAGGTGTTGAGTACAGCGTTGACTTACTTCCGAAGATAAAAATTGAAATGGTTGTATGTACAGTGCCTGTTGATGATGTTGTTAATACGGCAATTTCGGTTTTGAGAACAGGTGAAATCGGTGACGGTAAGATTTTTATTTCACCTGTATCGAGAGTTATAAAAGTAAGAACAGGCGAAGAGGACAGAGAGGCTTTATTATAGGGGGTATAAAAATATGTTAAACAGTGGCGATATAGGATTTATGATAATTGCGGCAACGTATGTGTTTTTGATGACACCGGGATTGGCATTTTTCTATGGCGGTCTTGCACAAAGAAAAAACGTGCTCAATACAATGATGATGTCAGTAGCATTTATGGGACTTTCGTCGGTATTGTGGGTACTTTGCGGATATTCGCTTTCATTCAGCGGTGACTTGGGCGGAGTTATAGGAAACTTAAAGTGGTTTGCGTTTAACGGTGTCGGAGCGGAGGCAGGTCCTTACAGTGACAATATCCCTAATATGGGTTTTGCGTTGTTTCAGATGATGTTTGCCATTATAACACCGTCGCTTATTACAGGTGCGGTTGCGGGAAGAATGAAATTTAAAGCAATATTCTTATTTGTATTCTTGTGGCAGTTTGTGGTTTATTATCCGATGGCGCATATGGTTTGGGGCGGCGGATTTCTTGCTCAAATCGGCTCAATCGACTTTGCCGGCGGTAACGTTGTACATATAAGCTCCGGTGTTTCGGGTCTTGTGCTTGCAATATTAATCGGTAAGAGAAAAGGCATTGAGAAAAGAAGTGTCGTACCGCATAATATTCCGTTTGTTGTACTCGGCGCGTCACTTTTGTGGTTTGGTTGGTTCGGATTTAATGCAGGAAGTGCGCTTGCAGCAGACGGTCTTGCACTTCACGCATTTACAACAACTAACACTTCTGCGGCTTGTGCAATGCTTTCATGGATGATTATAGATATAATCAAAGGCGGAAAGCCGACAGTAGTCGGAGCTTGTACAGGCGGTGTTATCGGTTTGGTGGCAATTACACCGGGTGCAGGTTTCGTACCGATATGGGCGTCGTTTATTATCGGTGCACTTGTCAGCCCGATTTGTTATTTTGCATTATCTGTACTAAAACCGAAATTCGGATATGATGACGCACTTGACGCATTCGGCTGTCACGGTATCGGCGGTATATGGGGCGGTATCGCAACAGGCTTGTTTGCACAAACTTCGATTAATCCGGTAGCTAAATGGGACGGTCTTGTTTTCGGTGATTATCATTTGTTCGTGGCACAGGTGCTTAGTATATTGGTAACAATAGCCGTTGCAGTTGTCGGAACATTGATTTGTGTGGGTATTGTAAGATTGTTTACAAAACTTCGTGTTGATGAAAACAGTGAAAATGTCGGTCTTGACGACAGTGAACACGGCGAATGCGCATATTCGGCAATATGGGAGTAAAGCATAGAAAAATGACAAAAGGCAGACAAAATCATTATGGTTTTGTCTGCTATTTTTTTATTTAAAAATATCTCTTGCAATGTATTATATTTTTCGATAAAATAGTAGTAACATATGTAAACGAAAGAAGTATATTGATGAAAAAGGAAAAAGTTCTTAAAAAATATTTCGGACACAGGAAGTTTCGTGATGGACAGTCCGAGATTATAGATAATATATTAGAAGGAAATGATATTCTCGGAATAATGCCGACAGGTGCGGGAAAATCAATGTGTTATCAAGTACCCGCACTTATGATGGACGGTATAACGATTGTAATTTCGCCGCTTATATCACTTATGATTGACCAAGTAAATTCACTTGTTCAGTCGGGTGTTGCCGCCGCATACATAAACAGTTCGCTGACTTTGGCACAGCAAAATAAAGTTGTAAGCAATATTTACAAGGGTATGTATAAAATAATATATGTTGCACCCGAAAGACTTGAACTTGAGGGATTTATAAGGGTAGCGCAAACAGTGAAAATCTCTATGATAACCATAGATGAAGCACATTGTGTATCGCAGTGGGGACACGATTTCAGACCGGGATATTTGAAAATAGAAGAATTTATAAAAAAACTTTCATACAGACCGATTATAGCCGCTTTTACCGCAACGGCGACTGACGATGTGAGAGAAGATATAATTCGTATTCTGAAACTAAATAATCCGTATGTTAAGGTTACGGGCTTTAACAGAGAAAATCTGTATTTTGAAGTGCAAAGACCGAAAGATAAATTTACGGCACTTTGTGATATTTTGGACAGGCATAAAAATCAAAGTGCGATAGTTTATTGCTCGACAAGAAAAACGGTTGAGGAAGTGTGTGAAAGACTTAATGACAACGGATATGATGCGACAAGGTATCACGCAGGACTTGACGATGACGAAAGGCAGAAAAATCAAGACGATTTTATATACGACCGATGTGAAATAATGGTTGCAACGAACGCATTCGGTATGGGTATAGATAAATCGAATGTTTACCTTGTTGTGCATTACAATATGCCGAAAAATATTGAAAGCTATTATCAAGAGGCGGGCAGAGCGGGACGTGACGGCGGTGATGCAGACTGTATTATGCTTTACAGTGCCCGTGATGTCAATACCGCAAGATATTTTATCGAAAATCCGGATGAAAACTCGGAAATATCAGACCAAATGCGTATCAAAATTATGGAGAAAGATTTTGAACGCTTGAAAATGATGACGTTTTATTGTACTACAAGTGAGTGCCTCAGAGCATTTATTCTCGAATATTTCGGCGAAAATCCGCCGCTTAACTGTGACAACTGCGGAAATTGCAATACTAATTTTGAAACAACGGATATAACCGTTGACGCACAAAAAATAGTGTCATGTGTATACAGAATACGAAAAAAGGGGAGAAGTTGCGGTAAGACGCTTTTGGCGGAGGTGCTTTACGGAAGTAAGCTCGACAAAATAAAAAGACTTGACCTTGATACTATTTCTACATACGGAATTATGAGCGATATGTCGCTTAAAAGGATAAGATATATTATTGATTATTTAATTCAAGAGGGCTATCTTGAAGTTGACGAAATGAATTACAGGACTGTACAGCCCACACTGAAAACAAAGGAAATATTAAACGGTAAAGAACTTTCGATGAAATTGATTAAGGAAGTTTCTTATACCCATAAGAAGGATACCGTTTTGACGTCTGAAGAAGACAGACTGTTTGAAAGACTTAAAAAACTTCGTAACAGACGTGCCGTTATGGCAAGTGTTCCTGCGTATGTTATATTTCAAGATTCTACACTTCGTGAAATGTGCCGTAAACGTCCTGTTACGGACAGCGAATTTTTGAATATCTCCGGTGTCGGCGAAATGAAAAAACGTAAATACGGCAAAGAATTTATGGAAGAAATACAAAAGTTTATAAACGAAAACGAGTAGTCATTGACTACTCGTTTTAGATCGTAGACAAAACCGTTATGGTTTTGTCTACTTTGTTCTGGGGAGTATGAGGTGCTAACCTCATTAAAAATCATTTCTGGCGACCTGCGCGACAGAAATGGCTTAAAATCTAAAGTTTCGACTTTGGAGGAACTTTATGATTTTTTCTCTAAAAATACTCAAAAATTACATCGTATGATGTGATTTTTGGAGCTGTCGACATTTTGTCGACAGGCTCTATTCATTCTTTAATTCTTTCGGTGTAACATATATTGTGTTGTAATAATCATATATCACCATACCGGGTTTTGCACCGTTTGGTTTTTTGACATTTTTAATCTGCGTAAAGTCAACGGGAACTTGTGACGAATCACGACCTTTTGAATAGTATGCCGCAAGTTCGGCAGCCTCCGTGATTGTCGTTTTCGGAACGTCTTTATCAAGTCCGAGTTTTATGATTGTATGCGAGCCGTGAATGTTTTTTGTATGAAACCACAAATCAGACGAATTTGCAAATTTTAATGTAAGGTAATCGTTTTGGGTATTATTCTTGCCTACATAAATATCAAAACCGTCGGAACTTACAAAGTGCATAGGTTTTGACGCATTTTGTTTTTGCTTTTTCGGATTGAACTTTCGGTTTAAATAGCCTTCGGCAATCAGTTCCGCACGAATTGCGTTTAAGTCTGATTCCGTATCAGATGTTTCGATAGCGGCAAGTGTGCTTTCGAGATATTCAAGGTCATTTTTGGCGTTTTCAATTTGTTTTGCTGCCTCAATTTCGGCATTTTTCGCCTTGTTATATCGCTTGTAATACTTCTGTGCATTCTGTGACGGTGAAAGCTGCGGCGAAAGCGGGATTTTTACGGTAGGCGAATCCTCTTTGTAGTAATCTATAACTTCAACGCTCGACTGACCGTTTTTCATATTATAAAGATTTGCCATAAGCAAGTCACCGTATATTTTATATTTATCTTTATTCTCCGAATCGGCAAGTGTTTTATTTAAAATGCCGAGTTTTTTTGAAACACGTTCTATATTATTGTTAAGAAGTTTCACAAGGTCGGCACTCTTTTGACGCATTCTCTCGTGCATATCGCGAGTTCTGTAAAATGTGTCAAGAAGTACGCTTATGTCGTCAAATTCTTTAATTTCCGCAAGTGATTCGTACTGTGTTATAGGCGTGGCGCTGAATTCCATTAACTTGCCCGAGACGGAATTTATAATCATACAAGGGCTGAAATTGTTTTGCTGAACGTCTTTGGCAAGTTTAACCGTTTCGTATAAAAGTTTATTTCTGCCGTTATCCGTAAGTTCGGAACACTTCACGTCTGTGCGACCGAACGCACGATATACAATTTCTCTTGATGTAAGCGGACTGATACCTGCTATTGCGGAAAGAATGGCTTTATCGGCGGTCTGTATCGGTGATGAAAAATCTATGTTTGCTGTTTCGCTTATTTCCGTAAGGTCGGTTTTATCCTGGACAGGCGGTGAAACATAGTCAAGTCCGGGAAGCAGCTGACGTACCGAACTTACCGTAAAATCAATGTGTTTGATACAGTCAAGAATACGCATATCTTGATTGGTAAGAATAATATTTGAATGTCTGCCCATAATTTCGACTATAAGATATTTTGTCGTAAGGTCGCCGAGTTCGTCATAACTTTCTATCGAAAATTTTATAATACGTTCAAAGCCGATCTGTTCAATATCCGTAATTTTACCGCTGCCGATATGCTTTCTCAAAAGCATACAAAACATAGGCGCACTGATAGGATTTTTCTTTGAAACGTTTGTGAAATGAACACGCGGATGTGCAGGACTTGCAGAAAGCACAAGTTTAAAATTATCCGTCATTGTTCTTAAATTTATTGTAATTTCGTCTTTTTCAGGCTGATGTATTTTATCTATACGGCTGTTTATAAGCTTGTCTTTAAGGTCTTTGACAAGACAACGAACCGCTACTGCGTCAAATGCCATAATGTCCTCCTGTGTAAATGTATTATTTTTTATTATACCATATTTATATAAAAAAACAATAAAAATATTGCCAAAACGATTTTGCGGTGGTATAATAACTTCAAAGCAATGCTTTATACGAAAGTGAGGAAAAATAATATGAAGAAAATTATTGCGGCGGCAGTTGTGGCGTCAATGGTTGTACCGTGTTTTTCGGTAAGTGCGGCGGAAAGAGTAAAAGAAGTTTCGAGCGTGTACGGTGATAAATCGGAAATACATATTGTATATAATGATAAGGTTGTAAAATATGATGACGTTAAGCCTGTAAATACTGACGGCAGAGTTATGATACCGTTCAGAGCGGCACTTGAAAATATGGGCGCAAGCGTTGATTATGATGATTCAAGCAGACTTGTAACGGCTAAAAAGGGTGACACAACAATTAAGTTTACACTTATGGACGATACAATATATGTAGACAATAACGGAAGTGAATCAACCGTTAAAATGGACACACCTATGATTATTGTTGATGACAGAACTCTTGTTCCTATTCGTTTTATGAGTAACGCATTCGGTATGCAGGTAGGCTGGGACGGAGATACGGAAACAGTTGTAATCCTTGATGCTGACGATTATTTTAACGAATTTGAAAACTCGGCACCGAATATGTCAAAACTTTTAAATCAGGAAACACCGAAATATAATAAGGAATATACTGCATTTGATGTGAGTTTTGATTTGAATAACGGCAACAGTAAATACAGTGTTGCGGCAAACGGAAGTATTGACGGCAAAAATAAAGATAATGTTGCGGGTGCGGATGTGAAGTTTAACGGCTCATTGAATGAAAGCAGTGTAAATGACGCAACACTTAACGCAGTAGTAGCGGATGATAAGGTTTACTTTAAAACAGATGTTATAGAAAAACTTGCTCAAAGCTCGGACAATGCAAAAATCAAGGCATTGGCACTTATCGTAAAGAGTGATGTATGGTACAGTATTGATTTAAACAAAGCCTTGACTTCTCTCGGTGTGCCGACTGCCACAATAAATATAGTGGATAGTGCTGTCAGCGGAAATACTGCGAAGGCTATGGACACATTAAAGAGTGCTTATCAGACAGAGGGCGATACTGATATTGATACTATTATTTCATTGGCTTCAATGTTTGATATGTATGAACAGATGGATAAATATATAACGGTTACAGAAACTGAAAACGGCGGTTACAGCCTAAAAATGAATATCAAATCAGAAGATATGCTTAACATTTTGAAAAATATAAGCAATATATCGGACAGTGACTATAATCAATTAAAAAATGATTTTAAGTTCAACATTTCCGCAAACAGCAAAACGGATGCAACAAAATCAACAAGTGACGCAAATATAGAAGTCGGATATGCTGATGATGTGTCACTTAAAATGACAGTATCGTCAAATGCGGAAAAGGACGATACAATAGTGACACCTGAAATTCCGACAGGTGCGGCTGATATAACTGATTTATTTGTAAGTGCGATAAAAACAAAAAATAATTAAGTCGGTAAACAGACGAGCTGAATTTACAGTTCGTCTGTTTTTTTGTCGAAATAACAAACTTGACGGATACATTTCTGTTATTTTTGTAATGAATTTTTCAAAAAAATTTAAAATAAGACTGTTCAAATACAAGAACTTGTGGTATAATAAAAAAATAATGGGTTAATATGCCTATATAATATATTAGACGGGAGAACGTGCTATGCTGAAAAGTATGACCGGATACGGCAGACGAGAGGCCGTAACAGAAGGAAAAAAGATACTTGTGGAGATAAAATCGGTAAATCACAGATATTCGGATTACAATATAAAAGTGCAAAGACATCTTGGCTTTTTGGAAGATAAAATCAGAAAGTATGTATCGTCAAGTATAACTCGCGGTAAGGTTGATATATACCTTAATGTAGAAAACTACGAAACTGCCGACAAGCAGATTACATTAAATAAAGAAATCGCAAAAAATTACATAGATGTTTTATACCAGCTTAGAGATGAATTCGGATTAAAGGACGATATAACCGTATCAAACGTTGCGTCCAATCCGGACATTTTCTCAACCGAAAGAGTTGAAGAAGATGAGGAGGCTCTGTGGAATACTGTTAAAACCGTTCTTGACGGCGCACTTAGCGATTTTATCGCAATGCGTGAGCGTGAGGGCGAGAGAATACAAAAGGACTTGTGCGAGAGAATTGACTATATGCGTACACTTGTCAAGGAAGTAGACGAGCGTTCACCGCAGACTGTTAAGGAATACAGTGACAAACTTTATGACAAGATTAAAGAAGTTCTTGACGGTAAAGAAATAGACGAAGCAAGAATACTTACCGAAGTTGCAATTTATGCCGATAAAGTGGCAGTAAATGAGGAAACGGTAAGACTTGGCAGTCACTTTGAAGAATTTGACACTATAATAAACAGCGGTTCGCCGGCAGGCAGAAAGCTTGATTTCTTAATTCAGGAAATTAACCGTGAAGTAAATACAATCGGTTCAAAGGCAAGTGATATTGAAATCGCCAAAACCGTTGTAACGCTAAAGGGTGAAATTGAAAAATTAAGAGAGCAAATTCAAAATATTGAATAACAGGTGATATAATGAAACTTATAAATATAGGCTTTGGAAATATGGTTAATGCCGAACGTGTTGTGGCAGTTGTAAGTCCAGAGTCCGCACCGATTAAACGTATAATTCGTGAGGCGGAGGATAAGGGTAATCTTATAAACGCAACATACGGCAGAAGAACAAGAGCCGTTATAGTAACCGATTCCGACCATATTGTTCTGTCGGCTTTGCAGACGGAAACGGTATCAGGCAGACTTAGCGGTGATACAGGAGAGGAGAGCGTTAAAGGCGATGAGTAGAGGTGTACTTTTTGTAATGTCCGGACCGTCGGGAACGGGCAAAGGAACGATTTGTAATGAACTTCTTGCAAATGAAAATAACGACGTATTTTTGTCCGTATCGTCAACAACGAGAGAAAAACGCAAAGGTGAAACCGACGGCGTGACATATAATTATACAACGGTGGAAAACTTTAAGAAGATGATAGACAACGGAGAAATGCTTGAATATGCTATGTACAGCGGCAATTATTACGGTACTCCGAAAAAGACTGTTGAAGATATGCTTGAGGGCGGTAAAAACGTTTTGCTTGAAATCGAGCCGCAAGGCGCACTTAAAGTTAAGAAACTTTTTGAAGAGGCAGTACTTATGTTTATAGCACCGCCGTCAATGAAAGTTTTAAAACAGCGACTTGAGGACAGAGGCCGTGAAACGGCAGAACAAATAGAAGAACGACTTGAGGCGGCAAAATGGGAATTATCTCAGTCGACGAAGTATGACTGTATATTCGTAAACGACGAACTTGGCGAGTGTGTTCGTGAAGTCGAAGAAACAATGCGTGATAAGGTTCAAAAGCGTAACCTTGTTGATAAATTATTAGCTGAAAATTATTGATTACTGGAGGAATATTATTATGATGATTAAACCTGGAATTTCGGAACTTTCAAAGTGTGTGGACAGCCGTTATACACTTGTTACAATGGCGGCAAAGCGTGCAAGAATGATTGGTGAAGAACGTATGCACGATATGGACGCATACGGCGATGAAAAACCTGTATCAGTTGCGGCAGAGGAAATCGTAGAGGGAAAAGTAGGATATGTTCGTTCAGAGGCTATCAAGCGTGCAAAGGCTTGGGAGGACGAAAAGGCTGCGGCTATTCTTTCTCTAAACAGTAATGATGACGTACAGCCGGAAGAAATCGAAGCTGCAGAAGACGATACAGAAGATAACGAATAATAATGATAGCAAAAATTATTGTGGATAATAAGTCAAAGCAAGTTGACAAACCTTTTGATTATCTTGTCCCGAAAGAACTTGAAGGCAAAATTAAAATAGGCAGCAGAGTGCTTGTTCCGTTTTCTTCCGGTAACAGAGAAATTGAGGGATTTTGTGTCGGCACTGCGGATACAAGTGACAGTAAACATCTTAAATCCATAATAAGAACGGCAAATGATTCGATAGGCTTTGACGAAGATATGCTTGAACTTATCGAGTGGATGCATAAAAAATATCTTGCGCCATACCTTGATATAATTCATACGATTGTTCCTTCAGGTACGGCACTTAAAACGAAAGAATGGATTATTCTTGAAAATAAAAGTGAGGAAAAGTCGGAGATACGCCGACGTATTACGGAAATACTTACCGATAACGGCGGCAGTATGGAATTTAAAGGACTTAAAGAAATGTGCGGAGTTGATATACAAAATCAAGTCCGTGCAATGATTAAAGAGGGTACTTTAAAAAAGGAATACAGACAATCGGTTGATATTAAGGATAAAAAAATTAAATGTGTAAAGCTTATATGTGACAAAGAAACAGCACTTGAAAGTGCCGAAATTTTACGCAGAAAAGCACCTGTTCAAGCAAAAATGCTTGAAGTGCTAAGCGAAAACGAGTATGTTTCTCTTGCCGATTTGCAGAAATTCACAAACGGCTCACACAGTACCGTAAAAGCACTTGAAAAGAAAAATCTTGTCAATGTGTTTGATATGACGGTTGAACGTGATCCGTATTGGAACAGAGTTTTTGAGAAAACAGAAAAGATGGTTCCGACACCGGAACAGGAATACGCGATAGATGAAATCACAAATTCCGTAAAATCGGGTGACGGAGGGATATATCTTCTGCACGGTGTGACAGGCAGCGGTAAAACCGAAGTTTTTATGCAGACGATTGAAAATGTGATAAATATGGGTAAAAGTGCGATTATGCTTGTACCCGAAATATCGCTTACACCGCAGATGGTTTCAAGATTTATGTCGCGATTCGGCGGCAGAGTTGCTATTTTTCACAGCGGTTTGTCCGCCGGTGAAAGATATGACCAATGGAAGAAAATTCGTGACGGTGAGGCTGATATTGTAATCGGTGCAAGAAGTGCGATTTTTACACCGCTTAAAAATATCGGAGTTATAATAATGGACGAGGAACATTCCGATACTTATAAGTCGGATATGTCACCGAGATACCACGCACGCGAAACGGCAATATTCAGAGCAAGTCAGTTTGGTGCGGCGGTTGTCTTGGCGTCGGCAACGCCGTCTGTTGAAAGCTATTACAAAGCACAGACAGGCGAATATAAGTTGCTTGAAATGAATACAAGATACAATAAAAATAAAATGCCCGAAATATCGGTTATTGATATGCGCAGCGAGTTGGAAAAGGGCAATAAAAGTATGCTTTCGGGTAAATTGTATAACGAAATCGAAGAAAATTTAAAACGCGGTGAACAGACAATTTTGTTTCTTAACAGGCGTGGATTTTCTACATTTGTTTCGTGTCGAAGTTGCGGATATGTACCGCATTGTCCGAATTGCAACATATCGCTTACATATCATAAATTTGAGGATAAATTAAAGTGCCACTACTGCGGATATGAACGACCGAATTATAAGATTTGTCCGAAATGCGGAAGTAATTATATACGTTATTTCGGCGGCGGTACGCAAAAGGTGGAGGACGAATTAAACCGCCTGTTCCCAAATGCGACAACTATCAGAATGGATATGGATACAACGGGTAAAAAGCAGTCGCACGAGAAGATTTTACAGAAGTTTGAAAAAGATAAAATCGATATTCTTATCGGTACGCAAATGGTGGCAAAAGGACTTGATTTTGAAAATGTAACGCTTGTCGGAGTTATAACGGCAGATACAATGCTCAATATTAACGATTACCGAAGCGGTGAGAGAACTTTTGCAATGCTTGAACAGGTTTCGGGACGTGCCGGCAGAGGAAGTAAAGAGGGCAGAGCCGTTATTCAGACGTATACGCCCGAACATGAGGCGGTGAGCCTTGTAAAAAGTCACAATTACAGAACTTTTTATGATAAGGAAATTGCAAAACGAAAGCTTATGTGGTATCCGCCGTTTTGTAAAATAGTGAGTGTGCATTTTCAAGGCAATGTTGAAAATACTGTTGCGAAAACGGCAAAATATTTTTTAAACACTGCCGAAAAAACACAGAATGTATCACAGAAAATACAGGTTTTAGGACCCGTGCCGTCATATATTTCAAAAATAAAAAACAAATACAGATGGCAGATTATTTTTAAATGTGAAGATGACGATAACTTGGGTGAGATACTTTCACAAGCTGAAATGACATGCAGAAAAAACAAGGAATTTTCGGATGTGGCGATAATAATAGACAAATCACCCGGTATGATAAATTAGAGAGGGGAAACATAATGGCAATCAGAGAAATAAGGGAAAAAGGCGATGAAATCCTTTATAAGAAATGCAAAGCTGTAGTGAAGTTTGACGAAAAACTTCATATACTTCTTGACGATATGTATGAAACAATGCAAAGCCGTGATGGTGTCGGACTTGCAGCTCCGCAAGTGGGAATACTGAAACGTGCGGTTGTCATAGATGTCGGTGACGGTAAAATTGAACTTATAAACCCTGAAATAGTAGAAGAAAGCGGAGAACAGACCGGCAGCGAAGGCTGTCTTAGCGTACCCGGAGTGTTCGGCGAGGTTACAAGACCGAATGTCGTAACCGTAAAAGCACAGGACAGGGACGGCAAGTGGTTTAAAATCACAGGTAAGGAACTCTTGGCAAGAGCTTTTTGTCACGAAATTGAACATCTTGACGGTAAATTGTTCTTGGACAGAGTAATTAGATTTATTGACTAACGGAGATGGTTGAATGAGAATTTTATTTATGGGTACACCCGATTTTGCGGCGGCGAGCCTTAAAGCTATGACAGACGCAGGTCTTGATGTTGTGGGTGTTGTATCTCAGCCGGACAGACCGAAAGGCAGAGGACATAAACTTGTACCGACTGATGTTAAGGCGGCGGCACTTGAGGCAGGTATAGAAAATATATATCAGCCCGAAAAACTGAGAAACGGTGAACTTCAGCCTGTTCTTGACAAACTGAAACCGGAGCTTATTGTCGTTGTCGCATACGGCAAAATTTTGCCTGATTATATAATAGATTATCCAAAATACGGCTGTGTTAATGTACACGCGTCACTTTTGCCGAAGTACAGAGGTGCGGGACCTATTCAGTGGGCGATTATAAACGGCGAAAAGGTTACCGGCGTTACGACGATGAAAATGGACAGCGGACTTGACACCGGCGATATGCTTTTAAAAGCGGAAACCGAAATCGGTGAATATGAAACAGCAGAGGAACTTTTCGACCGTTTAGCCGTAATAGGCGGCGACTTGCTTTTAAAAACAATAGACGGACTTGAAAAAGGCAGTATAACACCTACTCCGCAAAATGATGAGGAGCATACATATGCGCCTATGATTTCAAGAGAAACGGGAGTTATAGATTGGAGCAAATCGGCTCGTGAAATTTCAAAACTAATATGTGGCATGAATTCGTGGCCGCTTGCTTGCACAAAATATAAAGACGGAATTTTAAAAATTGTTTCCGCAAGAGTTTGTGATGAAAATTCGGATAAAGAGGCGGGAGAAATACTTGCACTTGAAAAGGGAAAAGGACTTAAAATTTCTTGCGGTGAGGGAACATTGTACATTGTAACGGCACAGTTTCCAAACAGTAAAAAAATGAATGTTGAAGATTATGCAAGAGGACATGAAATTGAATTAGGAGTTGTACTCGGAAAGGAGTAATTATGTTCAGCTATTATTTTGACCCAACGTATGTACTTGTAATAATTGCATTTTTACTTACATTGTTTGCGTCAATGGGAGTTAAATCGACTTTCAGTAAATACAATAATGTAAGAAGTTCAAGAGGAATTACTGCGGCGAGTGCGGCAAGACAAATTCTTGATGCAAACGGACTTCAGAATATAAGAGTTGAACACGTTTCGGGCGACCTTACAGACCACTACAGCCCGAATGAAAACGTCATAAGACTGTCGGATTCAACATATAATTCTACATCGGTAGCCGCAATAGGTGTTGCGGCACATGAGTGCGGTCACGCGGTTCAGCATCAAGTAGGATACGTTCCAATAAAAATTCGTAACGGAATTGTGCCGATAGTAAATGTCTGCAACACACTTTCAATGCCGATTTTCATAATCGGACTTATACTCGGACTTGGCAGATTGGCAATGGTCGGTGCGATACTTTTCGGTGCGGTGCTTGTATTTCAGCTTGTAACATTGCCGACTGAAATCAATGCGTCAAGACGTGCAATGAAAACTCTTGAAAGTATGTACTTACTTGAGGGTGATGAGCTTACAGGTGCAAGGAAAACACTTACGGCGGCGGCTATGACATATGTTGCGGCGGTTGCGTCAACGGCACTTCAATTTTTAAGACTTGTTTTATTGGCAAATCGTAGGAGAGATTAATGAGTAACGCAAGAGAAATTGCAATGAAAGTAATATACGACGTTGAATTTAACGGAGCATATTCAAATATGGCATTGAAAAAAGCTTTGAAAACGGATATGCCAAAACAGGATAAGGCGTTTATTTCCAATCTTGTTTACGGCGTCACAGACAGAAAATTGACTCTTGATTATGTTATAGGAAAGTTTTCAAAGATAAAATTGAAAAAAATATCGAAGTACATTCTTATAATTTTGAGAATGGGAATATATCAGATAATGTTTATGGATAAAGTGCCGACAAGCGCCGCAGTGAATGAGAGCGTAAAGCTTGCAAGAAGATACGGTCACGGTGCATCGGCAGGATTTGTAAACGGACTTTTGAGAAATGTGTCGAAAACAGAAATCGAATATCCGTCCGATAAAATAGAATATTTGTCTGTCAAATATTCGTTCCCGATGTGGCTTTGTGAAAAGTGGATTGATGAATTCGGATATGATTTTACCGAAAAATTGATTGAAAGTTTCGGCATGGAAAAAAGACTTAATATTCGACCGAACAGATTAAAGATAACGGCAGATGAACTTTGCAAGAAGTTTAACGACAACGGAATAAATGCCGAAGTTTATGACGGTTATATAGTGTCGGACGGATTTGACATTTCGGCGGACAGCTTATATAATGACGGATATTACACAATACAGGATTCAGCAGCAATGCAGACAGCAAAAGTGCTTGCACCGTGTGAGGGTGACACAGTGATTGATATGTGTGCCGCACCGGGCGGAAAGACAACGCATATTGCGGAATTGATGAACAACAAAGGCAAAATATACGCCTTTGACGTACACGAACATAAAATAGAGCTTATAAAAAAGAATGCCAAAAGGCTCGGAATAACGATAATCGAACCTAAACTTTCGGACGGCTGTAAAATAGACGAAAGTATGATAAATACTGCAGATAAAATACTTTGTGATGTTCCGTGTTCGGGTTTGGGAATAATCGGACGAAAGCCCGAAATAAAGTGGAACAGGGCAGAGGATAACGATTTACCGAAAATTCAAAGACAGATACTTGACAATGCGTCAAAATATCTTAAAATAACCGGTGAGATTGTTTATTCAACGTGTACGATTGAAAAAGAAGAAAATGAGACTGTTACAGACAGCTTTACGGCGGATAACGAAAATTTTGAAAAAGTATTTGAAAAGACATTTTATCCGCATATAGATAACACAGACGGATTTTATATCTGTAAGATGAAAAGGATTAAGTAAATGATTGATTTAAAAGATTTTGAATATGATGAATTAATTGAATATCTTACATCCGTCGGCGAGAAGAAATTCAGAGCCGAGCAGATTTTTTCATGGCTTCATAAAGGCGTGGAAAGCTATGATGAAATGACGAACCTGTCAAAGGCAACAAGGGAAAAACTTGAAAAAGAAACGTATGTTTCAACGCTTAAAATAAGAGAAAAATATGTATCGAAAATAGACGGTACTGTAAAATATCTCTTTGAACTTCCGGACGGAAATTGTATAGAAAGCGTTGTTATGCGTTATCATCACGGACTTACGATTTGTATATCAAGTCAAGTCGGCTGCAGAATGGGTTGTCGTTTTTGTGCGTCAACGATAGGCGGACTTTACAGAAGTTTAACGCCGGGTGAAATACTTAATCAAGTTATTTTTGCACAAAAAGACGTCGGCGAGCGTATAAGCAATATTGTTATGATGGGTATAGGCGAGCCGCTTGACAATTTCGATAACGTCATAAAGTTTTTGCACAATGTAAACCATGAAAAAGGACTTAACATAGGATACAGACATATTTCGCTGTCAACCTGCGGTGTTGTGCCGGGAATATACGCGTTGGCAAAGGAAAAACTTCCTATAACGCTGACAATATCTCTGCACGCACCTAACAATGAAATTCGTGACAGTATAATGCCTGTAAATCATAAATACAACATTGAAGAATTATTGACGGCTTGCAGAGAATATGTAAAGACGACAAACAGACGTATCAGTTTTGAATATTCTCTTATTCACGGTGTAAATGACAGTATGGCAAATGCAGAGGAACTGGCAAATCTTGTCCGTGACCTGCACGGGCATATAAATCTTATACCTGTAAATAAAGTTGAAGAAAGAAATTTTGAAAAAGGAAGTAATGACGATATAAGAGCGTTCCAAGAAAAATTGACACATCTTGGCATAAATGCGACAGTAAGACGTGAACTCGGCTCAGATATATCAGCTTCCTGTGGACAACTGAGAAAAAAAGTGATATAATATCAAAAATAATTTAAAATCCTCAGAAACCCTTATTTTAAGCCATTTTTTAAGGGCTCAAAGATTGGAAAATAATTCTAAAAGGCTTAAAAGTATCAAAATGTATCAACTTTTATCAATTAATTGGTATCAAATTGGTATCAAAATTAGTGTTATTATAATCTAAAAAGTAAAAGGAAAATAAATCTATATTTCTATAAATTATTCTTGAAAGACGTAAAAAATAGGGTAGGGGAAACTTAATTCCTCTACCCTAAAATTATAGTGTGTGTTCTTTCAGTCCAAGACTTATTCGCTATGTGGTTATCACACAACCCTCCATAGAACTCCACAAGACACCGAAAGCAAACCGACATCTTGCTTTCACGTTCAAAACAACCTCAAGTGTTGTTTGTGTTATATACGAACGATTATTGAATTTTAATCAATTACCTTTAATTCTCTCATAACTGGCTCGACAATTGAATGTATGTAACTATTACCACCTCTTGCGGAATAGTCTTCAAACAATTCCCAAAAAGCTTCTTTCTCAAGATTTGACCATTCACCAACCACACGATACTTATTATAATAATTGATAAGAGTATCCTTTAATTCCTTAACTTTGGTTTCATTATTTTTTCGCTCCATATCTTCAAGATTGGTAGCAATACTATTGACAGTATTGGTGAGAGTGGAAAGTTCTTCCTTGATAATCTTATCGTGCTTAATTGACTGCTTAGTATCTTCTTCGTGCTTTTCGTGTAATTGCTTTAAATCCTGAACCGTCTCAACTAACAATGCATGGTCAGCCTTTCGTTGTTTCATTGCTCCTATTGGCTTATTGAAAATGGCACATACTTTACATATGACCTCATAGAATGTTACAATGATTGCCATTATCATAAAACCAACAATAATCCACGAAGTCAAATCTATATTTTGTAATTCTGATATTACTTCCATTAGCCCTCCTTGGTGTCTTACTTAATAGTACCTTTGCTTTGTAAAATATGTAGAACATTTGCAAATTTAATACAATCTATCCCACGAACACTAATATCATTCAAACAATTTATCACAGCATTCATATCCTCTATTTGGAACTCCACTGTCTTTTGAACAGTCTCAGCCATTATTTATCACTTCCTTTTTCTGCTTTTAAAGATTCGGACTGCTCTTTAGTTAGCATACCTTTAGACACAAACTTGTCTAAATCAGCGTCGCTATAATATCTCTTAGGATAGCCATACCCATCAAGATAATATTTTCTTATCATAGAATAATACATTAGATTTCACCTCCGACAAGAGTTAGCATAAGTTCAGCATTTTGTTCCTCGAGTATTTCAGTCTCAGTCTTCATACCCATATATACAACAAATGTACCATTACGTTTGTCAATAATATCACCTGCTACAACAAAATCTGTTAATGGATAATCTTGATCATATTCAATTTCAACTTCTTGATACACTGCTTCTTCAGTTTCAGTGGCTTCAGATACAAGTTGTTTTTCGATTCTTTTTTCTTTAAGACGTCTTATAATACTTGCACCATCAGAAAATGTATTTACAAGAGTATCGTATGTAACATTATCTTGTTTACCTATTGTTATCTCGATACAATTTCTTTTTATACCACGTGTTATATATGGTCTTTCATATATCTCTCCTTCTTCTTGAATTTGAGTATCATTTATAATTAACATGATATATCCTCCTTTATAAATTATATTTACTTGTTAATACTACAGTATATATTTATACTACAGTACTACTATTTTTTTTATATTTGTAATCAGCCATAGATCTAACTGTGGATGAACTATTTTTATAAACAACATTTGTGACATCAACTACAGTACTGCTATCTTTTTTATACGATATAACTTTAGTTTTATCAACAGATCCAGTCCATATAACAAAATCAGTACTAACAGTAACAGTATCACCAGGATGATAAATCCCGGATGCATCATTTAATGTTTGTTGTGATTCTGCAAGCCATTTATTATTATTTTCTAAGTCATATCTCTCTAACGTAGGATTAAGATATGAATAGATATCTGCATCAGGAAATGTATATGTGGTTCCAGTAACTAATACAAATATTGGGAAATTTAATGTGCTTTCATCATATGGATTAAAATCGCCAAAATCCCACATTAATATAAATTTAATAGGTTCTAATGTATGAGCTCGTTTATAAATATCATTAAGATAAATTATTTCTCTATATGTTACTGAACCTGATTTAGTAACTTGAACTGAAAATGTTCTGCATGCTATTGCGTGAGCTACATTATAATAATTCATAACTGTGGTATTAGTAGATGTATCATATACATTACATGTATCACTATATTTATAAGATTTAACGATTGTTGTATTTTCAGTATCTGAAAATAGACCACTATTATAACCAGTTTTACTGACTTCAGTATTATAATATAATTTACTCAGTTTATTAGTAGATTTAAAATTAGCACTAGTTATACCTGTTTTCCAATCTCCAACAAATGCTTTAAATTTTGTTGGAGATGGATACATATTAAGAATATCTGATGATATATTATTTATATTTATATAATTATATGATTTTGATATATTATTACAATAATAACCAATAATACCACCAATTATAGTATTTGAATTAACTTGTCCATCTTGAATTTGTACTGATATGTTTTGTAAATACATATTATAATAATTTTCATGATCTAAATATCCTATTGCACCGCCTACATAAATACCGTGAGGACATACTAAATCAGTAATAACAATATTTGAATTATATATTTCATTATTACCTTCACCTACTTCATAATATCCTATTAATCCTCCTGTATATTGTTTATTACTTCTAATATATGTAGAAAGTGCATTTACATCATGCACTGTTGCATAACAAGCAGATACTGAGATAGCTTTACTTAAGAAACATCCAAAATATGAACTAGATTCTATGGTGGATGAATATGATGCATATGAATAGTGTCCATCTATTATTTCAATATCATGTATACGTATTCTTCTATTATGAATTGCCAAAATAAAAGATGCATAAGTAGAAGATTTATCTATTATGCGTGGGTTCACTAGATAAAAATTTCCTATAGATACTTCTTCAGTAGTGCTCGGAGCTTCAGTATATCCAAATAGTCCTATTAAATCAGAACTATTAACTGATGTGTCAATATTCATATTAGAGATTTTATAATAATTTCCATCAAATGAGCGTTTAAATCGATGAGATGAATTACCTATAGGTGTCCAATAATGATCAGCCAAATCAATATCTGCTGTCAACTTAAAATATGATGTGGCATAGTTTGAAATACCATTATTAATACCATATGCTAAATAAGCTAATTGAGCAGCAGTTGCAATTTGATATGGATTTGTAGAAGTGCCATTACCTCCATTGAATGAACTTGCTTTATAATCTGTCCATAAACCAGTCGGCATTTATTATCCCTCCTTTAAATTTATTAAGATGATATTTTAAACCAAATATCCCCGACCGACATTGTTGACGGTTGAGACGTTGCTACATGTATTTTTGTATTATAACCAGTTGAAGTACCTACTACTTTGTATTTAGTAGTTGAACTATTAGATGATTGAAGCCATACTGCTTTAGATGTCTCAATACCTAAATGTATATTAGAACCTTTAAGTTCCATTGCATCATCATATACCTCAGCTATATGAACATAATCGCCATCACCAAAATTTAGTTTTGTACCATAATTAGTATTATTCTTAATAGTTACATTACCCGTTAAAGTGCCACCAGATGTTTTAAAGAAATCAGACGTACTTGGAATATCAGACTTAGTAGCTATCTCATTGCCATCGTAATACCATTTACCACCCTGGCTACTAGATATATACAATGGGTCAGTAGCAGAAAAATCAAATCTTTTACTGCTTGTATCGTGTGCCATATAATAAACAAAATCAAGTCCATTATCAACATTCTTTTGAGACATATCATAAACTTCTGATGTGATTTCAGTTAATGAAGCATATCCATTAAATAAATCTGTATTTGAAAATGTTACATCATTTGTTAAAGTTAAGTAATCAATTGACAAGTATCCATTAAATGAAAAATCACCCGAACTTGGTTGAGAAATCAAACTAAGAAACATAGACGCATCGGCACTTAAAGTTTCTACACAAGCATCGAGGCCTGTTTTGTCGCTTGCACTCATCAACCCTGAACTTGAAGTAGTAGCATTACTATATGTTTTTTCAGTTCCCCATATAGCAGTGCCATCTGCCGACCATTTCAATATTTGACCTGATGAGCCTCCACTTGGTATGTGTTTATTGCCAGATGTAGTGGGGTGAATATAGTTATTTGCATTACTTGATATTCCGTTTAATTTTATTTTATCGCTTGACGACATTAAACCATTAATGGTAGTAGTAGCATTTGACGGAGTATCAATCAAATCGTTATAACTACCCGTAAAAGCAACTTTTTTTAAATCAGAGAACCATTTTTGAACTTTACCAAATAGAGTAGAACTCTTTTCATTTGAAACAATATTTTCCCTTACTGAAGCCTCTGTGAAAGCCACAGTAGTGTCAGAAATAGCACTATTTGAGTTTAGCTTATTGTCTACATCAGTTTTGTTGGCTTTGCCTTTTACGTCCGTTTGTAGGCTTGAAATTGCAGTTTCATCTTCGGTCAACCTATCCTCTAAGACTTTACCATTGCCATCATATACTGCTTTGGTGTGTGATATAGGATATACTTTTTCGTTATTTTGTGTAAAATATTTTGCTTTAGCCATTAAGTTCCTCCTTTCTAATTTTCAATATCATCTATCACGTAAACAACGTGTTCTTTTATGTAATTTAATTCCGACTGCAACGATTGTATAGCACTCTGCAATGTGTTGATTGTTGCAACTGAATTATCCATTGAATTTACGGCATTGTCTACCTTTGTATTAAGAGCATTAACCTTGTCATATAGAGCAGATACAATAGCGGTGTCTTGCTTTGAAATTGTTTGGTCAATGTCCAATCCTTTAAGAACCGTTAAAGTGGCAGGAGTAGTTGTCAATTTGTATGAATTATCTAACTCAAATGCAATTGAAAACGACACTGTTCCTGCGTAACGAGTGACATCATTTGTAATAGTCCAGCCAAGCTTAATCGAATTATCTTCAACAGTAACATCAGTGACTTTGTAAATATTCACTTCTTTGCCTGCGTTTACAAAATAAATATAAGCAGTCTTATCGGTTAAATCTGTTCCATCAAAAGTGGTCGATGGAATACTAATATAAACTGTTTCTGCATTATTTTCAGTTGCCACACCTATTGTCTGTAATTCAGGCGGAACATCAATTAAACGTTTGTCCATATCTGCCGTTATTTTAGGTTCTGTATTAGGATTAACCATCATAACTGACGGGGTGTATGCGGATGTTTGATTTTTTAAGCTTTCCAAGCTTTCTTTAAGAGACATAGCCATTACGAACTTGCCTCCGTTTCTTCTAACGGTTCATAAGTAATATCATCGGTAAAAGATATGTCGCCTTTATTTCCATCTATCTCGTTCTCGATGTTATTTACAACTATTTTTAAACCATTTAAATCTAAAAATTTCTTTTCTTCCATTTTCTTTCCTCCAAAACGAGTTATATATTTTTGCAAAAACATATAGTATCAAGCAATACAAAAAGGGAAGAGTCGTCACCCTTCCCTTAGAAATATGTATTACTTTGAATTAATCAGAGAATAAATTATTCAGTCACTTTTGTAAATAGAGCATTTATTTCATCTGTTGAGATTGCTTCAATAGCAACAGATTCAAGATCAGCCACTTTTGTTTTTAGTGTTGAAATATCACTTGTATTTGTTTTTACTGCACCATCAGCAAGTTCTTTTACTTTTGTATCTGCAACACCAGCCGCATCAAAAGCCGTTGTCTCAGCATATGCGGCAGACTTTAAACCTGCAACTAAAACATCTGTGCCATCGACAGCGACTGTACCGTCTGTTTTACCGGTAGCAACCGACTGAATTGCAGAATCGGCTTTATCAATAGAAGCTTGTACATCAGTGCCTAATTTTGCTTTTGTAACTTGAGCATCGCCAATCTTAGCAGTAATAACTGCACCGTCAGCAAGTTCTGGTGAACCTACACCACCAGCAACAATTGTGGCACTAACTTCTCTTGTTGCAGAATCAATAGCAATCTGAACCTGAGTTGCATTGGCTTTTGCAGTGTAAATGTCTACAAGCTTACCAACATTAATATAAACTTTGTCACTTGTTGCATTAGATAGTGTCAATTCAAGGTATGTGCCTTCATTCTGTCCTTCAGGATTGACAACCACTTTACCACTTGATACGACCATATCCTTTGGAATATCAACCGTAGCAATAGTTGCACCATTCTGAGTGAAGGTATAAGACTTTGCATATCCTTCTGTTGTTACATCTGTAGTAACTACAACCGCGTCTGCTGCGATAGCAGATGTCTTGGCAGCGTCAGCCTTATCTACAATATAAGCTTTGATTTTACTGTCATATGTACCAAGACCTTCGTAACTTAAAAACTTTTGTGTTTCGTTTGCCATTCTAATTTCCTCCTTGAATTTAATGAAAGTGTATAAGTTATGTATATATTGAACCTCTCATGGTTAAAGCCACGAGATTCTTGGGAATTTCCAACCAACGTTAGAATATTTACCAAGCTATCCCCGTTGTCCCAACGGTTGTTGTTTATAATTTACTAAGCTACTTTCAATAATCTTAATCCTTCATTTAAGATATTAATTGCAGCATTTATATCTCTATCGTGATGAGAATTGCAACAAGGACAGTCCCATTCTCTAACACTTAAATCCTTTGTTTCTTTATTAACATATCCACAAACGTTACAAGTTTGAGAACTTGCATAGAATTTATCTACTTTAATAATCTCTCGTCCATACCAATTAGCTTTATATTCTAATTGCCTTACAAATTCTGACCAACTAACGTCCGAAATAGACCTTGCAAGTTTATGATTCTTCATCATGTTTGACACTTGTAAATCCTCCAAGCAGATTACATCATTATTTCTAATAATATCAGTAGATAATTTCTGTAAAAAATCTTTTCTTTGATTTGTAATATGTTCTTGAAGTCTTGCAACTTTTATCCTTGCTTTATTACGATTTGAACCACCTTTTGACTTTCGAGACAGTTCTCTTTGCACTTTTGCAAGTTTAGCTAATGATTTTTTAAGATATTTATGATTTTCTATCATTTCACCATCAGATGTAATACAAAATTCTTTAATACCTAAATCTAAACCTACAGAATTTCCTGTTTGCTTTAATGGTTTAATATCAACATCTGTACAACAAAGTGACACATAATATTTACCACTCGATTCTTGTGAAACAGTTGCATTAAGTATTCTTCCTTGTGGAACTAACTTATTTTTTGTTTTAATCATCCCAAGCTTAGGCAACTTAATATGTTTATCACAATATTGGATATTTCCGTTAGTGCATTTTGATTTATAAGAAAATTTATGTGTTTTCTTGCTTTTGAATTTGGGATAACCGGAATGTTCTTTAAAGAATTTCTGATAAGCTGCATCTAAATCTTTAAGTGAAGATTGGAGAGCAGTGGAATCAACTTCTTTTAACCATTCCAATTCAGATTTAAGTTTTTTCATATCATTTGCACACTGCACATATGATAAAGATTTTTTCGATTCTTCATATAACTTAATTCGTTTTGCTAAATATGTATTATATACAAATCTACAACATCCAAATGTCTTTTGAATTAATTCTTCTTGTTGTTTATTTGGATAAATTCTATACTTATAAGCTTTTTCCACCGACTTCACCTCACTTTCTTTTCTGATTTTGAATATACCTTCTAATTTGTTCTTCTGTATTTTCTGATACTGTTGCCACAAAATATGAAGGATTCCATAAGTGCCCACCCCATAGTGTCTTCTTTAATGTTTCTCCAAATTCTCACATAAGTATCCGAGAAGACATTCCTTTCATTTTTTGGACTATGTTGGGAATATAATGTTGTGGTGAACAATTGATTAACAAATGAACGTGGTCTTTGTCTGTATTACACACCAATACCTGAAAACATTCATAAGTCGCAACCATATTTAGAATTTCCATTAATCTTTTCTCAATTTTAGAATATAAGATTTTATGTCTATATTTCACACACCAAACAATGTGATATTGAATTGAATATACATATCCTCTGCCATGAGTAACTTCCATAATTATCACCTCATGTGTATATTCTCTCTTTAGCGGCGATTCATCTCACCACTGAAGTGGCGAGTGTTCTCGCCTTCATTAATAAAACGCATTGTTAGCCGGCATAATGCGATTTATCCTAAATTATTTAAATAGATTTTCTATCTCTTCATCAGAGATTGTTTGTTTTTCAGTATTTGTTATATTTTCAACGGTTTCATCAAGTTCATTCTTATCTATAAATTCTTCAATCTTCTTTGACGAATATGTTGTCTTATCAGAAATAACATCATCATTTATAAAATTGTCATGATGTTCAATAATCTGTCCTTGTAATTCGGTAATTTCTTCTTCCAAAGCAATCAACTGAGCAATACGTTGGTCAAGTGCCGCCATAGATTCTGACGGTACAAATTGAGCCCAGTTCTTTGTAGGAATAATTTTTACCTTACAAGATTGTGTTTTCAGAACGGGGTCTTGAACTACACCATCTTCGTCCATATAAACTTGGTAAAACGATAGTTGTAATTCAATATCCCCATTTTCAGCAGTCATTTTTGAGCCAATAGGAAGCAAATATTCTAAATATTGTTCATCAGCATATTCTACCAATTCCTCAGATAAAGTTAAAAATTCTTGCTTATACAAATGAGAAATAGGGGAGATATATTCCAATGATACAGTCGTAAAATTTCTCATATCATTTCCGTCATATGTTTGTGGAATTAAAAATTGAATTTTACCGACCATATTGTCATATTGCATAATCGCTTCTTTGTGAGCTCCATATAATCTTCTATCGTTTAACAGAGTAATCGTGTACATTAAAACCTCCTTCAAAGACCAAATGCATTACAACAAAGCACTAAAAAAACTCCGTTTTCTACTGTAGCTTCGAAATCGGAGTCCCAATACTTAACGTCTGTAATTATGCCTTTATCACAAAGGCTATCAAGAAAATTTCTGCCCCAATGGTCTGTTTTTCTATTCTTGTATTTTTCTTTTGTACCGCCTGTAAGCTTATCAACCAAAGCCAATAGTGTAGCCTTAGAAATCCAGACATTTAGTTTATTAACCATCCCGTCAATATCTTCAATGACTTTTGTTCCGTCAGAAGAACCGCCGTCTTTAGATGCTAAAGAGATGACATTTGGCTGAGCCCAATGAATACTTGAATTTGTTTTCTCGCTTGTCCAAGTACCGCCTGAAAGCAAATCGAGAACTCTAACCGCCTTTGCATTTGTTAAGAAATCAGTAAGTACCCATTGAGATGCATCTGTAATAATACCCTTCGTTACCAACTTATCCAAGGCAATCTTTTGAGGATTTTCTGCTTGAACAGTAATTCCTCCGGCAACAGCAAATTTAATTTCATTAAGTGGATAATATCGACCAGGACAATTACTGTCACCGATTTCTCTATGTCCAACTATCTTTGCATTTGGATAATAATTCTTTTTAAGATATTGGCATAACTCGATAATAGATTTCTTTTGTGCTTGTGGCATTGTCTTTTCTTTTGTATGATAATCGCCCTCAGCACAAATTCCAATCGAACAACCGTTCATACCTTGAACGTGGGCGCCAACCACATCAAGCGGACGACCACGATAAATTGTGCCGTCCTTACGTACAAAGAAATGATAACCGATGCCTGTCCAACCATTTGAGACGTGCCAACTGTGTATATCTTGTGGAGTACATTTAACTGCTTCTGCGTGATGTAACGCTATAAAATCTGTGCGTGAACGCTTTGTAAAGCCACCGTGCCATTTATAAGCAACTTCAATTATATTCATAGCAATCTTCCTTTCTTTAATTTTTGCACAAAAAAGAACATTCGCATAGGATGGATGTTCTCTTATTTATCACTGTTAGGCGTGTTGTATGTAAGTGCCATTTTGCTATCTGTAATGCCTGTTGTAGTTGGATCGATAATAGCATTATAAACACTCGTTGCCATCAACAGCAATACATATGGATTAGAAAAAGCTGTCAATATTACATTGCCTACTGCTTGCCATGTAGTTAGGTCTTGCGCCGTAATTCCCATATACCCAAGTACAGGAACAAAAATAGCAACTACAATTTGTACCCAAAACATCGGATTTTTAATTCTTACTTTCCAGTTAATGTTTGTCATAATAAATTCCTCCTCTTAGAATGTTAATAACACTTCTATTTCACCGTCCATACTATCTGCTCCTGTCGAAGGCTTAGATAAAATACGACAAAATGCTTTTTTGTTTTCTAAAATGTCTTTAGTTGGTCTATATCCAACTTCATCATTAGTATAAAGAAAATGTCCTTTATGATCTCGATCATATTTATCATAATCACTATAAAAATCATCAAATTGATTGTCTAATACAAAAATTTCATTCACGTCTGTGGTTATTAATTCCCCATAGTATGAATTCTGTACAACAGAATTGCCATTAATTTTAATAGTTGTTATGTCAGGGTGTAGTGCGTAAATAAGTGTTCCAATTTCGCTTTGATTCTTTGAAACATTATCGACAACTTCATTTATAGAATTAATAATACAATTTTTGTCAACGGTTTTTAGCATATCCAATGTTTGATATGGTAATGCTATTTTTTCAGAATTAATACACCAATCACAATCATAATTACTAATCACATATTGACTCGCCGGTTCTTCAGAAGAATCATTATAAACAACATTTACTGTATAATAACATAAACTAAACTTCCACACTCTTGTTTCAACAGCATCTATAGTATTTTGAGAAATCATTGAATTAGATGTTGTAAATTCTAAATGTTGCGTATCAAAATTAAATTCGCAATTAATATATGTCTTGTTTCCTGTAATAGGAATAAAAGAGACATTTGTCGTATCGTAAGGAAGATACCTTCTTTTTACAGTATTATCAAAAGGAATAATACCTTTGTCAAAAGTAATTTTGACTTCCTCTGAAGTTGTAGGATTTGTTAATTTTGGGGCTGGTAATGTTAAATTCATAATATTACCGCCAACTGTCCATACAACTTGTTTACCATAAACATCATCTCTAAGTCCTTCTGCCAAATCAATCATTTCAAGATTATCATTGCTGGCATACTTATAAATAGCACTTCTAACATATTCCGTTGTAGCTATCTGCGTAGAGTTGTTTGAAGCACTTGGAGTAGGTGCTGTTGGTATTCCTTCAAAATGTGGAGAATTAATACTTGCATAATTTGAATAATCAAAACTGCCTGTCAAATTGCCGATATATAACCAATTATGATTGCCATTATCATCTCCTACACAAAAATACACTGAAAATGTATTTGAGTTAAGATAAAAGTCCCCTACATTTGCAGGAATGTCATTATTGGCAACATCATTTACATTTGTTGTATGGGTTAATAGTGTACCATAGTGCCATATACCGGTTATTGTTGTATTTTCTAATTGTTTTTTTATTGTGCCTATAGAATTGTTAATTGAAGTATCAGAGGCTACTAATTCATTGATTGCTTCTAAAAATGAATTTTTATTTTTTGTAGCCAATGATGTCAAAGTATTCAATCCATCAAAATACATTCTTCTTGCATACATTTCAGAAATTGTTGCTTTCATATATGTTACATCCATCTTTGCAAAATTTCCTGGTTCAGGCTGTTCTGTAACTTCCAAATCAAGCTTGCCTGTTTCGGTTGAATAAAGAAGATTTATATATTTTTCTCCTTCTTCACCTTTTTCCGCCGAAAATGTTGCAGAAATTGATTCTGATTGAATAGTTAAACCATCCATAAGAATTTTATTTTTTACAGTTTCACCATCTATTGTCACATACCCATTGCCATATGATGTATTAATACTTATAATTAAATCTGCTTTTTCAAGACTATGGGTTATTGTGTGTGTGCTTATCCCTGCACCATACAAGGTTGTTTTATCTGCTTTAGAAGAAAGTGTTTCATTAATAGATTGAACATCAGATTTTCGTTCGCTTGTTTCGGTCGAAATTAAGGTGTTCAGTGATGAATCATTATTTTGTCTTTCTTGTGTTTCATCTTGAACATTTTTAACAATTTGAGCAATTTTATCCGTTATCCCATTCAGTGCTTTTCTTACAGTTGTAGCTTGTGGAGGATAGGTACTATCTTTATCTAAAGTATCTACAACTTCATTTTCCATTACTGCATTGTTAATAGCATTAATCAGTTGTTGCTTAAAATCTGCATTATCATCATTTGTGTCAATATCTTTGATTACGTTAATAAGGTCTCTTAACTCTTCAAGTTCATTTGTTTCAAATGATTGAACCAAGTTCAATAAGTTTTGAATAGTCACACCTGCTTGAATAAAAATATGTGCATCTTTTTTTAAATCAATATGTGCCATTTAATCACTCCTTTCTACCAAATATGATAATCTACACTGAATGAAGCAGAGTCATAAGATAGAGCATATGGGTTTCCAGAATTAGATACCTTAATGCAAATGGTATCTCCCATTAAATCAACCTGTTGAACTTTTTGGCTGCCATATGAATTAGTATGAATAAGTGGGTTAAACAAAGAATTGAGTTTATTCCCATCATACCAAAAGAAGATTTGAGATTTTGGGTCATTAGTTGTTTGGTCACTTAGTTTAATATTTATAACTCCACAATGTTCTTTCGATTTGTCAAATGGAATAGATATATTTCGTATTGTGTCATTTTTATCTCCACTAAAATCCCAGCTTGAATTTTTCAATGTACTATGTCTGCCCACCATAACTTTATCTACATATCCTTGAATATATTTTTGAACATAATCTTCAATTGCACTTTTAAATTCACCCATCAGCGTAACATTGCTTGTGTCTATATGTAAATCAGCCATTATTTATCACCGTCCTTTTCTGTTTGACATAAATATTCACTTCTTGAACCAAATGTTTGTCCAATATATTTCTTTAATCCTTGATTACTTATATACATCCTGACAAAATCATTTGGTTTGATTTTTATATTTGTATAGTTAGGTATATTTTCATATACTTCTTTTGTAGTTGTATCTTTCAATGTTGCGTGCAATCCATCGTCAGAAACACTTTGTACTTTTAAATCCTCAAATGTTTCAATATTCTGATTTTTTAAATATGTTGAAACTTCACTTTGAATAATTTGACGTATCATATTTACATATGCAATAACTGTTTCATCATTAAAATCTATTTTTTCTTCTTCATTTTTCATTTAAAAAATTACCTCGTTAATATTTGTCATTGTCAAAGATGTCGTTGCACCACTATCCATACTCATAGAAATAGAGTCAATGACATAGTTTTCGTTGTTAATACCCAAGCTTGGATAATTAACCATCACTGACTGGTTAACATCGAATATAGGATTATATGTACATGATAAATTTAATGTTTTTGTGCCACGGCTAAAATTAATCAATTCGTACATTGCTCGTGACATACACAATGAATCAGCATATAGCTTACTATCACTTATAACTTCTGGTATTTCGCCATTGTATTGAATACAATAGTCTGATTTTAAATTCTTGTTCTCGGCGATAGCACTGAATTGATAACCATTAGCAATAGCACCTTTAACAACAACTTTATTTCTGACTTGTGATGTATTATAAACAACATTTGCCGACACAATATCTTTGTCGTTTTCCTCAAAACGATATACAACAGGGAAGTTAGATGATATAAACTCATTGACATTAGAACTAACAACCATATTGCCAAATTCATTGTAGTAAACATCGGAAGAAATTGTTTCGCCCATACTTGTAAATATCTCACTGACTTTTGTACCGGCATCTTGCTTTATAGTGTAATATGTATTAACGTCCGTATATTCACTATTGAAGATAATTGGTTTTAGGTCAAATGGTTTACCATTTCCTCTGTCACTTGCCAATAGAGAAGTAAAAGCATTCTTCATTGGAACACCAACAGGAATGATTGTCTTTAAACTTGTCGTTCCATAAACACTGCCATCAAATAAACCAAACTTATCACATAATGATAATGAGATTGTTTGACTTGAATTTTCTCTTGATAATGTAGGGTCTTTAAAAACAAATACTCCTTGTTGTTTCCAATATATTGTGTCACCAATAACAATACCAGAATCAAATCTGAATTTGCTTCCAGTCCATATTAGTCCCTTGATCGGCTTAGGCTTCCACTTATTATCTATATTTGCAAGAGTAATATTCATTGTACGTCTTTGACCAGTCTGATATGTAATACTTAAACTCGCTGACATTAAATCATCGCTTGCGTCTATTGATATATTTTCATCTTCGTCCAACAAATACAATCTAAAAACAGGTATAACTATATCAGCTTTGAACACTTTGAGCATTCTCTCAAACCCAAGTTTGCTGAACGAATTTAGATATACCTGTTTTGTTATATTTGCAATATTAATATTATGGATACTGTCAACTACATATCCGTTCTTATATATGTTCATATTAAACCACCGTCCAAAAGGGGAGAAGCAAGGTATTCATGATATTTATTATCCGCATCAACCTCAATTGTATCTTTCAATAATGCTCCCTCACTATCCGACAAATATTCATAATACAATGGATTAATCGGCAATATCATACCCAGCACATCAACCGTATCAATATCATTTAACTGATTAAATGTAAACGTAACAGAAACATCGTGATTGTCATTTGTATCATATTGAAATGTTGGATTAGCATCTGTATCTCCAATAGTAATCAAGCCTCTCAAGTCTATAAGCATTTTTAAACTGTTACTTGATACAAAATTCTCCCAATTTATAATGTCGTCATAAGTATCTATATATTGACTATCACCTGAGCAATCTATCTTGCCAAGCAACCCTGTAATAGACATAGTTCTTTGTTTACGATTACCGCCAGTCGCTTTACCGTAAGCATTTTGGGTCTGATAAAATGTCTTATCCGTATTCAACGTGTAACCGTCATTAGTTAAATTAATATCTAATTGCCATATATTATCTTCGTCAATAGTATAAATATTATCTTCTTCTGTAGGAACAAGTCCGATTACAGAGACTGTTCCTCTATGTAGTTGGATTTTATCCGATACGAGAGGGGAGATTGTTTTGATATTTACTTGCACACCATTGACATCCATTGTATTATTACAAATACCAAAAATATAATATTGGTAATCACATAAATCTCCAACAGCGAAATCTTCTATCACACGTTGAGTAGGATTTTCAGTTTGACATACTTTATGTAACGTATCTTGTTCGCCTAACGTTTTATAAACTTGAAAATGGTCAATATTTTCATATGAACCGTCAAAGTTACTTCCCGATAACGTATCATTAAAGTTTGCCAACAATTTTGTATTAGAATTCCAACTATAATTCCCATACGCTTGTGTTAATGTCTCTTTTAAATCATCAGAATGAGAGCCTTCGTCAACGCCAAAAGCATTGTATGTAACTCCACCGAACAATTTTACTTTTGCCATTAACTATCACCTCCCACAGTCTTATTATCTTTTTGAGACATATTTTTAAAATAAACATTTTCAGTTTTTGTATCTATAATTACAAGCCATGTTTGTTCGCTCAAAGGTGTTTCAGTGTGATAATATAAGTCATCATCATACTTTATTTTACCGTTCATATACAAATAAGGAACAGAATAGTCCACTATTTCTTTTGCCATAGCTTCATTTATTGCTTTTTTCTGATCTCCGACAGTCATATTGTCCCAATTTTCATATGGGGTAAACACTCGTCCGTATGAAGAATACCCTGTACTTGGATTTTTTACTGATAGATAAAAATTCACACCATCCCACTTTAATGCAGTTGTTGTTTCATCATCATCCGTAACTTCAAATATTGTACCGGTATAATCAGAGTCAATCCTGAATGTTGTATATATTGTACTCTTGCCAAACGATAATTCCTTTTCGCCGTCTATAAAATCATATGTCAAAGAGTTACCTTTATCCAAGTGACATACATTATTAGAGACAGTCAATGTAGTATCTATTTTATCAGTATCCTCATTATATGCAAGAAACTGATGTCCACCGTCAATTTCTTCATTTGCAGTAATAGAATGTAATTCACTGAAATCAACAATTAAAGAATTATGTTTTCTGTATTCCTCAATTTTAATGTTCATAGGGTAGGAGATAGAATTATACTCTGCTTTAATATAAATTATTTTTTCAAATGTAGAGCCAACACTATCTGTTAACGACAATGTTAATCTATACTCATTTCCACTGATAAATTTATCATATTGCCAATCTATATTGGTTGAATATATGTTGTTTGAATAAGAAACGGTTGAATATTTTGTATCCGATTCACGTCTTTCTAAAAGAAAACTATAATGACTAACACTTATTCCTTCGGATTGTAAATACTCACCAGTGATATGCAAATTGCTATATGATAAGGATAGGGGAGCAAGTTGCGTGGTTTCAGATAAATCTATCTCTCTTGTTACATTTGTTCCGTTCACACTTTCAAAGTTCTCGTACAATGTAATCGTAGGAGGTGTGTTTGTATCAAAGTAATATTGGTCTGTATCTATGTAATTACAATATATTGTATATGTATCATTGACAGAAACCTTAAGTTTATCACTTACAACCGCATAACCAAATTTAGGTTCACCATATGTATCTAAATCATCCGTTGAGATGAACCATTTGAATGTCTCGTCGCCTCTCTCAGGGTCTTTTCTATATGCTGTATATTTTGGCAAAAAGTAATAATATTTTTTGATTTTTGCAAACGTATTCCCAACCTTAATATAGTAGTTCGCATTTTCATCATATCGTGTCCATAATTCTTTGTGTGGATTATCATCGGAAGTTTTTGTTAATGTACAATCCTTAAAATACATTTGCGTATGAGGATTTATCTTTAGAATTCGATTGCCATTCATTTCAGAACTATTCAAACCATAATATGTTCCTTGATTAGATCCTACGGACTCAGCACCTGATAAAATTTCCATAACAGTACCTTTACCAATCCAAGATGATGGAACATATGTTTTCTCCTTTGTAGGATCAAAACTGTCCTTTTCGTATATTCTCATCTTCCAAGTGTACATCTCGCCGGCACCAAATGAAAACGTGGTTTCATTACTTGTTCTATTGTTGTCCGATTTGTATATCTTATATGTTGGAATATTATTCTTAATAGGGTATGTAACCAACGAACTATAATTATTTTCTTGCAAATTTTGCACATCAAAATTATCAAAGTAATATTCATAGTTGTTGTCATCTATCATTAATCGTGCTTTTGCAATCTTTCCACTTGATTGTAATTCACATTGAAAATCAACTTCCTCATTTGGATTTACAACCTCTGCATGTGGATATTGCAATGCTGGTTTTCTAAGCAAATGTTTCACCGTTACTGAAAACTTATAAAAAGTTATAAACCTTTATGTTTCATTCCTACTTCATCGTATATGCTTTTGACATGATTTCTCATAATCTACTCGCAAGTTCTTGTACACTCCATAGGCATAAATTCCTGACTAACGTATCAGTACATATCTGTAATAACTTGAAAGTGTTATGCTACAGATTGTTGTTTTAGGATTGTTGTTTTAGGACATTTTCTCCATACTGTTTTAGATTCAAAGCCGCCTGATAATCTCTATCAATTACATTTCCACATTCACATTTGTAAATACGGTCAGACAACTTTAAATCTTTTTTAATACTTCCACAACAACTACATAATTTAGAACTTGGAAAAAATCTATCGGCTATAACAACTGGTATATTGTTCCACATAGCCTTGTATTCAATCTGTCTTCTAAATTCATAAAAACCTTGCTGTTGTACTGCTTTGGATAAATGTTTATTCTTCATCATTCCACTTACATTCAAATCTTCAATACAAATGAAACTTGGTTCTCGTTTCACTATCTCAGATGTTGTTTGGTGTAAATAGTTTTGACGAACATTTGTTAGTCTGTGATTTAGTTTTAAAAGTTCTTTTTCTCTTTTTATAATGTTACTTGTTTTACAGTAATTTGCTCCTTTCTTATTTTTCTCATATTTTCTTGATATGGAACGCTGTAACCTGCGTTTTTTCTTTTCTAATTTCTTTACCGTTTGCGTTTTGTTTATGTTCTTGTATGTATTGCCATCAGAACATATTGCTAAATGCTTTATTCCTAAATCAATTCCAATACCTTCATTTGATGGAAGAGTAGTATTATCATTAACTTCAATACCAATTGACACATACCAATATAATCCGTCATAAGTAAAACGTGGATTCATGTATTTACAGTCAGTTGGTATTCTTCCTTTTTCACAAAGTTTAATCCAGTTTAACTTTTGTTTATTCTGTTTTTTACTCATTGAAAAACTTTCAACTTTCACATGGGTATCGGTAAACTGAATTTTTATATTGTCTTGATAAAAAGATGGAGTAGAGTGTTTCTTACTCTTAAATTTAGGATATTTACATTGTCCTTTGAAGAATCTCTTATAAGTATTACAAGCATCTTTAATTGCTTGTTTTGTTACATTATTGCTTACTTCATTCAGCCATTGATATTCAGACTGTTTCTTTAATTGTGTAAATTCTTTTCGCAATTCACTATCTGATAAAAATTTGTTCCCTTGCTTATAATTATCCTGTTCTCTTGAAATAGCCCAATTATAAGCAAATCTAGCACAGCCTGCATATTGAAACAACTTAGTCGATTGTTTATTATTTGGATTCAATCTCACTTTTATTGACTTTATCATTTGATTCACCTTCTTCCTCAATTAATTCTTTTACTAATTTTCTAGCTTTATTTGCACGTTTACCTTGTAATTTACAACTAAAAACTGTAATTATTTGAACTAAATCTTCTACAAGTTCTTGTTGCTCTGATTTTTCTGTGTTATCAATAATTTCTATATCACAGTTATATAAACTTGCGATATATTCGACTAATTCAAATCCAAATCTTAACAATCTGTCTTTATAAAGAACCACAACTTTTTCTACTTTATTTTGAGATATGCGTTTAATCAGTTCTTTCAGTCCTTTTTTCTTATAATTGATTCCAGAACCTATATCAGAAATAATTTCATAAGGTCTTCCTTGTGCATTTAGATACAATTTCATATTCTCTATTTGTCTTTCCAGATCATCTTTTTGTTTATTGCTTGAGACTCTACAATATCCAATGACAATTCTATCTAAATTAGGTTTTATGTTCATAACCTGATTTAACTGTTCATGAGAATAATATCTGTATCCATTACTAGAAGTATGGTGAGGATGAAGTTTACCATTTGCGTCCCAATTTCTAAGTGTTTGTGCTGATACTCCTAAAATTTTTGAAAATTTATTGATAGAATAGTATTTACTCATAATTAAAATCTCCTTATAATGTTTATACCTAATTCTATCATTAAAAGTTATAAAAGTAAGCATATATTTATAACTTTTTATAACTTATAACAAACAGTTACATTCCTCCTTAAATTTTTGCAATAAAAAACAGCTACGTAATATAACGCAACTGTTTGTTTATTAATATATTTATTCTGAGTTTTATTATTTAATTAACGCAATTATTACTCCTATTATACCAAATAAAGTTCCAACAATACCAGAAATATTCAAAAATATTTGCCAACGACTTTTTCGTATTGCTTTTTGTTTCACTTTGATTAGTTTTTCCTCTGTATTTTCTATTAAATTGTAAACTTCTGCATAAGAGTTGCTTGCATTTTCAAATAATGGGAAAGACAAATCAATGTCTTCACTTTCCAATTCTTGTTTCTTTGCTAATTTGATATTGTCAAGAGCTATTTTTCGTTTTCGTGATAATTCTAAAAGAAAATCTCCATTATCAATTACTGACAAATCAACATTTTTATATAAATCTTCAAATTCACGATATTTATCATCATATGCAACGCACAAGTATTTAAAACAATCAAGAATTGCTCGTTTTTTATGTCTGCTCGCCTTATTAACATTATCTTTCTTTATGTTTATTTGGTCACTCATTCTACAACGAGCAAAATGAGTAAAAATAGCTCGTACTTCATTTAATATTTCAATAGGGAATTCCCCGTCTAAAACCTCTAATTGTGCTACAAATGGTGCTATATATTTTAAATAACCATCATATATAGAATCGATTTCTTTTTCAAGTTTATATAAATCTTTATCGGTTGTTTGATTTGTTTGCAATTTTATTTCATCCTCTCAAGTCTTTCGTCAACTGTTGCCAGCGTTCGAATTTTTCGCCTAGATAGAAGTGGATTACCTCTTCCGATTTTTCTTAAATCACGTTTAGATGAAAAAACACTTTTAGATTGAGAAGAATCATACGACCACATTAAATCTTCATATGATATACCTGTTACTTTTTCCATATTTCTTTTTGTAACATCTTTTAATTCAAAAGTTTTCATTACTATTACTCCAATCTAAATTACAGGCACTCTGCACACCGAACCAAGAGAATTACTTGGACAATCTTGCTGTTTTAATTATATATAACGGTCGAACTATTATATAGTATTCAAAACATATATAAAATTAAACATACTAATTATACCATAACGCTACGAATTAGTCAACAAAAATATAATTTATAAAGGACTTCTTCATCCTCCATTTTTCTAATCATTATTAGACAGTCACTCCCAAAAGGGAGCAACCATCTAATCTGTAACTTATATTTTCGTGTTCTTTATAATTGGATATTGTGATTTAACTTTGTCTGTCAAAGAATCTACAAAAGCATTTGCGTCTGGAACAGGGTCAGTCACATTTATATCGCCCGTAAACGTAATGCTTTCGGTAGTTGTTGTTGTGTTATTAGTCGTAGGCATTTGTTGAGGAGATTGCTTAAAGATAGAAACTTGGTCAATAAAGTTTTGAGGATTCTTTGCAAATTCCCACAATACATCAGTCGCTTCCTTATCAAAGACCATATCGCCAGCATTAAGCATAGAATAACGACCGACAGACAACTTTCTTAACTTAGCCTCATAACCATCTTCATCAGTAATCGCAAGACCACCTTTAGCCGACTTTGTTCCAGTTGCATAATGGGCAGTAGCAATAGAACCAACAGACGGCAAATTAGCATTATATTCTTCAATCTTATTTGTTATCATTTCAGACAATTTAATACCTAACTGTTCATTCAATGCGGAAAGAAGTTTTGTATTGTCTTGACCGGTAGATAACAACATATCAGCCAAAGCAATATATTCTTCATGAGATGCATGCCAACTGTCAAAGAATATAGCTTCTTGTTCAGTCAATCCACCATTCTCTTTACAGAAGTTTTCAATATCACTGTAATCTTGTGAAAAATCATTTGTAAATATCTGTGCACCAAAATCACTTGTTTGTTCGTAATCTAAACCACTGCTATAAATCTTTAGATTTCTTGCAAGTTCAAGTCTTTGAGCTTTTGCACGATCTTCAGGCGACAGATAGCCGTTCTGCTTATTTGACAGCTCGTAATATTTCTCCAATTCAGCAGCATAATCAACAATATTTTCAGCTTGTTCAGTTTGCTTTCTTTGAACTTTTGCATCACCGTTTGCGCCCATAGGCGAAGTCGATTCAAGTCCGCCATGGTCAAAAGTCTGTGGGGAGTATTTATTATTAACAGGGTCTGCCGTAAGCTTGTTGTTGCGATGTGTTTCATTTATCTTACTAAAGGCTTTGTGAATTTCTTCAGATATAACACCATCTTTCAAAAGATCATCAAGGCTACTTTGGTTTAAGTCATAGTCCTTATTATAGTAGAACTGTCTGCCTATTTCTACATTATTAAGTCCAGCAACTTGTCCGTTAAATGATTCATCAGAAGTTGAATATTCATTCGCCCAACCGATATTACTACCGCCAAGCATAATATTTGATGCAATAAGAGCTTCAGTAGATTCCAATGTTTCAGCATGACGTTTCTTTTCATCGTCGCTTAGTCCGTTCAATACTTCAATGTATTTATCATTCGCTGAAATCATCTTTTGAGTTATATCACTTTGTGCCTCCATATCACGCACATTTTGATTTTCTGCATTGTCTTGCATAATATTATCAAGTGACATTTGTGCCTTAGTCGCTTCTAATTGAGTATTATACAGTTTTTCAGGGTCAGCAACATTAACCCATCTGTCACCGACAAGAATACGAGTATCACGTTCTTTTAAAGTGTTTTGGAATTCAGCATTTTTCTTTGTGACTTCAAGATTCTGTTTCGCAACTTCTAATTGTTCTTTTAACTGTTCAATACGGCGATTATAAGCATTGGTAATTTGTTGTTCTTGATAGTAATCTTCTTCACCTAATGTACTGATGTCAGATTTATACTTCTTATAGGCTCTTGCCATTTCATTATTCAAGCCATTGATAGTATTCATCATATCTGAGTAGTCATTCTCATTAAAGAGCAATGCCCTTGTATCATCATCTAACCACTGAGAAAGATTTTTATTTGCAATAAGTTCACTTTGATAATCCAAAGCAGTATCTCTCAATGATTGCTGGAATGAATACTGTTCTTGTAATGCAGAAGTAATAGCCTTCTCTTTATTCAAACGAACGTCTAAGATTTTATTAAGCTTTTCATAACGACTGGTTTCTAACTCAATCTTTTGATTTGCTTCTTCTTGCTCTTGGTCTTGAATTTCATTATTTAAGTTACGAATGTTTTCAGTACCTTCAAGATATACTTGAGAATTTTTCTGCATTTCAGAAGCAAGTTGCTTAAAGACCTGAACTAAGTCACTTCCACCAATACCCTCCAATAACTCAACAGTTTCATTATATGCCGCATCATTAAAGCTACCGTCCGCATTATATAGCTCACTCATCTTAACATTTTCTAAGACTGTTTTTCGTTGTCCCGTAGCATTTTCGTATATTTCTTGATTAGCCTTATGGGCAGCGTCTACACGTTCTTGTTCAATGTCACGTTCCTTTTTCATACTCTCGGTAATTTCTTTTGCAAGTTTGGCTTTTTCTTCATCATCGGTTGACCTATTGTATTGGTCTTGAAGAATATTTCTATCATACTGCAACATACCGGTTTCACGAGTATATTTAGAATCTCTGTTACTAATGTCTTGAAGTTTACGTTCAGTAATTTGCTCCATAGTATCGGCATAATTTGACTCAATCTCGTCTATATTCTCATTGATGTCTTTAAGTTCATATCTTGCTTTTTGAGCTAATTCAGCCGTAGGTGCGTCTTGAATAAGCTTTTTTAGAACTTCTGATTTATCTTTTAGTTCATCAAGAGCATCTTTCATATTATCAGCAACAAGTGTTTGTTGAGTGATAAGAGATTCCGTTGCTTTCTTTGAAGCCTCATCAGCAAACTTAAAGTAGTCACTCATATAGTTGCCGTCAGTCGGGTGCTCTACCCATTTCTTAAAACGTTCTTTAAAGTCAGATTGCCAAGAATCATACTTATCCTTTTCAGCATAGTATTTTTCATAGAAATCTTCACTATAAGAATTCAATATATTAGATAAATCATCTTCCGCCCATTTCTCATAATCGAAGAAGTCTTTCGCATAATCCTTAAACTGCATAAGAATATCAGAAGTGATTGTATCATCATCGCCCCAACTGTCAGTCAGCTTATCTAAGGCTTCAAGTGTTGGCAAGTCAAGCTTTTTAATATCATCAGACAATACACCACTGTCTAATTTACCCTCAATGTTCTTGAGTGTTTGATTTATCTTTGATGTATTTTCTTCTGCTTTACGTTCTTCGGCAGTTTGTTCCTTTTCTTCGTCTGTATTATCGGTATTAACACTGACTGATGTATTACCATTCTTTAAGAACTGTACTGGCTTTTTATCACCGCCATACTTCTTAATCTTAGCATAATCATCGGCATTAATAACAGGGAATGGCTTATCAGAAACAAACACTTGCGAAGTACCGTCACCTAACGGAACAAGATTACCTTTTTCGTCAATAGTTGCTTCTGGCTTATTATGTTCATTCACTTGTGCGATTGTGCCAGCAGAAACAATACCACCTTTTTCTCTTTGAGTAAACGGGACATCAAAACTATAACTACTTTGCTTTTTGTCGCCTAAAGACTTTACATTGCCAACTTTAGTAGCCGATGTATGAGTATTAGTCTTAAATGTACCATAAACTTGTTGAAGTTTAGACATAAACTCTTGCATTTTTTGAGTTAATACAGAAGTGCCGCCAACAGAAGGCATATCAGAAAAATCAAAGCCTTCCAATGAACCCAAATTCTCAATCAAAGTAATGGCATGATTTAAGTTGCCATATGGAGGAGTACCTCCGTTAGCCTTATAAGCAGGAGCAATAGCTGATTTCTTAACTTCAAATTCAACCATATCTTGTCCGTTGTTATGACCCCACTTGTTGGCGGGGTTATTATCGTACCAAGTATATGCTTGCGACTTCTCGTCCATTATGATACCGTAAAATACACTACCGTCATCTTGCGTGTATCTCATAACATCTCCAGGCTTACCAAAAGTAGATGTCATTGCTACAAGACGAGCACCTTTATATGTATAGATACCATTCTCATCGGTTGATAAATCACCGCTATCCAACAACTTCTTAAATAGTTTCCAAGCACTTGAACTTGTATCCCAATATCCAAGCGATGAACCCAAATATCCATTTTCGTCAAAAGCGGTATATGAATGTGACTTACCTACACCTTGTCCAAAATCATTTGTATCCCAAGATTGTTGAACTGTATTGTTTGTTATACCCGAATTATTACTTCTTGTAGAGCCGTTATTCACTCTATTCTTGACATTGTTTATGCCTAAAATCCTTGATATAGCGTCTTTTGCATTTGGTGTACCATTAGCATAAGCATGACGTACATTGCCGTTTAAAATTCGCTTTGTATCGGCATAAGGGATAACAGTATCACCTCTGTCAAGATTAACAATCTGTGTGCCGTCTAACCCAGTAAGATATGCTTTACCTGTCTTTTGTCTGATAAGAATTTCAGGTGTAGGATAGTTTAATCCTCTTACTTCTGCTTCATCCCCGAGTTTAGCAAGCCCAGGCAATGCACCCTCAGTACCTTTATAATAACGTCTTGCACCAAGATAAGCACTTGTCCAATATGTACTAAAATCACTCTCTTTTACAACATCACCAGTGTGTGGAGAATGAATAATCTTATTATTGCCTTCATAGATACCAACGTGTGTTGCTTCGCCATTTCCATAGAATACCAAGTCGCCTGCTTGAAGTTGACTCTTATCAACTGCTTGACCTGACGCAAATTGTTCCTGAGAAGTTCTCGGTATTGACTTACCGTTCTGTGCCAATACATACTGTGTAAATCCCGAACAGTCAAAGCCAGATGGTGAAGTTCCGCCCCAAACATAAGGTGTTCCAAGAAATGATTTTGCAGTATTGATTATTTCATTATCACCTTGAGGGTTAGTTTGAGAATTACCAGACAAAGCACCATTATTAACATTGATAGCAAAATTCATGTCAACTGTATTTTCACCAAATACTTCATTCATTAATGATATGATTTCTTGTATCTTATTAGCAATTAACACTTGCAATGCGTTCCAAGATTGCTCCGATATAGACGGTGCAATTATTTGTAGTGACTGAATAGCCCTTGCACCATTGGCAGCAATGGTTTTAGCATCTGTCATATATTGCCCAATAGTATCATTCATACTATTCCAAGAAGATGATAACAAAGTCAATGCTTGTAGCGGATCATCTTGTACAAATTTATCCCAAGCGTCTTTGCCATTAATACCTGCTTGTTGCAACAGAGAAGTTACGTTGCTATCAAGCAAGTCCCAACTACTCATTCCACCATCTTGCATTAGGTTAAATGCTTGAAGTGAATTATTTGAGTCTTTTATCCAATCAGTCCAATTATCTGCATTTACATTCAATTCAGACAATTTATTCTGCAATTCATTCGGTAAATCGTCCCAAGCTGAATTTTGTAAAATAAGTCCAACAACCGAATCTGAAAGTGTACTCTTATCAGCTTTGTCAAGCGACTGCGATGTCATATTAACGATAGTGTTAGACAAGTCTTCGTACATCTTCTTATCAGTCAGACTGTTCTTGAATGCATTTTGCACAGCACTAAATTTTATATTTCCTTTTAAAGCATTAAACTCATTGTTGATTTCCGCAATAGTCTCTTCAACCATTGCTTGTACGTCAACATCTGAATACAATGCTTGAGTTGATAACGCATTATATGGAATAGGGGAGAATGAAACATTTGTATTACCTTGTGCAAACTTGTCAACCGTTGCAGATTGAATATTTTCAATAGGCTGATAGAAATACTTCATACCAGTATATTTAATGATATTCTGCAAGTCTTTTGCATTGACAATGCGAGTATTCGGAGGTAATTCAGATAGTTGTGCTTCATTATTGAATAGATGAAGTTTGCCGTCTTGTCCTATATACGCTTCTTGTCCTGCATATACTCCTGTGCCGTCACCAGTGATTGTAAGTCCTTGTGATGTTGTACCGCCTTTAGCTTTCTTAGTCACAACTACAGTTGACTTAGAGTCACCGTAAGCATATTGATATTGTGCACTTGTAGGAGCACCATCCTCATAAGTATAAGATTTATTAGTATATGAACGTTCTTCCCAGTTGATGTTATTCATTGCGTCTGACATTCTCTGAGCAGCATTTTCCGCCTTATCGGCAGTATTCATATACTCATCGCCAATATTCTTAACGCTGTCTGAAACCTCAATATTTTGACCTATAACATCATTAATCTTATCTTGATAGTCCTCATAAGCTTCTTGAAGTTCTTCTTGATATTCTTGACGTTGCTTTTCACGTTCCTCTTTTTCTTCCGCATAAGACATATCTGTTGCTTTCTTACGGATTTTAGCAATAGCGTTTTGATAGCGTTTTTCTTCCTTGATAAGCTTATTGTTTTCTGCTCTCTGCTTAGTAACCTTGTCTTTTGAGATAGACGGTAGGAGAGTAGCCGACCAAAAACCATCACCTGACAATGAACCATTCTTAATAACATTAAAGGTATTATCCAAAATACTCTTAGCATTGTTTACTTGTTCAACAGTAGCACTTGCAGATTCGCCCAGATAATCTGTTGCTGTTTCAAATAATGAATTTCTATACTCAATGATATTCTTTTCATTCTCAAAGAAACTGTCAGATAAGCTTTCAAGTCTTGAAGCAAGTTCTTCTGCTTCATCTGCCGTTTGTGGCTCAATAGCCAATAACCTCTCAAGTTCAACACGCATTTCACCGCCGTAACGTGAAGCTCCTAAGAATTGTTGACCGATAATACTTAGCTTTGCACTGTAATCTTTTTCAAATGTCAAATCAAGCTTTGAAGATAATCTATCAAGTGATTGTTCAAACTTATTAAGGTCTTGTGTGATTGTTTCAATGCTGTATTTTAAGTTTGATAAATGCTCTGCCTTGTCAAGTTCTTCAAGTTTTTCGTTAATATCTTTGACTTTATCTTCATAGTCCTTTAATGCTTTTGCTTTATCCTTTTCAGACTTAGAACTGTTTGAAGATTTGCCTAAACTGCCTTTGTTAATTCCGTCTATTGCCGCATTCGCCCAAGTTTGATATGCTTCTACTTGTGACTTTAAACGTCCTGCAACATCATCACTGATTGTACCTGCTGCTTGAGCCTCTGCTATCTTTGCATATACCAAACCCCATGTACTTTCAGTTGCTCCGTCTGTTGCTTGAGTCAAATATTGAAGTTGCTCGGCTTCACTGCCTAACTTTGTTACACTGTCTACTAATGTTGATGCTTGTTTTGCAGCAAGGTCATTTATTCTTGCTTCTGTAAGCTTATATAAGTTTTCGGAAGTAAGTGCAAGTGTACCGTTTTCGTCCATCAACAGATTTAAGTATTCAGGCTCTAATTCCATTAAGCTTTGGAATGTATCTACCGAGATATATCCGTTCTCATTATATTCTTCAATGGCTGTCGATGCTACTTGATATGCTGATTGGATTTTGTCTAATGAATCGTTGAGTTCTTTGAGAGACTTGGTGTCAAGCTCTTGCTTATTCATATAATCTAAATAAGCTTTTCGTGCTTGTGCAGCATTGTTTATGCTATTAGTAACTTGTAGCCAAGCATCAAGTTCTTCTTTGGTATTGATTGAATTTTCTTTAAACCAAGCATCCCAATCAAAATCATCATTACTAAACTTCTTTTGTAATGAAGAAATGATATTTTTGTATTTAACTTCTAAATCGTCCGTATCTTCAAATCCTAAACGGATTTTTAATTGATTTTCATCTTCATCCAATGCCTGAGCTATAATAGCTATATATTTATCTACTTGTTCAGAAGTTTCAACAGGGCTTAAATTAGAAGAGTCAAGAGAAAATAGATTATTTAATGTGTCTTTAATTGTTGAATTATTATTTAACAAATCAACAATGTTATTTACATAACTACCTACGTCAGCCGATGTAGTAAAATTTTTAACCATATCATCAGTCAAACTATTAACCAATATAGAAGCTGATTTTTGTGTATTTTCATCTAAACCTTCGTAAGTCTCATTTACTCCTAAATACGCATTGGCTAATTTTTTGCTATTATCTACAACAGTATTAATTTTTGATTGATATTGTTGTATTATTGCATCAAGTTCTCCTTTATGTTCCAAGAGAACATCGCTAACCTTAGACCATTTCTCTTTTGAATCGTTGGTTCGATATATCCAACCAGAATCTTGCATTTCTTTGATTCCAATTTCTTCGAGAATACTTTGGAATTCATCACTGTGATATCCTTCGTTATCAGTAGTTGCAAGTTTTGAGATATGTTCATATGCTTTTTTTGTCTTTGAAGAATCACCTAATGCCTTTTGTAATTCTGATAGCCTATCTACAATTTGAGTGGAACTCATAGTCCTCTTTTGGAATAATCCGTCATGGACTCCATTCAAAACATCTTGAGCATTTTGTAGAATATCATTACCGTTCGCATCTTTCGGCGAAGATATAAGCATATTATAGGCTTCTTTTTGAGCGTCTTTATATGCATCTCTTAGTTCTTCTACATTTCCTTTTAAAGTAAGAATTGCATTGCCTTCTGCCGTGTAACCTGAAATAAGAGAAGGAAACATATCTGCAATATCATTAACAATTGAATTATATCGCTCATATTCCGAAGTAGTTAATGTAAGATTTGCTCCTAAAGAACTAACTCCTTTTGAAAGTGTTTCATATTCATCAGCAAGTTCTTCGGTTTTTGAAATGTTAGAATTTGCATTGTTTAATTTAGAATCATATGAAGAAATTAAAGAATCGACTCTTTCTTTGCAATTCTCTGCTGCGTGTGCCAATTCATTATATTTTTCTATAATTGCACTAATAGCAATACTAACCCCCATACTAAACGCAATATTGCCAGCAACAGACAATGCCTTCAATCCTAAAGTTGCAGCCTTAGCACCTAAAGTTTCTTGTTGCAATGCTGCATTATGCTTTAAGGCAGACTCACGAGCGGCATTAGTGGCTTGAACTAAATCGTCACCTGTAAGCTTAGATAAATCTTTGGTGTTCTTTATTAGCTCGGTTATATGACCTTGTTTTTCATCATCTAACTTTTGAAAATAATCTTGCCAATTTTTTGTTCCATTAGTAACCGCAATCGATTGAGCTTGAATAGACTTAACCAACCCGTCTGCTTTATCTTGAGATAATTGTGGAATATATGAATCAATGTTATTTTTAGTGACAATTTCACCTTGTGAATTTTTTATCCAATCCAATTTATCTTTTGGGACAGTAAATGCAGTTTTCATAACACTTGAAATTTTGTTAAGTGTTGTATAGAATTTATTTGCACCTGTCTCAGCCCCATTAAAAGCTTCTTTAACTTGTGAACCCCATTCTGCAAATGTACGTTTATTAAAACCTAATTTATTAAATATACCATCTAAGTCGTTTTCATATGTTTTAAATATCACACTATCAAATTTTATATCAAGTATTGTGGAGGTACTTGCTTTTTTTTGACTTTTATGGTATTATAAAATAAAAAAGGAGAGAATAATGATGTCATTGCCATATACATATTGTAAGAAATGTGGAACAGTAACTTTTTCATTAAAAGATGATGTTACTAAGGATATTTGTAGAATGTGCGAAACTGAAGGCTCTCGTAGATTAGTTCCTAAACAATATCTTGACGAATATGGAGATTTAAAACCTGGGGCAAAAGAACAAATTTTCGAAGAGCTGGTCAAAACGTCACCAGAATTTGACCAAGAAGCTTACGAACGTGTACCATTAGTTCGAGCACAATATAAACGACAGTCTGCTATGCTTGCAGCCGAATCTAAAGGACAAGACACATCAAATACATCCTCGTCCGTCCGTTGCCCTAAATGCGGTTCATATTCAGTTGCAACAACGAATAGGGGATATAGTCTACTCACAGGATTTATAGGTTCAGGCAGTCCACGAAATGTATGCCAAAAGTGCGGTCATAAGTGGAAACCGGGGAAGTAGGAGTACCCGAACGAAAGATAAAGGAGTACATAGTCATGTTACCAGAGAATATCGTAGCCATTCTTGAAAAGTATAAAGAAAATAATGAATCAATCGTCAAAGTAATTAATGAAAACATCATTAATATATTAAATCAACTTGATACATTAAAAGACAATTTATCAAAACAAATCGGTGCTTTATATAGTAAGAACATTTCAGATTTTAGAGTCGATGAACTTCATGATGATATTAAAATTCTAATGTCATATATTAATTTGCAAAACATTCAATATGCAACAGAAAACTTTAGAAATGAAGTGAACGACAATAACGAAAATGATACTTTTGACTACGACTCAGAACTACAAGCTCTATTCGAGAATCAAGTTAGAGTGTATTTACTTTCAGATACTATTTGCCCAGAATGTAGATATGATTTAGTTCCGTATGATATAAATTATTGTCACCAAACAGACAATTGTATAATCAAAAAGAGAATTAACTGGTATGAATGCCCTACATGCAAAAAATTATGTACATTAGAAGAACAAGCTAATGAATTTGACGTTACAGATACAAATATAATTTTTGACCGTAAGTATTATGTACCTAAAATAGACGTATATAGTGTTATAATTTTAAGTAATACATTACATTGTTCTTTGAATCATAAAACAAGAGATATTCTTGCCAAATTGCCTACTATAAACAAACAAGGTGAATTAGAGTATGCGGAGGTAAGTGCATCATACTGTCAAGAATGTAACAGATTCACAATTCTTAAGGAAGACTATAATGCAATAAATGGTGTTATTATATGTAAGGTTCAAGATGAAACATCTGAATATAAAAATAGTGATACAGATACAATTGAAATAGCACATAGAAGATCAATTCTTGCTAACTATGGGTATAATGTTCAAACAAAAGCTGATTTATCTGAAAAACAACGCCATATTATATTATCCACTATTATTGAAGCGAATATAATGAATAGACGGGATATTATCAATCATATCAAAGGTCAAATTGACCGAGGAAGTAAAATACCAATCTATAAACGTGCAGTGTCCAAATGGAAGGCTGATCGAGAGTACGTAACAAACTATAAACAAAATGATTTACCAGAAATTATTTTTAATGAAGTGATCTTAAAAAATTCAAGTCAATCTAATACATAACAACGTCCAGCCAATCGGAACAGGCGAGAAAGTAATCTCAGGTGCGTTATTTGGTTTATTTAGCACTAAGATAAGAAAAAGTTATAAGTGTAATAATTGTAAGTATATGTGGTAGGGGATCAACAATATGGTTCAATATGTTGTGATGGCTTAATTTCTTCGTTATCAACAATTTTTGTTTTATTGCCATTGGTATAATCCAATGTTGTATTATATTCAAGGTTTTCACGTTGTTGCCGTATTTCACTTAACGATAGAGATAAAATACTCTCTGCTTCAGAAAACGTGCAATTATATTTAGATAGTAATTGCGAAATCTCAACAACTAAATATAACTTTTTAGAATTGGGATATTTAAAATCCAAAATAAATCATTCCTTTCTGATGGTAATTATGGAGGTATAATAATATGCAAATGAATTTAGAGTGCATAAAGGACGTTCTTTTGTACTGTGTCAATAACATTAAAATCAAGAAAGTAGGCAACGATTGGAAAATTGATAAAGTAAATTTAGAAACATTATATAATGCAGACGAATTAAAAAAATACGACCAAATAGATATAATGTATTCAGTAATAAAATTAAAGGAATGTCATTACATTTCAATATTTAGTTGCTTTCCTGAAAATGGAGCAATACTTAAAAGATGCTCAATTGACGATATTACAATCGAGGGTCACAAATTTATAGATTCTGTTAAAGAACCGACCATATGGAATAAAACAAAATCTATTATAAATAAAGTAGGGAATCATACCTTAGAATTTGTAGAAAGTGTTGCTCATGATGTGGCAGTAGAATCGGCGAAAGAACTTATTAAAGGCACTATAACTGGACAACCGTAACGTGTCCATATTGCCATAGCACAAACACAAGTAAAATTTCGACCACATCAAAAGTAATCAATACTGCCTTGTTTGGTATATTCGGAAATAAGAGAAAACACCAATGGCATTGTAATGGATGTGGTAGCGATTTTTAAGACATTAAAAAAACGGCTCAATAATGAGTCGTTTTTGTATATTATTTATGAGTCAAAATTGTTTTGTCAGAATATGTTAACTTGCTATTCTTCTTTGTAAATTGATTCATAATTTTTTTCGCATATAAATCAGGATTATAATCCGCATTTAAATTGGATGTGGATATCCCTAAATCTTTATATAATTTCTCAATTTCAATTGGCTTCATAATATTCTCCTATATCTTCGTTATAAATCATTAATATCACTCCTCATCTACTATTTGAATCGTCTACAAAATTTAATTCTAAATATTTCAAGCGTTCTCTCATAACATTAGTTGAAACTTGAAAAATTTGTGCTAAAACCGACAACGAAGGCTTCAATAGTTGATTATAAATAGTTATTAAACTCGAATAGGGAACAAGAAGTTCACCAGTAAAAATATTTGCATCACGTTCTTTTAACGAAACATTATTTGTTCTAAGTTCCAGATGATTTATTTCTAAAGCATCATTGTGCAAGCAACAATGAGCTATTTCATGAGCAATAGTAAATCGAACCCTATTCAAAGTTAGGTTATTAGCACATAAAATATCAAGATTGTCTCCATCAGATAATGCTGCACCAATAATGCTACCTAATGGATAATTTCCAGCCCTTTCAGCATTCGAGAAATCATATCGGATTAATCTAATTCCAATATTGTCAATCAATCTTTTTATATCAATCGGCGGCGATAAACTTATGTCATACTTTTCAAGAAGTTCAAGAGCAGACAAGCCACCAATTTCTCTAAGTATCTTACACATATTATTATCATCCTTTCATGTTATAATAAACCATCTATGAAGACATACCAAGTTCTCTCAAAATACGTTGCCTTTCGGCTTCCGTACAACATTTAAAAATATCGTCAGATAAAATATCCTTACCAATATAATTTAAGGATAACTCTTTAAAGAGTTCAACAACTTGTTTATTCAGTTTCAAAGAAAACATCTCCTTTCGAAAGGTGACTATGATTATAAGTTATACTCTAATCAAAATTTTTTCAATTCTATTTGTAATATTGCATAAATTTACAATTGACTTTGCTACAATTTGACGAATTTTACATCAAAAGATTGAAATATGTATTAAATTGTATTATACTAGCTATATATTAATAAAGGAGTGATGACTATGAAGAAAATAAATTCTTCGAAAATTATTACGTTACAAGCAGTAATTAATACAATTAATGTTATAAATTCATCAATAGATGAATCAGAATCTATAAAAGTTGATAAGAAGCCTCGACTATGTTTGCATACCAAAGCGGGCATATTCATTGGAGAGCCAAAAATATTCAGTGAAGAAGAAATTTCAGAATCTGAAATAATAACTTTCAATGAAGACAAAACACAATTTCACATAAATTCTGCTTGCATAATAAAAAATGCTAAAGATAGTTTAAAAGACAATGTTGATGATGATTGCATAATAGAAAATTATATTATATGCCTAAAAAATGCGGAATTTACAAATAATGGGGAGAAGAGTATTTGCCCTGAGATGCTGATTTTTGCTGAAGACGTTGTAGCATTTTCTCCATGTTTTTAATAAACTTTTTTGAATCCTTAATTGGTTCACTAAGTTTTATGTCGGCTGACATTACATATGGTTTCATTTATATCACCTCGCAATCATAAATATATTAAGGGGGTCATTATATTGGATAACAAAAACAATATTCTTTTTATGACGGAACATTACTCAAAAGAGTGGATGTATAGACATGAGCATTATTGGAAAATGGTCACGAAATATACGATATTATGTACTGCTATAATATTTATGCCGTATTTATCGAATATAGGAATTGAATTACCCAATCAAAACAACTCAATATTTTTTTCAGTAGTAGGAATAATTTTATCTGCTATATTTGGATTTTATTTATGGAACGAAGCAGCACGATTAGATTCAGTAGGCAGTAAATTATATGAGTTGGTAAAAGACTTACCTTCAGGGAAGCGAAAAGAATTCCCAAAGATTTTCAAAATGAAAATATCATATTGTGTTCCTTTCGTGATATTTTGTTTCCATCTCTTTATCGCAATTATGTACATTCCAAATACTTAATATTGCTAAAAAAAATAAACTATGTAGTATATGATTATTTAAAACTAAATAGTTTATTTTTTTAGTGTTCCTTAATTTACATATTCTCCACAAAATCATCAACCGCATCACCCAAATGAATAGGGGAGAGTTGATACTTATTTATATCATCGACAAAATTTTTAACCCTACCCTTGTCGGTAGATATATCATCTATCTGTAAATCCCCATATTTAACGCCGTAGACAGATATATCATTCTTCTTTTGTTCAGTTAATTCATACATTTCTTTCGTCCTCTTTTTCATAATGTTTTCTCTATAATTATATAACATATGGCATTATATAGCAATACATCATAATTAATTGTAAATAAGTTGTAAAATTGTTATTGTAATTTTGTTACATACAAAAAGAACGTATCCGAAAATACGCTCAAAATAAGAATATATTGACAGTTAATGTTGAATTTGATATAATAATGTTGTGGAAATCATGCCGTTATACAGTTGAGTTTTTTTATCTTTTTTGTAAACGGTATGACGGTTTAAAGGACGGTTGCCTGTCATCTCGCTTGAGCGGAATGGAGGCTATGTATAAGCTCTTGACGAGAAATTTTCTTTGAAGGAGGCTGATACATAATTACTTCTTTATTTTTTGGTATCTGTACTATTATTGATACCATTGTAAATGTAATGGCACTTGTGCTTTACATTTTCGATAGAAATAAAAAGTGAGCCGTCTGCTGGAACAGATTGGCTCACTAAAGTTTGAGATTATATAATCTCAGTATTTTGGTAACTAATTGTATCGTGGCAACCGTCTTAAGTTTCCACATTTTTTTTATTTCTATAAATATTATATCACATTTAGTTATATTGTCAATACTATTTTTTATTATTATATTCATCTTGGCAGATGAAAGTTTGCATTTCTTATCATAGTCCTAATGCAAAAGAACTCCACAACGTAGAAGTAGCAGATAAGTTGCTAACTCATAATTTCATAGCTACGTTTCTATGATAGTACCGAGTACCTATTCTCATTGGCAGCGTTTCATATACCAAATCTCGCCCATGTTACTACTGTGGCGGTTTCTCCTTATATAAAGGAGACTTCCGACCTGACCACACGAATTCACACATTGTCACTATAGCCTAATTTGTTACCAAAATAGGAGAGTAGTGTGAGGTTGACGTGCTTCCCAGTTGTATGTTTATGACATACAAGTCCTTCAGACGTTATCGGGCGTTTATCATCGTGTATTTCACGATTTAGCATATTCTAAACTATCGTATCCGATAGAATTATATATGCTGTCGGCATATTCAAAACAATGAAAGTTACTAATATAATTTGCTTTACCGACATTTTTAACACCTAAGATTGTACCGATTGTTACGCCAGCTGTACCAAACAATCCAAGTTTATCTGTTATTTTATTTATAAGGTCTAAAACTGTATTTAAAACTTTAACTCCTGAATTAAGTGTATCTGAATCAAGTACATTTTGTACAGTATCTGTCCAAGTATTTGAAAGTTTATTAAGGCTACCTTCTAAGCTATTGGCTGTTTTTTCAGCCTCTTCAGCCATTGAACCGTCGCCATCAGCATATTGTTGTAACATATTCTCATATGTTGACCAATTCTCAAGAATTGCATTCAAAGCGTTAGCTCTGTACTTTCCACCAATAGCACTTAACAAATTTGCTCTCTTGGCATCATCTTTATCAAGTTTTGTATATTCAGCCGACAATTCTTTAAGAATTTGCATTGGCTCTTTTAATGAAACCGCACCGTCTTTGACTTCACTTAAAGAGACGCCAAGTGCTTCACAAGCTTTTTCGTATTTTGTCAAGGACTCTTGATCAATTTCTTCTCCGTCCACTTCGCCAGTAACTTGTCTAAGATTCATCAAGATGCCTTTAAATGCGTTACCCATTTGAGAACCGCCTTGTTGTGTAACGGCAATAAGAGTTCCTAACGCAGCGGTCGTTTCTTCTACACTAATTTGAGAAGATGCGGCTTGAGAACCTACAACTTTCATACCCTCCGCAAGTTCAGTCATATTTACTGCATTATGATTAGTAATTTCATTTGCACCGTCTAAAGTTTGCGTTAATTTTTGAACACTACCTTCCATACCGTAAGCTTTATCGGTAGCGATAATATATGAGTTTGCAAGTTCAGCTGTCATATCTCCTGCACCTTGTGCGGCAGTTGACAGTTCAGCTATATTTTCCGCATTCTCATAGCCGGCACGAGAAGCTTCTTGAACTCCCGACAAATAATCAGTTGCTTTCTTACCATATTTTGACGCTGTTTCAAATGCGTCGTTTCCAATATTCTTTAAATCAGACTTAGATAATTTATCATTTGTTTTGCTGATTTCGGTCAAAATAGTATCTATTTCTTTAAGTTCTGTAACAGCCTCTTTTGTTTTAGAAACTACTAACATAACAGCGGAACTTGCAGACAACCATGTTTTAAACGAATCAACTGCTTGTGTCCACTGGTCTTTAAAAGCTAAACCAAGCTTGCCCATACCACGCTGTTGTGTATCGATCTTTTTTAATTCAGTTTCGATATACTTCAATCGTTCAGCCGTAACCCTGCCTTCCGACAGTTCTTTAAAATAAGCCTCTAAAGAAGCTCTGGCAGATTTTGAAGCCGCCGTGTTCTTAGACAACCAATTTTGAATATCATTAGACAACTTATTTTGTTTGTCCAAATTATAAAATTGCGTTGCATCTGTTTTAATTGATTTATAGGCATTACTGACTTTATTTAATTCTGCCGCTCTTTGTTTATCTGCCTCTATAATTGCTTGATAATGTTCTGTATCCGATGAGAAATTATTGCTATCAATTACATCAAGTAAATCTTGGTGTTTGGCTCGTAAATCACTAGTTTGATTAGCAACTTCACTTTCGGTAAACCCAAGGTCTCTAAACTTCTTTTCAATTTCTTGAATCTGATTAGCATAACTAATCTTACCCGTACCATCGGTTGCACTTTTGATATTGTCAATCGTCTTACTATTTATAACAACATCATTAACAGCATATCCTGCCGCCTGTGCAGCATCTCTGAAGGCTTTAAACTTGGTGTTTATAACCGAAAAATCACCTTGAGTGTTTATTTTTGACAAATCACTCAAAAGACTGTTTATTGTTACGTCTGCACCTGCTATTTGAGTTTTAAAATTTTTAATTTCCGGATTAAGTCTTTCTAAATCTGCAAGCTTAGACTCCAATCCCGAAACATTTATTTTTACTTTTTGTGCCTTATTAAACTCATCAGCCGATGCTTTTGCCCTCTTAAAACCTGCATCTAATTTGTCAAGACCGTTTAAAAATGCCACTAGTCCAGAAGCATCAACTGCGTTTGACAATACATTTTTTAAATTATCAGCACCGGATTTAAACCCATCCGTATAAACGCCAGATGATTTCATTTTACCAACAAGCACATCTAATTTACTCGAATACTGTTCTTTGACAGTTCCAATATCTTTTGACCTAAGAGATGTAGCCACTGTTTCGGCATTACGGAACACAGACACCATGTCTTGTAATTTGGCAATTTGCTTATCAACTTCGTTCTGCATATCAGTAAAAGTAGATTTACTAGCACCACCTAAATTATTAATTGCTGTTTTAACTACTGAATATTGCTGCTCAAGTGCAGTAATGTGTTCATTGGATTTTATTGGCTTGGATGCATTTTTATCTTGATATCCAGACTGGGCAGAATTTAAAGCAATTTGTGCCTGACTAACTGCCTTTTTCTGCTTCTCAATAAAAGTATCGGTGCTTGTACCTGCCTTTTGTTGAGTGGTGGCAACTCTGTCTATAGTTTTAATTAAATCGCCAGTAACAATATTATATTGTTCCGTTAATTTAATGGCTTGTCCAAATTTATCAGTGCCTGAAATATTAACGGATAATTTTTTATCATCCTTATGTTTATTTACTGAACTACTTACTGTTTCAATTTGAACTCCAAGGTTTTGAATTCTCGTGGCAATAGTATCAATTTCCTTTGAGCCCATTCCGACATTTCCTAATGATTTCTTAAAGTCCTCTAAAACCTTAGACGAATTACCTAACCCTTGAGAAACACCAGTTTGAAATTGCTGTCCGACTTGTTGACCAGCTTGTTTTGCAATATTATTAAAGCCATTTCCAATATTAATGTTTGGGATTTGTATACCCCTAAGTGCATTGTTGATTTCGCCGACCATTTTAGTCAATGCTTTTGGTTCTACCTTAACATCACTTAATTTTATACTTAGGTTGTTTAATTGTTTTTCTAGGTTTTTTGAAACATTTGCATCTATTTTTGCCGATATTTCAAGCTCTTTGATTTGCTTCTTTAAAGTTTCAATATCTGCATTAATTTTTGATTTCGATTTTGAAATGTCTAATCCACCAAACAGTTCAATTTGAAAATCATTATCTATCTCCGCCATTTACATTCTCCTTTCTAATTTTGCAACAAAAAAAACACTCTCGAAAGGAGAGTGTACAATCATCATTTAATTGGAATACCTGCTTTTTTACAGTTTTTTTTGAATAAATTTGGAATGCCACCATATATCTCATTGATTTCTTCTATGGCTTCATCCCAAAATTTATGTTCACCTTGTACTCTACCACCATGAGATTTATCATTAAACCAATAAAGAACTTGCTCGCCAGTTGCTCCACCGGTGTATCGCATTGCGATATAATAATTGTCCCATCCTACAGTACAAGATACACCTTTCTTCTCAAATTTTATATCTGAACATTGCAATGAATTTCTTAATTTCCAAGTTCTTTCATATAAAACAGGTTGATACTCGTCATAATATTCTTCAACCTTCTTTTCCAAAATCTCACGAATATCCCATTGTGTCAATATTAAAGCAGTACCAATATAGTTTTTAAGAATTTCATTCAATTCTTTTAAATTTTTAGCCATTATTATTCATTTTCTGTCTTATTAACAACTTCATTATCAACCTCATCTTTATGGATTACATTGACAATCTGACTAATCAATTCTTGTTGCAAGTTTTCAGTTGGAGTATTCTTCAAAGTTTCATAAATTCTCATAACCAAATCAAGCATATCTTGTTTTTCAACAATAAACTTATCCACTGCCGAATACAAAGCAGTTTTTACACGAATTTCTTTCTTCTTCATTTCAATAAATTCTTTAATCATATTTCTATCTCCATTCTTTCATATACGTCGCATATGAACTTCTCTATGTTATAAGTATAATTTACTTTTTTCTTTCGATTTTCAATTATAATTGGATTGTATTTAGACAAATCTTTTTCATTAAAAGACTTCTTATCTAAACTGTTTATCATCGTATCAAAATCATTAATATGTATAAAATAACAATTCTCAGTTCCATCACTATGCCTAAAATTTAACACAAAGCCAGCAATAATGTTTTTATATCGGCTAAAATTCCTCAGTCCTTCAATTTGATGAAAATGAATAACACCTTTTTCTTCTTTTGTTCTTTCAAAACTTATGGAAGATGTTCCGACAGATTTTAGCTCTAATGCAAATAGGGTAGGGGATTTGAATAAGAAACAATCACATGGATTTTTTAAACTGAATCTTAATTTACTTACCCCACCAAATGATTGTGCTTGGTCTTTGAGTCGATAATAAAATATATCATTTGGCATACTTGCCTTCCAATTATTTTCAAACTTTTTCCCTATATTATTTGCCATTTCTTTTATTCACATCTGGAGTAGTTGCCTTCCACTTCTCCCAACAATCCTTTGTACGAATTCTACCATAATAAGCTATTAATTTCCCATCGTATGGGGAACGGTCAATCCAATCGGCTTGAATTCCACAAGCTCCAGCATAAAACAAAAACTGTTGTAGGTTTACGATTTTTACTATATCGCCATTATAGTAGTCATATACTTCGTCCAAACTTTCAAAAATATTTCCTGTACGAATTTTCATTCATCCTTTCTAAACGTAAAAAATAGGGATTGACATTACTTTTTACATTGCATAGTAATAATCAATCCCTTTATTTTTATCAATACACAATGTCCAAAATATATTATATCTCAGTATTTTTAGAAGTCTCATCATTAGAAACCTCATCCTTTTTTACAGCCTTTTTAGTATCAGATGTTGTAGCTGTCTCAACATTATTAATCTTTTTCTTAATGTCTGTATTTGTTTCTACAGTCTGCTTTTCAACTTTGCGTTCAACCTTTATAGTCTTTTTATTTTGCTTTTCTCTGTACGCAATAGTATCATTGATATACTTTCTTGCACATTCCTCAGAGCAAGCAAAATTTCGCCAGTGAAAAACTCCTTGATTTGCTTCACAAGATTTACAACCCTTGTATTGCTTACCACAAACACGACATGTTAGTAAATTACCTTTTGCCATTTCAATCCTCCTTGATAATATTAGAGGTATAGACCAATTTCTTAGCCTATACCTCATAATTTCATAAATTAATCATCAAAGACAATGAAGTCCCAAAGGTCAGTCTTACCTGTACAAATATCAGGAAGTGAAGTAAATTCAAATCCATGTGTAGCAGGGTCTGAACCGCCGGCAATATCAAATGTACCACTGAAATCTGCTCTCTTGATTAGGAATTGACCGTGGAATTGATTATCACAAGCATCTTGACAAGTAACATCAATAATAACCTCAAGAACCTTGCTATAATGGTCGCTATCATCTGAAATCTTCTTACCTTCAACCTTTGTATTATAGAAAGTAATAACTTCTACACCATCAGCTACATCACCATCAAAGAAAGTGATTTCATTTGTGTCAGGATTGTATGAGAACTGTCCTGTCGCAGGAGTGCCAGAAGTCTGTGTAAGTCTCTTGCCACCAGAAATATACTCTTGATCCTTATTTCTTATGTAAATATAACCAATTTCGTTACCAACTGTACCCTCGGCTTTTTTCGAAGTATTACCTTTATTGGCTGTAACAGTAATAACATCAGTCCATTTTACAATTTGATCACCATCTTCGATATCAGCTCCAAGTTGAGCAGCAAGAGCACCACCAGAAAGCATACCATTAGTACCTTTACCAGTAACCTTCTTGTTCTTTTTCTGAGAACCAATAACTCTGCCACCCTTACCAGTGATATCCTTCTTTTCTTCTTCTTGAGAAAGTGTAAAGTCATTAATCTCATCCATAACCAAAGCCAACATACCAGCCTGTCTATCAAAACCTGCAATTTGGTCATATGATACGATAGTAAACTTATCCAAATTCATAATTTTATCCTCCTTTAAATTAAATTTTTGCATAAAAAAAAAGACCTTAACGGCATTACCGTTAAGATGCTATTTACTTACTTGAAACCAAGACAAATCTTGTGTATTCATCTTGGATGCATTGACCGTGCCCGCATAGACACCAATCATTGTTTTATCATAGTCTATTTTATGTCGAATCTGCTTAAAACTTTGATTGAACTTATACAAAGATAAATTCATACATTCCTCATAGTTATAAGGAAATTCGGCAGTGTTAACCAAGGAAACGACTAAATTTTCAAGATAGGGAACATAAGGCTGTTTTCTTTTACGTCTCAATTTCCTTCTTTCTTTTTCTAGCAAATATTTTTTTGCATGTTCATTTCCTGGTTTACTTTTATCATGTTGAAATAAATTGATTTTTCTGATAACATCAGCAATCTCTTTATAATCTTCTTCAGTAATTGTCAAATCTGTTGTTACATTATAAAAATATTTTTTGCCTTCTTCTTCACGAAGTTCAAATCCCGCAATGTCAGTATTACCAAATATTAAGTCGGTACACAAGTCGGATAATTGATTATCATATTTTTTCATGCCTTCTTGACACTTTCGGTATTCTTGGCTATTTTCATCAAATTGCTCCTGAATTCTTTCCATAGTTAGTTTTTGAAGAATCAACATTCTTGCTTGTTCAGACAATTGTTGAAATAACATACAAAATAAATCCCATTCACTTATAGTAGTATAATCTTTTCCTGCATCGTCTAATTGAACCATAAAGCTTTTAGGAGATGCGGTTAAAGATGTAGCTAAAGAATAATATCCTTGTTCATTATGTAAAACTTCGCCAACTGTAGGAATATAGAGGTTAAGACCGTCTTTGATATGTACTTCGTTTGATTTAAGTAAACTTGTTTTATTTACCATACTTCAACCCATTTGTAAAGTCTTTAACAGTGAACCTTACAATCCTTCCTTTAAACTTTTGTTGAGGACAGTAGGGGAGATTGTCAACTAAAACAGTTTTACCGACACCTAGGATATTATTTTCACAAAAAATATTATCCAATTCACAAACAACTTTGTCATACCAAAGATATTGTCTGCCATTTTCAACATATCGTATAACGTCTTGATGACAAACAACAAAGAAATATATTGTTAAATTCTTAAATGTTCTATTGGTTTGGTCTAAAGCCGCACTGATTTCAAAATTAATAAATCTATCCGTTTCAAGAATTTTATCAGGAATATATTCATGAGGGAACACTCTTGTATAAGGTATTGTATCTTCAGGATATTCTGAATTTTCTTCGCCGAGTAGTTTTACAAGTTCTTTTGACTGCACAATTTGATTCATTATCAGCTTTCGAAATTCAATTATTTCATAACTTCTTGATTTGCCCATATGTCACCTCCTAAAAATCTTCTACAATAGAAATCTCTTTGGAAGTAATCACTGAACCATTCACTAAAACTTGAATCGAGAATGATTGCCCTACCAAATCATCATCTTGAATATTTACTGTAATTGAATTGTCCTTGACCGACTGCTCTACATCAAAATCACTTAAAACATTCCATGCAAAAGAGATATCGTCTATTGCATTCCCTTGTTTATCAGTAAAAGTTACAGAGTACGTTCTAGGATATCCGACTTGTAATCTTTCTTTACCGATGATTGAAACCACCATTTCATTAATAGAAGTCGTTGTCTTGTGGATGTCTTTGTAGTCGCAAACTCTCAATTCTTGATTGTCAGTCGTAGGATTAAATTCAGTCTTATCAGCGATAAAACTAAAGATACCGCCATGTTCTTCGCCAAAGTCATATAAAACGTCATTACTTTTCGTGATTCTAAACACTTTAGTAGGATTTGTTTTATGTTTGTCTATAAAAACACGTTTATCGTCTAATTCAAGTGTTTCTGCATCATTTGGCAATTTCAATAAAAATGTATTATCGGCTAATAAAATAACGTTATTTCTATCTTCGCCAACTCCATATTTAGAAGCCGATGTTTCGTTGCACCAACGCTCAATAATTTCACCGGCAGCATTTTGCCAACGTAATTTGTATTGACATAACACCATAGTTGCCTTTTCAAATATACCATTGTTACCAGGGTATCCATCGACAAGCCAATAACGATTTTCAAAATAGACATACATTCCTGTTTTTATAGTGCCACGTTTAAACAATACAGTTCTCATAGCAGACTTATCTTGTGAGTCGGAAATATTTCCTTGAACAATACAACGTGTTTCAACAGATTGCGATAAATCATAATTATATAACGTAACAGTTGTTGCTATATCCGTCATTAGAGCCTCGTCAAAAGCATCATCTTTAAAATCATTAAAAGAATCATTTTCAAATCCACCAAGACTATTTGGTCGAGTATGCGAGGACATTAAATACCATTCTTGTGCCATCTAATTCCCCCTATATAAAAGCTGTTGGCTTTTGATTTTCAACCATACCTCTTGAATTTTCTTGATTAGCTTTATATTCGTCTTCAACATATTTTTTCGCATTATCAGAAGCCCCAATCGAAATATCTTTGCCGACTATACTAACTCTTTTATTCACTTTAGAAACTTCACGTTCTTGATAAAACTCTTTCATAAAGGCAGCTAAAGTAGATATAACATATCCGTCAAGTTTTGAATCAAAGTGCAAAAATGCATCATTGAATTTCAAAGGGTCTAATTCTACTGAATATCGACTAATGGCTCTTTTAAGCCACACTATTTCTAACTCAAATGGAATAACTTCTTTGTCTGCAAAACTTGACTCAAAAAAATCAATTACTTCAGAAGCGTTTGTAACTTCTTCCATTATTTATACCTCTTAAAGTCGAATACCCGTATAATCTTCACAAAACGCAATTTTCTTATAATCGTTTAGATTCAAACTTCTAATTGTTTCCATAAGATAAGCTTTTTCGGCACGAGTAACAACAGTCTTTTGAATATTACCTTCAAATGCTTTTGGTGTTTTAAGTTCAAAAATTCTTTTGATTTCTTCTACCGTTAAAAATGTCTGCTTTTTATCGTCAATATCAAAGCTGACTTCTGAACGTGTAAACGCATCTTCAATATACCAAGTAGCATGACTTCCAAGACTATCTATACCCGATAAAAGTTTATTGCCATTTTGTGCTTGTGCGATAACTTCCTCTCGTGACAACAAAACACTTCCATTTGCAGGAATACTAATATCGCCTTTAGAAGTGACACGAGGTGCACCTGTAATCCAAGGAGCGATACTGCGGACTTTAACCTTTTTATCCAAGCGAGTATCTTCCTCGGTTATTTCATTTTTCTTTTCTTTTGCTTCTTCTGTATTAGCCATTACAACTATATCCTCCGTTTCAACTATTATTTATTGTATAGAATGTTTTACCTCATTATAGAGTGCAATTATTTTGTCAAGTTTTTCAGATTTAGGGAATACATAATACTTCTTTTTGGTGTTTTTATTAACCCCAACTGAAATATATTCAACATCAAACACTTTGATAAAATGATACATTCTATTTGAATAACAATAGAAATAATTATTCATTTTTCTCTCCATATGACTAAAAGAGACGAGATTTCTCTCGTCCCTCAAACTTCAAACTAACTTATATTTGTGAAAGGTTTGTATCAGAAATGATACCTACAGTAAACTCTCTACCCGGAGCTACCAATGCACCAATTTCCATATCAAATCTGCTTATAATTTGACCAGTTGTAACATCATTACCTGAGAATGATGTTAGACCACCTCTTGTTACTGTATAAATAGGTGACTGCGCACCGGCTGGAATTACATAACCAATACCTGTCGGAAGAACTGTTTCAAAGTTTTTACCGTCAGCATTCAACGTAGAAATGTCATATGGGTTAGGGATTTCTGAAAGAACTGCACCATTGTACATACCCATAAGACCTGTATCATGAATTTCCTTCATTACAGCTTCTGAAATACCATTAATCGTAGGTGTCACACCTGTGTAACCAGCAAAACCGTTAAACTGTGAAATTAGGGCATAATCGCCTGAAATTGTTGGTTTACCAAAACGTCTTACGTCTGAAATAACTTTATCTACGTCTGTCTTTGTAAGACCAGAATCTTCAATAAAGTATTTAACTCCTTTGGCATTCTTGATTGCATTATAAATTGTTTCAACAACATACTTTGCAGCTTTATTTCTGATTTGAACACGAACTTGTTCTTGAAGTTCATTTTCATCACTCATATCGCCCAAAGCAGCCTTTCTATAATCTACTGCATAACCACCAGAAATTGTTGTTGTAGCAACAGGCACACGTTTCTTTTTGATAACAGGGAATGTAACGTCCTGTCCAGCGGCTTGCATTTTAGCATCTATATTTGCAAAATCAGGAACTTCAACTTCGCATGATTCGTTGTAACCGATATTCTTATAGTTACCATAGATTGAAAGTAACTTAACTTCCTTCATAAGCACCGGCTCCATTGCGAAACGTCTGATTTCATTCAATTCTGAAACAGCCTTTGTATCGCCATTTACAGCTTTTGAATTAAGTTCCATTATGTATTTCGCAGCAACGTCAGCCTTATTGCCGAAACGTGACAAATCTTGACCATTTGTCATTGCTGAAAATACTTCAACAACAGGTGAATTAGCCTTTATTTTACCGCTAACATTATTAGCATCTTTTCTTTCATTGTTCAATTCAAATGTATAAGACATAAATTTTAACCTCCTTATTATTTATTTGATTAGGCTGTTGCACCGTGAACAAGTACAACTACACCATCGTTATTTCCGATAATATCTGTAACTTCAAGATAGAAAGCTGTGCTTGCAACACTCGTGTCTGCCTTTAGTGAACCATCTGCTTGTGAAACAAGCTTGTCACCGACTTTCACACCATCAGGTAGTGGATAGTCGTAAATCTCCATCTCTTTTCCGTCAAGTTTTGAAAAATCAACAACTCTAACGTGTGCATTTTTTGAAATTGCATATTTAGGCATTGATGCATCATCTCCAACTTCAATTTGCATAATAGCTTTTGACGCATTCTTTGCCACAGCAAATGCACTATCTGTAACAGTACCGAATGCACCGTTGTATGTGTCTACTGATGTAATCGCATCCTCAAATGGATATTCACCATGTTCAATCTGACCGATTGTTCTAAATTTTATTGCCATTTAAAATTCCTCCTAACTAAAAAGAACCTTGACACAATATCAAGGCAGTTTTATATTTTTTGTAAGATTAAAAGATGTTTAAATCTTCATCATCATCTTGTTTGTTTTCTGTACAAATTTCTGAGAATATATCATCAACATCATGCTCAGAATTTTTTGAATTAAGTTCTGAAACTCTTTGTGATTCTGCTTCAGCTTGCTTTTGCTTTGCAACAATATTCATACAAATCTTAGATTTGATTGAATTAATTTCTGAAGTTACATTATCAAGAGCTTCTTTCTTTTCAGCACTGTTAATTTCAGTAGTAAGTTTCTCAATATCGTCCTTTGCAATTTCCTTTTCCTCATCATTAAATTCACCAAGTGCAGAATTTAATTCACCAAGCTTTTCTGCTACTTTTGCTTTTGCAAGTTCCCTTTCAAGAATTTCTCTTTCAGCCCAATAAGTTTCACAATCTTTATTAAGCTTATCAAGTGCTGCTTGAATCTTTTCTATGGATGCATTGAGTTCTGAAATCGTGTTATTCTTTTCTTCGATTTCTGCATTCTTTGCTTCAATTTGAGTATTCAGTTCTGCTATCTTTGTTTCATAGTTTTGTGATTTATCATTAAGCTCTGAGATAGTAGACTGAATGACTGACTTTACTTCATTCATATCCATTGTTTCTTCTTCCTCCTTTTTGTTTTTCTTTTGAGCAACCTCTAGAATTATTGCGTGACTGTCAGCCGGCTGCACAGAAAGTACGCAACTAGCCGAAAATAGGAATTCCTTGGGCGTTCTATATTTTTCAGTAGGTTCATCTTCTTCATATATAATTTTATTATTATTAGATGGTAATCCAACAATCTCTATTGAAGTGTCTACTGTGCTCAATGCATAATTTTTACGCACCCATGAAACAAACGACGGATAACGCTGTATATAAAAATATCCTGTACCAACTAATGCCTTTATGGTTTCACCGTTAACTTCAACATTTTCAATAGAAGCACTTTCAAAACAGCCAACAACTTCAGAATTTTCAAATTCAGGTTCTTCAAGTCCTTCGTCATTGATAAATACCCCTGTGTATCCATGATCTAATGGAACAGTTCTATCGTCATCACAAAAAGCTGTACATATCGGCATCATTTTTACACTATGCATTGCATTTTTTACATACTCTTCTTTCCAATGAAGCCCATTCTTATTTGTTTCATTTATGTCGTCATCAGCTATTTTTAATAAAGCAATCTTTACTGGTACACGTCCGCCTTTAGTGGTTGTCTCTGAAATTTCGAGGATATTATTTAACATTCTTTAATCCTCCTTTTCATTTTTTATAATAAAAAGAAACCTACTCATATAGATTTCAACTTATTATTCATATTATTAAGTTTTATTTGTTGTCACTTGGACTTGGGAGATTATTACCTCCATTACTTTGTGATTGGATTGTACTTTCTTTTGTAGGATTATCTACAGATGGTCTACCACCAACATTATCGTCTTTAGAAAGTGTATAACTTGTTTGATGCGGCAGATATTTATCAAATATTTTACTATCATATTCTTCATCAAGAATATTAAAATAAACGTCTGGATTAATACCCGTGCTTGCTACAAGCAGTGTCATAGAACCAGAAGCTTGTAAATACAAAGTTTTCATCATATCAAAAAACTGCTGCCTATTGACCCTTGAAGTAGGCAAGTAATATACTTCAACTTTATTATGGTTATCTTTAATGATATTTTCGTTAATAACGTAATTAAGTTCATTTTGCAATTCTTGAATCCACGTATATAGTTGAGCATTAATCATTTCCAAGTTACTTTGACCATTTGCAAAAGTACCTGTTGACGATGCGCCCAATAGTTGAGCTGCCATACCTAAATCCATAGCAATTTTATCAGTTAAATCGCCTTCGTTCTTTTGGTCAAAAATATCAGCCGTGCCGACATCTAATGCTTCTATCTTTGTGCCTGCTGATACTGTAAAGAATGATGTTCCACCACGATTATTTTTAGTCATGACTGCTTGCTTAACTTTATCATGTTGATCTTGTTGTTGAGTTTTGGTTAAGGCACAACTACCTTTATCTTTGCCTTCTGGCAGAGTTTGGACAACAATACGATTGTTTAATTCACGCAAGACATTTCTCTTAGTGTCTACAAACTCATTTTGATATAAAATATCCGATATTGCAGCGATAGCCAATGGGCGTCCCCAAGGCTCACTTATTTTGCATTTGATTTTGTGTGCAATCGTATGTTTGTTATCCAATACAACCCAATTATTAGATGAAAAATTCCCTTTTTCCCACGCATAATACGCATTACGAATTTCTGCGGGGTATTTCTTTAATTTACGGGTACGCTCATCTTGTGTAACACATTGTTCTTGAAAATACCTCAAGTTAAAAGCCATAACATTTCTGTTATTTTTTCGTCCTACAATTTTTGAATATTCATAGGGGAGAGGAATGAGTGAAGCATTCATCCCCAAATCACAAAGTTCTACAATGTTTTCAACATCATAGTCGGACAATGCCTTAGTTGCATCATTGACTCTTTTTGTTGTTTCAAAATAATAAAAGCAATTTCCTTCGTTCATATCTGTGAAAAGAGCGTCACGAATAAATTGCTTATCTTTAATTGATTCTAATGTTGAAAGCATTAAATCTTTATTTTTATTAATTTTTGTTTTACCAAATTTTCGTTTCTTTACATTAACTACTCTATCCAAACAAGGAAGAGCAACCATATAATCAATAGTATTTGTAACGACACCTTCGCTGTTATAAACAAACATCGCAAGCTTACGGGTAAGCGAATGATTTGCTATCGGATCTTTTACAATAGAACGAATTTCCTCAGGCGTAAATTCTGTATATAGGTTACAACCAAAGATTGAACTATAATCGTTCACCGGCAATGTACTAAAATAGCTATTGAATTCATAAGAATTATTGACTTCTTGTTGAGAAACTGAATTTGTTTCTGTAAATGTTTGCGTTTGAGAGGGATGTCCTCGCTCACGCTTTATATCGTCTTTAGGCATATTTCGAGATGTCTCCTTTCTCAATATGTAACTTTATTAGTTTATAAGAGTACAAAACTCATATTCCGAGGTGTCTCCAACCAAGTCTTGTTCAAGCAATCCGATAAAATAATTACCATATGCTAAACTAACATATCTATCTTTCGTGTTACTACCTGTTTCAAAAAGTGTAATTATTCCTGTTTGCTCATTACGAGTGTACTCCAATGACATCATTTCATTAATGAGAGCTTGTGTCTCAAGGTAAGGTCTTTCATAAAATACTGCCACATCTACGTCAGGTGTAGAAGTATATTCGGGAATGTGCGATTCGAGGATGTCTTTTGCTTCATCCAAATTTACAAGCAAATCAATCATATGGCTTTCCAATGTTCCTCTTAATGCAATAGCAATATCATTATTTAATTTTTGACTTGCATTAATTGTAAAAACATTTTCTACCGCACCTGCGACATTAACACGTTTAGCAATATCTTTGTCATTCATACAACGCCATGCTGGATATTCACAATCACGACTCTCATCGTATAAAATCTTTGCAAGTCTATCATATGTTAAAATTCCGCCATTGCGTGTGTCGAGTATACAGTAGTCTGCCTCGAAATCGTAGTATAATTGCTTTATTCGTATTGCTTGTTTATCTACATCACTACCCGGATTCGCTTCAATATATGGAACGATTCTTCTGTATCCATTTTTAACCTCAACAACTTTACCATCAATATTTTCTGAAGTATATGTCATACTTTCAGGCAATGCACGAATACAAGTAAAACAAGAATTATCGTTTTTATTAGAACGCTCAATAAACGCCATATCGCAAGCAAGTATTCTTATTTCACCTGGTTGTTTTGGGATACTATAAGGATTCTTATGCTTATTTCTTACATCTTCATATCTACGAGGATAGAATGCCTTTTTATTTGTTTGATTCTTCGTCAAAAGTCCATATGTAAAATATGAATTTGCACCTTCACGTAACATTTCGTTTTCATATTCTTCTCGCCAAGTAATCGGGTCTGTACTTCGTTTTGCTTCGATTAGTTGTGCTCTTGTTTTAATTGCATGTTTTAAAGCAATAGAATAATCTGTAGCAAGCATACAAGCAGAATTGTCGCCGTATTTGCTACTAACAGTATCTTTTAACAATTTACCCATCCAATGACTTGTCGGGGCAGCAGAACTGATATAAATATTAACTGCCTCTTCTAAAAACTCATCATTTTCTTTGTATTTAACACCATATTTTTCACATTCTTCGTTGGTACGGAACTGTGAAGGACGAGTCATTTGAAACGGTTTTAACACTTTATCAACGATATATTTTGGGATACGTTTAAATTCTTCAAAAATCAAAACTGTGGAACGATAACCTAACGCACCTTCGCCACCAACTACAACAACTATAGAACTTCCGTTACGAAAGACAACCTCAATGTCATTTGTACTTGTTTTAATTGTTTCTATTTCTCGTCTAAGATTTTCAGATTTAGGCATTAATTCTTTTTGTATTTTTTCTTTTACAATAAGAGATGCCTGCTTTTTTGAACCACTAGCGATAACTACTTTTGTATTTGGATATAAAATGCATTTAGCACACGAAAAAATTGCAATAACAAAAGATTTTGCACTTGCACGTCCAGCTATGATAACAACACTAATGTACATATTAAGCAAATAAAGCCATATTATCTGATACCAGTGTAAAGGGATTTTCAAATAATGCTCGACAAATACTGGAATATTACGGCGATAAAATGTAACATAATCAATAATTCTTTCAAAATTATTTTTATTGGATAACCAAGAATGTGCAGGGAATTTTTTATAGACTATTTTTTGATATTCATCCATATTAAACGCCGTCCTTATTTATATCTTCATCGTTAATCCAGTATTCTTTCTCCTTTTCTTTGTTACCAAAAATCAAATTTCTTAAAGGTCTGTACATAAAACGTTCAATGTATTCAATAATGCCAAAGAAATCATGATATTTTTTCTTATCTTGATAATATTCAGCGGGAGAGTATTTTTCTATTTCCATTATCCATTTTCCAAATGAGTCATTTGAAGTATCGGCTTCTTCAGCCTTTAATTCGGCAGCCTCAAACATTGCCTTATATGAATTTGATAATGTACCAATATCTTTTCCAGCTTGAATATTTACCTGCATTTGATATTCCAACAGACAAAGGTTTTTCATTAATTTTTGTTTTCTTACATCGGGTTTTGACTCGCACAATTTCAGTAATTCATCATAATATCCTTGTAATGTAGGATAAACAGATGTATCATAGCCCGAGCCCCAAAATTTAATCATTTTAGGTGTTAATTTATAATCCGAAACACTATTCACGTCATTTGGGCTTTCAATTATTTGAGGTGGCTTTTGCAAATAATGATATTTCATAGAATCGAAATATGTTTTGCCGATATTTGCAACTTGTCCCAAATTTTTCTTCGCACCATAATGGCTAATACGTGATCTATCTGCCGATATTTGCTTTGCTGCTTTTAGTCCTTCAATATCGTACACCCAACCAAATTGCATACAAAAATATTCGATTGCCTTACTTTCATTACCATTAAATAAATCAACAAGCTTATAATAGTAAGCATCTCTACATGAATTACAAATAGGAATATAACCATCATTGCTTTGCCATAATACATCTGCTGATTTAGAAAAGTGATTTTTCTGCGTATCCCAAGAAGCCCCACAGCAAGTACATTTATATTTTTTTTCCGTCATTTGATTAGACTTTGGTATTCTAACATCGACATTAACATCTAAATTAAGAGGAGCGTCCATTTCTTCACGAATGCTTTCTTCTCTTGATTTTATTCCTGCCAAATAGATATTCCTCCTTTTCAACTATTTTTTATCTCATTTTCACTAGTCACGTCCCATCGAAAGAACTTAAAAACGCCGACCGTTTATGACCATATATATATAAATTTATAAAAAAAACACAATAGTAGTAAAAAGTTGACAATTACCATATATGATGATATAATGATTTCAAGTTATAATATACAACGAAAGAAGAATTAAATTGGAGAATACGACAAAACATAAATGTTTTATATCATTTAAAACTCAAGATATGGAATATAAAAAATACATTCAAGAACAATTAGACATAGACATGATAGATAAGTCTTTAAACGAGCCAATTCAATCTGAAGACGAAGATTATATAATGCGAAAAATTAGAGAAGATTATTTATCTGATTCAACGGTTACAATTTGCTTAATTGGAACACAAAGTGCCGAAAATTCACCAAATGTTGATCAAACCTATATAAAACGAGAACTTCAAGCCTCTTTGTATAACGGTAAAAACAATACAAGAAATGGTATCCTGGGTGTTGTACTACCTAATATGGAATCAAAAATATATCAAGGTTCATATACTTGTGCAATTTGTGGTGAAGCACATAGTATTGTAAAAATTAATTGTGATACAACAATATACGAATTTTGTTATAATTATTATCTTCCAAAGCCATCAGACAAATGTGCTTGGAAAGAAGATGATAGATATTGTGTTCTTGTAAAATGGGAAGATTTTTGTATCGACCCAGAACAGTATATAGAAAAGGCTTTCCAAAAACGAACTTCCCCAATAGCCGAAAAGGTGCAAGTATATCCTAAATAAATTATGAAAGATAATTATATATTTAAAGAATATCAAGACTATTTAAAAAAATGCTCGTCAACCGAGCAAAATTATATTTATAATAGATTAATTAATCAAATTATTTGGTATGATAAACAAGCTATAAAAAAGCAGACTATGTTTAAAAGACTAACAATAATCTCAACAATATCGACTGCAATGATTCCGATTTTGTCTTTAATTGAACAATATGATATAAAAATAATATCAATTATTACTAAAATCTTGATTAGTATTGCCAGCACTGGGTCAGCAGTATTATTGTCTATTTTATATTTATGCGAATATCGAAATTTATGGATAGAATATAGATCTTCTTGTGAAATTTTAAAAAGTATATTACATAGATATTTTACTCAAACAAATGAGTTTAAAACTACTGATAACAATAAACGATTTAAATTACTAGTTTCAACTTGTGAAGAATATATGACTAAAGAATTTCAAACATGGACTGAATTATCCCATGATACATCAAAAGAGCAATAATTTTATTGCTCTTTTACTTCTTCATATGTTTTTTTAAAAATATCTGGTTTACAAGGATATTTTTCGCCGTTAACGCCAGTGATGATATAATCTCCGACACTTGCCATTAAATCTCCTTCTAATGTATGAATCGTTATTTCTCTATCGGTTTGATATGCTTCGACCACTACTGGCTTTTTTACATATTTTTTGATTTTCATAATCATAAACTCCTTTCATACATATTATATAACAATATATTAAAATTGTAAACATGTACAAATTATAATCATTTAAATAAATTCTCAATCTCTTCATTGGAAATTGGTTTAATATCTTCTCCATCACCGTCCAAGACCTCAAATGATTTTGTACCATCTTTGTCTTGAATAGTTACTCTATGACCGCCATCAATATCCTCAACTGAAATAGTAGGGGATACTCCGTCTTGTCCTTTAATAGCACCAAGACCTTCGGCGGTTTCTTTTGTGTATTTCTTTGCAGCCGCAAGTGTTATAATGTCCATTTTATACTTCCCACCATTTCTTATTTTCCTCGTCATACATAAATGTATTTTTTGTGTCCATTTCATAGTATGTACTTGAATTTCCTATGAAAATATCATCAAACTTCTCAATTGGTTTTTCGTCAGTTGACAAGCCATACAATTCAAGCCAAACTCTGTTTTCACGATTTCCGTATTTATTTAAAGTTATCATCATTGATTCCTTTCGTAATATGACAAAAGAGCAGGGACACCTACTCTTTTCTTTGTTAATTTATTGTTTGTTGGGTTGTTAAATAAATGCCTCATCGGCATCATCAGAGTCTTCTCGGATTACATATATTTGAGTTGTTTCACTACTTTCATGCCCCAATAACTTTTGTGCTGTTTCTAAGCTTCTGTGGTCATGACAAACAAGATTGGTCGCCCTACTCCTACGGAAGCCGTGCGGCGTACATCGTCTCCCTACGATTTCTGAAATTTCGCCAATACACCAATCGTTAAATGTTCCTTCTCCAACTTGGTGAGTTTCACCATTCTTCTGTTTGACAACAAACATATAAGGACAATCATCTTCTCCACGAACCTCAAGCCATTTCTTTAAAGCATCCATGACATCTTGTCCAAACTGAAGATGACGAACTTTTCCAACAGAACTACGTCCTTTACAACGAATTTCATGTGTTTTATATGATACAGATTCGACCTCTTGTTCTTTTCCGTTTTCATCAATGATTGTAACCATTTTTCTTTTAGGTGTATAATTTACAACTTCTTTTAACAATTGTCTTGATTCTGCTCGTCTACAACCTGTTGAATATGTAAATTTTACATACGCAAGCTTTTGCCATTCCTCACGTTCTTCTAAAACCTTACATAAGTGTTCTATTTCCTCTGGGGTTAATGGTTCTTTTGCATAAACCTTTCCTGTTTTGGGGATTTGCATCTCGGAAGTAACATAATTGCGAAATTGTGGGTAATCGTCTTCGTAAAAATTTTCAATAAATTTATTAAAAGCACTCACCGATGACTTTTTAAACTTTATTCCTGATTCTGAAAATCCTCTAACAGCAAGCCAATTTAAATATCTTAAAAATTCTTTCTTACGAATTTCTGTACAAATTTTATCATGTAAATTGTTTTTCACCCAAACGAAAAATATCCTCAATGCACTACGATAGGCAATTAAACTTTTAGGCGAAAGATGTACTTGATTATTAAGATAATCTTCTACCATATCTCGATTGAACTCATTTACTGTTAACCATTCTTCATCAGTTATTTCTTCTGATCTGTTTGCAGGTTTACCATCCATAAAAAATCACTTCCTTCCTAGATTAAAACAACAAGTTTAACTAATTTTCTTTTTGACATATGCATTTCTTAGAAATTGTTTAGAATAGTCCAATTCACCGGTTGTATTTCTGATTTTAACCCAATCAATATTATTCTGATAGAAATGTTCGATTTTCTTTTTTAACTCCAAAGACGGATTAGTCAATATATTTTCAAAATTCTCTCTGGTTAAATCGCATGGAAATAAAATAAAATAGATAAGATTATTAGATTTTAATAAAAATTCTTTTTTAAATAATTTTTGTCTATATTTTTCTTTTGATTTACTTTGAGATATAGGTTTGTTAGCATAAAACCAAGTTTTATATTCACTTAAAATACCTGCAATCTCTATGTAAATTATTTTTCCGTTTATGTGTATGACATAATCACAATTCATATTGCTTTTGTAGTTTGGGATAAATGTCGAATACTTTACATCTCTAAAATAATCAATATTGTATTTTAGTCCCTTTTCTTTTAAATATTTAGAAAACATATATTCAAATTGACTTGTGACATGCTCATTGTCTGAAAATGTGAAGTTTATTCCACATCCTTGTTTCCCAAATGAAATATTGTATTGCTCAAATATTTCTGATAATTGTTTAGAATAATACTTCTTTGCATATTTTTCTAATGTAGAATAAGCACTCCAATTAGAATGGGCATTAATTTCTCTAGTTGTAATAAAATTTCGTCCATCGCTTCTAACAAAATCGCATATAGTGGTAATCATGTCATCAAAATCGTCTTTTGATAATTGTTTATCTATCATTGAGTCTATATTTATTTCTAATCCTAAATCCTGTTTCATTTTATTTAAAGAACCCCAGATATTACATATCATTTGAATACTTACTTGTCCATACTTATAGCCTCTAAAATCATCATACATAAGAGGTCTATCGTATTTCTTTGCCATATCTAATATTATTTCAGTACATTGTTCTTTTGTCATATGTCTTGTGTAAAGTCCAGCCCATTCTTTGAAAGTATCAATATTATTAACAGTTTTATCAGGACAATTATTTACAAACCATCGTATATTTGGCAATTTGTATTTTTTACAATTCTCACCACGAGATAAAAGATACAAATTGTTCCCAATTTGCGGATTTTCATGAATTACTTTTCTTAATCCTTCAACATATTGATCATAATACTTTACATTAGGAGTTGATAACTCATAACAATTTATCTTCGCCAATTCATCATTTAATGTTGTACCATATCTTCTAAATCTATCCAACATTGTGCTATATGTAAATGAAAAGCCGTTTTCAATTGTATATTCATTATTTTTAGGAAATCTATTATTTTTATCATAAAAATTTTTTAGTGAATCAATAATATGTTCTTTTGTTAACCCACTAGCATAATCACGATGTTGAACGTCACATGTACATAAATACATGCCATTTCTTTCAACATTTTTTCTGTATTTTGAATATTGAATACTCTTAATATTGTTACAATTAGGACAATCGCATTTTACATTAACATATACATTAGATGATTTTGGTAAATCTTTTGCTTTTACTTTTATTGTAGTTCCTTGTGGAATTACCCATTTATAGTTCTTTTTTATTCTTGGCATTATATAGCCAAGTCCTTCATAATGCGTGATTAGTCTATTATTTAATTCTATTTCAACTTCTTCATTTATCAATCCCATAAAATATCCTACCTTTCTTCCTACCATTTGATAATATATAGAATAGGGAAGAGTGGTAGGAACTCTATACAAATCGGTAGCTACTCCGACTTGCCCTATTCTAAATACGTAATTAATCGTCAATCTAATTGAATGACGACCTACTTTCATATTCTCCGTTTCATAAACGAAAAACATAAAACATCGGCAATCAAGGAATCGAACCCCGACAAAGAAACCATTTTGCCCATAGAAAAAGAGTGTGCAATTTCTCACACACTCTCACAATTCATATAGTTCACCAACCGAATATTTCACGAATTCTGTCCATTTCCGCAAAACATTCATCCATATGGTTAAGATTGTCTCTTACTCTACCAAGCAAGTCTTTAATCTCACCATCACTCAAATTTGATTTAACAACGACATACTTGCCATCATCTATATCATCAACCAACTCATCTTCATAATCTTCTTCAACTTCGTCAGCATAATCCACTTCATAAACTTCTGCGTTTTTATTCAAATTACAATGAATTAGTCTTGACGAGCAATCACTAAAAATATATAGTACCTCACTATCATAATTGAAATACTTACCATTTCTCTTAGCCGGTTCAACGAAAACCTCATAATCATTATTGATAGACAAAATATATTCGTCGTCATAATCAATCACGCCACTCAAGCCTATCTCAAGTGATATGAAGTAAACATCATCATAACGAGCCAATTCTTTTATAATTGGTTCAATATCTTCATAATGTCCAATTACCGATATATTCTTAAATTCAGTTGATTGTGAAGCGAGTTCAAATATAATATCATCAGCCAAAGTTGCCATATCATCTACTATGTAATTCTTCATATGTTTAACCTCACTATTATTCGTTGATTTGATCTTTAAACGCTTTCTTGAATTCTGCCTTTGGTGCATACTTTGCTGATATAGCAATAGCTTCACCTGTACGAGGGTTCTTACCTGTTCTTGCTTCTCTATGTACCTTTGTAAACTTTACAAAGCCAGTAATATCAACAACACCTTCTGTCAAAATGCCGTCCTTTATAATATCAATAACTGAACCAACAACTTCTGTTGCTGCCTTCTTTGTTACATTGTTCTTTTCTGCATATACTGCAATAATATCATTCTTTTTCATAATTAATTTTCCTTTCGTTCTTTACAATTATTTTTTTTAATTTAACTCAATAGGGTAGTAACAAACTACTCCATTTTTATTACACACACATACCATCTGTGATGCCTTTCCCGACAATCGTTTCTCAATCGTATATGAATCTCCACTTCCTGCAAGACTACCTCCACGAATCATTTTTATTCCATTTGTTTCGTCTACTGCACAAGTATGAAGATGCCCATACGTAATTGCATATGGAATATATCCAAGATACATGCATAAGTTAGAAACACCATTCTTACTATATGCGTCCATATCGCCATGCACATTAATATAATCTTTACCTCGAATCTCCATCGAAGAAATACCGTTGTCGAAATTATTATTTAATATATGAAAATTTACTATATGTTTCAAGGATAAATTCACACCCCAAGTAATCAAATCATCCAATCTTTCATCGTGCAACGCTTCTTCTTTTTTGTCAATTCTTGAGTGGTTGCCTACAACACTTGACATATAAACTTCCGCAAAATGTTTACTCAATTCATAACAAAAAGAAGAAATCAATTCACTGGCAATTTTAATTTGCTGAATAACGTTTTCTCTATTAGTGACTTGAATTGTTTTATGAATATTTCCACTCAACATATCACCTTGCAACGAAATGAAACAGTTTTCAGAATTGTATAACTGACGTATGTCTATAATCTCGCTTAATAACTGACTTAATCTTCCCTTAGCAATATCAGAATTATAATTGCCCCAAGGAGAAGAAAAGGTTTGTCCAATGTGGAAATCACTAAGAATTACAAGTATGTCGTTATTAGAGGATATATTTACATCACCATGCTTTTTAAAATTCACTTTACCTTGCGAAAGCAATTGTTCTTCCAACAAGTCTAACTTTTGTTCCACACGGGCGTCAATATAATTTTGCTTTTGCCAAGCATTTCGTTCATCTCTGAATTTTATCTTCTCACGTTCCAACTCACGCTTTTGCAACTCAATCTCTTTAAGTTGCTCACTTGACTCACTAAACTTACTTTGATTAGCATTCAGCATCTTCTGAAATGATTGAAATTTCTTACGGTATGTACTTTCTCCAAAATCATTTCCTGTCAACCGATTAATAATCGACGCTACGTCAGACCAAGTACCAATAATATCTTTTTGTGAACATATTCTATAAATTAGTTCTTCATCTGTTTCATCTTGAAGTCGTTCAAATTTAATAACGTCCACCGCCCTTACGATTACTCGTTAGCAGGAATCTCATCGTCCTGCTTAATGGTAAGAGAAATACCACTTATATGATTCCAGTCCGCCAACAACTTGTCCAATGAATATACTTTTATATCATCTTTTGTTGTTTCAGTGATTGTCATATCTTCCATATTGATTTCGGCATTCTTTAAAGAAACTGCCTTTGTTATCTTTGCCATATGTCCTTCTTATCCTTTCAAATATAATTTTTTAGCCTTATCGGCATACATATCCTCGATATATACACGACCAGCACCGCCTTTTGTTCTGTAATGCCCTACAACAAAATGTGTTTCAGTGTCAATATAACCATTTGAACTTCTGACGATAATGCCATTTTTAATGAGGATATTTAATTCTTCTTTGGAAACGGGTTTAATTGCCTTTCACTTCTTTCTATTAAATTTGCCACAAGGGGCGTACATTTCTTTTGTAAGTGTGAAATGCTCAATGAAATATCACTTAATGGAGGCAGGTAGACGAATTGCACGTCTATCATAAGATAATGAGTCTTATATGCTACTTTTACACCAACCTGCTATATTTTTGCACAAAAAAAGAGCCAGTTAATATAATGATGTGACCCCCAAAAGTTAGACTTTTTATAGCGTAGTAGTTTTAACGACTGCT
>ERZ857745.54-NODE-54-length-158205-cov-5.784262_pt1 | contig 158205 bp, 145 predicted proteins | sample MGYA00519699_ERZ857745 | MGnify/ENA primary metagenome ERZ857745 (study PRJEB31778, sample SAMEA3449357) | human gut metagenome | biome: human gut; feature: human-associated habitat; material: faeces | place: United Kingdom | collected 2010/2012 ... | reverse complement strand
GAATAAGATACCAATAAATCAGAACTTTACCCGGTCTTTATGACCGGGTTTTCTTTTTAATACTGACAGCATTTTGCAACAGAAAATCACATCGGCATTACACGCATTGCATACACTGTTAAAATATACGGCAAAAACGGAAGTTTAAATATAAAAAAGAAATCCGGCGGAAAACCAAATTCCCATCGGATAACTTGTTGTATTTTATATATATATATATATATCAGTTAAGCTCAACAGCCCAGCCCGCAAGATACTGCAAAAGCCTTACAATATCACGGCTGTCCACAAATCCGTCGGCATTGACGTCCGCACACTGCAATGCTTCTTCGGGAAGGTTTACACCGTCAAACCAAGCAAGATATCTTTGAAGCACCAACACATCGTTTGTATCAACTTTACCGTCCAAATTCACGTCACCCGGTTTAAATGTTTCGTAATCGGGATTTTCAAAGCTGTACTGTTGTACGTCAATGAGTTTGCCGTCGCGGTCATACACGGAAAAGCTTGTCTCTCCGTAGCATTTGTAACTACTCACGAGAAACTCCAAAGTCTTATACGGCGCAAGATCAAAATCAAATATCAGATGTTTCGGTCTGAAAGCTTTTATTGAAAGAGTATAATACTGAGTATCCGAAGTAGGATTATGGATATAAATTGATGTATCGCCGTCAAAGGAGACGTCAACCTTTGATAAATATGCTTTTTTTCCGTCCGCGACAAGTACCATTTTTATAAGCGCCTCTATATCGAGCATACCGGCACCCCAACTGTCTGAATCCGTCTGCGCTGTAAGGTACGAAGAATCGGCAGTTTCCTTTAAGTAATACATAAAATCAGACTGATTCATAAGCGGATCGATACTCTTTACAAGTGCCGCGGCTGCCGAAACCACAGGACACGCAAATGATGTTCCCGTACCTCTGTAAACGCCGTTTTCATTATTATCAGCCATATAAAGATATGTGCCGGGTGCAGCTATATCAAGCTTATCATTTTTTTGTGATGTATCTCTTATATCGTAAGTATCGCCGCTTACCTGTGCATTGGCAACGCTTACCACATTATCATAGCTTGCAGGGTATCTGTACGGGAATTCCGAATCCGAACCGTCATTTCCAGCCGCCGCAACCATAATGCTGCCCTTGCTCTCGGCATAGTCTACCGCTTCTTTAAGCGCCAGAGGCGATGTCTTGAATCCGAAACTCATATTTATAACGTCGCAATCAAAATCGTCTACTGCACCGTATATAGCCTTGACAATGTATTCAAGCGGAATTGTGCCGGGAGAATCGTCATTTACTACTTTCAGCGGTACTATTTTAGCCTTATGCGCAATTCCGACAGTTCCTATATCATTGCACTGCGCGGCTATAATGCTCGCAACGTTCGTACCGTGCCTTACAGCATATCCGGCTGCGTCAGTATTGTTAAGATAGTAGTTATACCCTTCGGCAAGAGCGTCCTTAAGATCCTCATTCGGAAATACTCCCGAATCTATTACGCCCACCCTTACAGAGCTGCCGAAAATGCCTGCTTTCCATGCATATTCCGCTTTGACAGCCGGCAAATGCCACTGTTTGGAATAGTAAGGATTAAGTTCGGGATCATATCCGTAAAGTTCAGCGCATACGTTTTCATCATAGTATTCTACAATACCCGCCTGCTTAAGCCATTCGAGCGTTTCAAGGCTATCTACCTTTACAAGACCTTTATCTGCGCGAACTTCGCTTACATCTTCAACACTCTCTGACAAAAGCTCCGCCGCATATTCGGCAGTATAGCTTTCCGTTATTTCCTCATCACCGAAAAGCACGGCGCATTGACTTCCGACATTTTCGGAAATGCTCTCCGACAAGCGCACAATATAGCCGTCAAAATTCTCATCGGCAAGTACGCCGCATGTCAAAAGCAAAAAGCATCCGGTGCAGGCAATCAAAATTTTCAATAACTTATTCAAGCGATAACCTCCTCGGTTTATTTTTTTAAGTGTACAAAAGCTTTTATATGAATTCAATACAACCGTGAAAACACATATTTATTATTTCGGAAAAATTGCTCTGTGACTTTAAAATTCTTCAATTACGTAGCAGTCTCGTCCGTTTTTCTTTGCTTTATAGAGCGCCTCGTCTGCCTTTTTGAGTAAAGCCGAGATGTCCTGCGGATATTCGAACCGGCATACGCCGATACTGCACGTCACTTTATGTACTTCCGGCAAAACATCGGATATGCCTGTCAAAAATTCGTCAAGACGTGATTCAATTTCATCCTGGGAAATTTCTTTATCAATAACCGCCGCAAATTCATCACCGCCTATTCTGCCGACAGCACCGCATTCCGCAAAGCAGTTGTTAAGATGTACGGCAACATCTTTCAGAACTTTGTCCCCCGCAGTATGACCGAACGTATCATTTATATTTTTGAAATAATCGACATCTGCAATAAGATACCAGCCCGTGCCGCTAAGCTTTTCCTTTGTAACATTCTGAAACGTGTCGCAATATTGCATAAACATTCTTCTGCCCATGACGCCCGTAAGATCGTCCATTTCACCGAGGTACTCGCGGTAAGCCATATATTTATAAACAGAAGTAAGCAATATTATGGATATAAAATTGAGTGCAAGCACGGCGAAGAAAAACTGAAGATGCAAATGCAGCAGATCGGAATTCACAGCCGAAGAAACATCTATGCCGTGTTTTGTCAGCATATATGAAGCACGCTGCGAAAAATACAGTGCGGCAAGCGCGGTCATTGCGAGTATAAAAGCACCGAAAGCAGCTATCACATGATTTATTCTGCTTTGGATATACGGATTGTTTCCGCATTGATCAATATTGTGTTTAAGGTGCTTTACGGTACTGCTGTTATACGCTCTGTAACAAAGCTCCACAAGGCATATGCACAGCACAGCCATTGCTGCGTCGCCGAGTCTGAGTTTAAATGTATCCATAAAGGTATAGCCGTGTTCGGGAAAGAGAATTCCCATTGCAAGATAGACAAAAAACGCATTGAAACGCGTGGCTATTGCCGATATTGCCGCTCTCCAAAGTCCTGAATGTCTGCTCTTATTTGCAAGATCGTACAGAAGTCCTACAAGAAATCCGAACAGAACTCTTGAACCCACGCTTAAAAGTATGCTTTTAACAGGATATCCGCTCTGAAAGGGAGAAAATATCTTATCATCTGCCATAACATAATTTGCCGACGCCTTGAACATACTTGCAAGCCCGAAAACAAGTGATACATAGGTAGACTGCGCCGTTCCGAGCAAGCTTGCCGTTATAATTATAGGTATATAAGCTATGGTTATCGAAATAGGCGGCAGATGTATGTATCCGAGAAAGGTAAACGACATAAGCACTTCAAGCGCCAGAAGCAATTCAAATAAATATCTGTCAAAATATGATTTTTTAATATGTCTATGATTCTTCATTTCTAAACACCTCGGTCAAATATAAGCATAAATGCCGACTTTATCCAAAATATTATACCATATGCATTTTAAGTTGTCAACAAATGCGATTTATACAAAAACGCATCTTGCAAAAAATATGAATTTTGTTACGCTGCAAAAGTGTATGCAAGAAAAAAGCCCCGCAGATAATAAATCCGCGGGGTAAAAGGTTTTGAACAAAAAATCTGTTATCTCTTTGAGAACTGCGGTGCGCGGCGAGCTGCCTTCAAACCGTACTTCTTTCTTTCCTTCATACGAGGATCTCTTGTAAGGAATCCTGCCTTCTTAAGAAGTGTGCGGTATGCGGGATCTGCCTGGAGCAGTGCTCTTGCAACGCCGTGACGGATAGCTCCTGCCTGACCGGAAACTCCTCCGCCGGTAACGGTGCATATAATATCGAACGTTCCTTCAGTCTTGGTTACTCCAAAAGGCTGACGAACGATGAGCTTGAGTGTTTCAAGTCCGAAATACTCATCTATATCTCTGCCGTTGATCGTGATAACGCCCGAACCGGGTACAAGACGAACGCGGGCAACAGAACTTTTTCTTCTGCCTGTGCCGTAGAAATAAGGCTTTGCACTTGTATACATATCAGTCAATACTCCTTTCTCTCTCAGTCAAGAACAACGGGCTTCTGAGCCGCATTGTCGTGTTCCGCGCCGGCGTATACCTTGAGTCTTGTGAGGCTCTTTGCGCCGATCGAATTCTTGGGAAGCATTCCCTTGACTGCAAGCATAACTGCCATTTCGGGGTTCTTTTCCATGAGTTCCTTATACTGGATCTCCTTGAGTCCTCCGATATAGCCGCTATGATGACGGTAGTATTTGTTTTCAAGCTTCTTACCTGTAAGCACTGCCTTCGATGCGTTGATTACGATTACGAATTCGCCGCAGTCAACGTGAGGAGTAAACTCAGGTCTGTGTTTGCCGCGAAGTATATCAGCAGCTTTAACAGCGGTCTTTCCGAGGGGCTTATCAGCCGCGTCGATAACGTACCACTTGCGCTCTACTTCATTAGCTTTTGCCATAAATGTAGACATTTTTCATTCCTCCGATTTAGTTTCTTTTTTTGACCTTGTTTATTATACCACTTTATTCAGCAAAGTCAAGTGTTTTTGAAATAAAATTGATAATTTACTAATCGATCTTTAATTTTCTTTATTTTTCTCTCATTTTCTCGTTTTTTCTTTTTGCCGACAATAAATTTTATCACGTTCTTATACTTGCAAAGGCGTTATTGGCCGAAAAAATTCGATTCTTTTTAAAATTTGTATAATTTTACTTTGCACAATTTTGACAGTCAGAGATTTTTAAGCAAAGTCATGCTGTTTCAAGCTTGCAAAATCAAGGTTTTATGGGTATTTTGTGTTATTAAACTTGCAAAAAAGCAGAATATTTTAATTTATTACATAAAATATTAAATTTTGTGGTACGATTTTATATTGACTTTGTCGGCGGCATATGATAGAATTTATCAGTATATATGATCGAGGGAAAATTATGGAAAACAAAACAAAAAAAATGACGGGTCTTGCAATTCTGACAGCGGTAATCGTTGTTCTTACGATTGTCTGCACGTTCGTACGGTTCGGGCCGTTCTCAATCACGCTTGCGCTTGCGCCCATTATTATCGGCGGTGCCCTTTACGGACGCCGTGAAGGTGCTTTTCTCGGCGCTGTTTTCGGTGCGGTTGTACTTATCACCGGTCTTTTCGGTTGGGACGGAGGAACGGTTTTATTCCTTATGTCTCAAAGCAAGCTTGCTGTTGCCGAAACGATACTCATCTGCCTTGTAAAGGGCGCTGCGGCAGGATACGTAAGCGCGGTTGTATACAAGCTTATAGCTCCGAAAAACAGTCTTACAGCGGTAATACTCGCGTCTGTACTCTGCCCTGTTGTAAACACCGGACTTTTCATTGCCGGAATGCTGCTCTTCTTTAAAGACATTCTTATGGGCTGGGCAAGCGGTGCGTCTCTTATTTATTATGTAATATTCGGTCTTACGGGTATAAATTTTGTCGTTGAACTTTTAAGCAATCTCATTCTTTCTTCCGCAATAACACGCATAATCGGAATAAGCAGGAAAATAATCTGATCCTCAGAACGTGGTATTTAATATGAAAACAATAATCGGCATTGACGTCGGCGGCAGCACCACTAAAATTGTCGGGTTTCACAAAAACGACAAGACTTCTATAATATCTCCGCTGCTTGTGCGCGCAAGCGACCAGCTTGCCTCGGTATACGGCGCTTTCGGAAAGTTTACCGACTCGAACGGCATAAAGCTTTCGGACATTGACCGCGTTATTATGACGGGCGTCGGTTCATCATTTCTTAACGACAACCTTTACGGCATAGATACGATGCACGTTTCGGAATTTGAGTGCGTCGGCAGAGGCGGACTGTATCTTTCGGATTTTGACAGCGCGATAGTCGTAAGCATGGGAACCGGTACGTCGATAGTATACGCCCAAAGCGACGGCACCAATGAATATATGGGCGGTACGGGAGTCGGCGGAGGCACGCTTGTGGGACTTTCCAAACAAATGCTCGGCATATCCGACATCCAGCACATGATAGAACTTGCAAACGACGGCGATATTGAAAAAATCGACCTTCGCATACGCGACATAACCAAGAACGACATAGGTCTTGCGTCATACATGACCGCGTCAAACTTCGGAAAACTCAGCGACATTGCCACAAAAGGCGATCTCGCAATAGGCATCATAAACATGGTATTCGAGTCGATTGGCATGCTTGCGGTCTTTGCGGCACGGAGCAAATCAACGCGCGACATTGTGCTTACGGGAAATCTTACCACGCTTCCGCAGGCTCATACAATTGCCGAGATCTTTTCAACAATGTTTGATTTAAACTTTATTATACCGAAAAACGCCGAGTTTGCAACCGTAATCGGCGCGGCCCTCGCACAGGTTTAAGACTTTTTACGGAGGACGCCATGGAAAATTTCAATCCTACATGGATAACAAACAAGGAATTCTGCGATCTAAAGCCGGAGAACGTCTTTCACAAGGCTTGCGTTGGCTCGGATTATAAGCCGGACGAGTCGCTTTCAAACAAGCACATACTTTTCAGAAAGAAGTTCAGTGCAAATAAAGGCGGAAAATTCGTTATACGTATCACTGCCGACGACTACTACAAACTATACATCAACGGCAGGTTTGTGACCCAAGGTCCTGCTCCCGCATATTACTTCAATTATTATTACAACACGGTAGATGTTACCGACTTTATAACCGACGGAGAAAACACCGTTGCGGTTCACACCTATTATCAGGGACTTATTAACCGCGTATGGGTAAGCGGCGACAGGCGCCACGGTCTTGCGCTTGATTTAAAGAACGACGAAAACACGATTATTGCTACCGACGAAAGCTGGAAGTGTCACGAACACACAGGTTTTTCGGCTTTGGGAAAATTCGGCTACGATACGGCTTTTGCGGAGTGCTATGACGCAGGCTGTGCCGAAACAGGCTTTGAAAAGTGTGACTTTGACGATTCATACTGGGAAAATGCCTGCATAAACAAGTATGCAAACTACACTCTCTTTCCGCAGCCGACAAAGCAGCTTGACATCTACGACGTAAAACCCCAAACCGTTACCAAAACAGCCGATGGTTACATATTTGATTTTGGGTTTGAAGCGGTAGGCTACCTTAAATTCTCGGCAACGGGCAAAAAGGGCGACTGCATTGACATTTACTGCGGCGAAGAGCTAAACAATGACGGCTCGGTTCGCTGGAAAATGCGCTGCAACTGCGACTATGCCGAAAAATTCATACTTTCCGGAAACAAAGACGATATTCTGAACCAGTACGATTACAAGGCTTTCAGATATGCGCAGATTAAAATTCCGGACGGTGTGGAATTTTCACCCGAAACGGTACGCTTTACCGTAAGGCATTACCCGTATGTGCAGAAAAAAGTTTTTGCCTCGGACAGCGACAGCAAGCTGAAATCAATAGCAAAACTCTGTGCCGATACGCTCAAATACGGCGTTCAGGAGTGTTTCATGGACTGCCCGTCAAGAGAAAAGGGACAGTACCTCGGCGACGTTACAATTTCGGGACTTGCGCATCTTCATCTTACCGGAGATCCGTCGATGATCCTCAAAGCTTTTGACAACTATGCGCAGTCGTCGTTTGTATGCAAAGGCCTGCTTGCGGTTTCTCCCTGCGCTTATATGCAGGAGATTGCGGATTATTCGCTCCAGTTTCCTATGCAGGTGCTTGAGGCATACAAGTACACCAAAGACAAATCGGTTCTTGAAAAATATTACCCTTATGTCACGAACGTGCTTGAATATTTCGGCAAATACCGCCGCGAAAACGGACTTATCGACAGGGTTGATGAAAAGTGGAATCTTGTCGACTGGCCCGCAAATCTCCGCGACAACTACGACTTTCCCCTCAAAGATCCTCAGGACGAACCCGGTTTTCAAAACGTCATCAACGCATTTTACTGCGGCATGATAAGCGACATTGACGAAATCCGCGCCATACTCGGCATTGAACCGACCGGACTTAAAGAGAGCACATACAAAGCATTTGTAAAAGCATTCTACGATCCGGAGCAAAAGCTCTTTGTTGACAGCATAGGCTCAAAGCATCCCAGCCTTCACTCCAACATTCTGCCGCTTCTGTATTCGATTGGCATAAATGAAGAAAACAAGGACGTTATCATAAACCATATTGTTTCAAAAAAGCTGACAAGCGCCGGAACATATATGTCTTTCTTTGCACTGTATGCGCTCAAAAAAGCAGGCAGATACGATCTTGCACTTGAACTTATAAAAGACAGCGGCGCTTGGCTCAATATGATAAGCGAAGGCGCAACGACCTGTTATGAGGCATGGGGCAAGGATCAGAAATGGAACACAAGCCTGTTTCACCCGTGGTCGGCGTGTCCCGCAATAATTCTCGACTGATTTTTATATTCTGACGGCAATTAAATTTACATAAATCAAAAACATTGTCGGCGGCTAAAATGCCGCAAATAAGACGAAAGGATGACACACACATGGATAAGGTACGTTTTGGTGTTATAGGCGTCGGTAACATGGGTTCCGAGCATGCCAAATACCTCAATAACGGCGAAATCGAAGGTGCTGTTCTTGCAGCAGTTTGTGATGTCAAGGAAGAAAGACGCAACTGGGCAAAGGAAAATCTCGCGCCCGAAGTCAAAATCTTTGACGATTACAAAAAGATGCTTGACCCGAACCTCGTTGACGCAATTATCGTAGCAGTTCCCCACTATTTCCACCCTCCTATCTGTATTGACGTTCTCAATGCCGGTATCAACGTAATCTCTGAAAAGCCTATCGGAGTTTACACAAATCAGGCGGAAGAACTTATAAAGGTTGCTGAAAAATCAGGCAAGCTCTTCGGTCTTATGTTCAACCAGAGAACAAACGCAAGGTACAGAAAAGCGCGCGATATGGTTCAGAACGGCGAACTCGGCGAACTCAAGAGATGCGTATGGATAGTCACGGACTGGTACAGAACACAGGCTTACTACAATTCCGGCGGATGGAGAGCAACATGGGCGGGAGAAGGCGGCGGAGTTATACTCAACCAGTGTCCGCATCAGCTTGACCTCTGGCAGTGGATCTTCGGAATGCCGACAAAGATCACGGCTTTCTGCGAGGAAGGCAAGTACCACAACATCGAAGTTGAGGACGACGTTACCGTATATGCAAACTATGCAAACGGCGCAACCGGCGTATTCATCACCACAACCGGAGAATTTCCCGGAACCAACAGACTTGAAATTTCAGGCGACCTCGGCAAGCTCGTTATAGAAGACTGCAAGATGACCTTCACAAAGCTCGCCGTTCCCGAAAGAAAATGGTGCTTTGAGGCAACCGGCGGTTTTGTAGGTCCCGAAAAGGAAGTTATCGATGTCGATTATTCTGCGTTCATACTTCCCAAGCAACAGCACCGCGGAATAACTCAGAACTTTACGAACGCTCTTCTTCACGGCGAAAAGCTCATGGCTCCTGGCAAAGAAGGAATCAATGGTCTGAGAATTTCAAACGCTATATTCCTTTCAAGCTGGCTCGGCAAGACGGTTGACGTTCCCGTTGACGGAGATCTGTTCTACGAAAAGCTTCAGGAAAAGATCAAGAATTCCACTTTCAAAAAGGAAGTCAAGGAAACCAACGAAAATCTTTCCGGAACTTACGGTCAGAAGTAAAATTCAACCAAATACACAGGGAGGAGATTATTCTCTTCCCTTTAGTTTTACTTACAAAAAGGAGAAATTTTATGGACGCAACATGGCAAAAAATGCTCGATGCCGCAAAATCCGTTCAGAACGACAGAAAAATATCGGAATACATTGAAGCAGGCTGCGTCGCCGCGGCAGTTCTTTCGGACAGCGGAAAAATCTATACCGGAGTCTGCATTGACACTTGTTCTACGCTCGGAATCTGCGCCGAAAGAAATGCGGTATTCAACATGATTACCTGCGGAGAACAAAGTATAAAACGTGTTCTTGCCCTTATGCCGGACGGAAATACCGGAGCGCCCTGCGGTGCGTGCAGAGAGCTTATGATGCAGCTTATGCCGGGAAAAGCAAAAAATGTGGAAATTATGCTTGATTTAAAGTCGGAAAGAATTGTAACGCTTGATATGCTCACACCGGAATGGTGGATATAAGCGTATCGTATATGATGCATGTAGTTATCGCTTTAAATTAATGTTGCCACCAAAGAATCTATACAAAACCGCAACCATTTTCAAACTGTTATTTGTGGATTAAATTGCTGAGTCAGGTACATTAAAATTGAATGTGGCTGCAGCAGTGTTTGCCAGTGCAGAAAACAACCCTTTAGACTATGTAGTCAAGAATTTCTATTCTAATAGAGCCATGTATCCCGAGCAAATTCAAAAACTACATATGCTCATCGAAGAACTTGAAACATTGAGAGATGCAAAACAGATTATTGAAAACTACAAAAAAGAGTACCTGCAATATCTAAAAGATGTTCCGGAATATATTATAAAAGAAGATGAAGCCGGATTCTATTCCAGACTTGGCTTTGCAAACATTGACGAGAATGTTCTAACCGTTGAATACAAATTTATATACACATCCGGTGGCGGTATGGCTCAACGTTCATTCACTGTACCAATGACCGAAGAAACTGTAATTGAACTTATTCGATTATTGGAGAGCAAATTAACTGCTAACGCCTTTGCTAAGGAACAGCGCCAATTAATGACAAAAAAGTTGCGAGAATATATTATAAATCGAGATAACTTTACTTGTTGTAATTGCGGAAACTCCACTCATTCAGAACCAAATCTTTTATTAGAGGTTGACCACATTATTCCTATTGCAAAGGGCGGATATACAGTTGAAAACAACCTTCAAACCTTATGCCGGAAATGTAACAGGTCAAAGGGTGATAAATTATTACGTGAATATTATATGGAAAATCTCAGCCAGAATTAATAAAGTTAAAAAACACATCAGGACGTTATTCTATTGACACGGCGTGCAAAAAAATGTATAATATGCATATATAATAAATTGTGAGGTAAACAATGGCTTTGTACAGAATCGCCGACCTTAACATCGACATACAAAACAAGCACGAATACACGTCAAAGCTTTGCAGAAATTATAAATGCGATGATGAAAACGCCGTTCCGGACTTTTCCGTAAGTGCTACCGCCGCCGACTACGAAAAAGACAAGGCGTATCTTCCCGATGCTACCGACGGATATCTCGAATCGCTCTCAATCTACCGCGAAATAGCACGCAGAATACTTGATTACAACGGCATAATCTTACATTCGTCGGTTGTCGAAATAGACGGAAGAGCATATGCCTTTGCCGCGCGCAGCGGAACCGGGAAATCGACACATTCACGGCTATGGACAAAGGTATTCCCCGATAGAGCAAAAATCATCAACGGCGACAAGCCGCTGTTACGGTATATTGACGGCAAATTATTCATCTACGGCACTCCGTGGTGCGGAAAAGAAGGATACAACGTTAATACCAAGGCTGTTCTCGGTTCTGTATGCTTTCTTGAACGCGCACAGAACAATTATATTGAAAAGCTCAACAAAAACGACGCCGTTAAACGCATATTCGACCAGCTTTTAATGCCCGAAACCAAAAATCAGGCGGCAAAGTTCTTTGATATGGTCGAGCTTATAGTCGAAAACACCGGATTCTATCTTCTTCACTGCAACATGGACGACGAGGCAGCTTATGTCGCATATGACGGCATGAACAAGAAGTAAAACTATGTTAAACGAGATGAAAAAGAGTAAACCCATGTTCAACGAGATGAAAATGGAACAGATGCAGCCGCTCATTGAGGAAAGCATTAAAAACGGCGGCAATTTTACGTTCTATCCCAAGGGCACAAGTATGCTGCCGACAATCGTTCCCGGAAAAGACATGGTAAAGCTGTGCGAGCTTGCACAAATCAAAAAATACGACATTTTGCTGTACAAAAGAAAAAACGGTCAGTATGTAATGCACCGCATAATGAAAACAAGGTATTCCAAAAGGACAAAAGAGATTATTTTTACCATGTGCGGAGACAATCAGGTTAAATATGAGCACGGTATTACTGCGGATATGCTTATAGCAAAAGTAAAGAGCATAATCAAGCCCGACGGCACGGAGATACCCTGCACCGGTGAGCAAAACCGTAAATACGCAGAAAAACTGCGTCTGAAAAAACTGCCCGGAAGATTTAAACACGGCATAAAAACAATGCTTTATCCGTTTTACAAGGCTGTGTTCAAACGCAAATAACAAATATATATTTTACAAGATAGCCGCAGCGGAATTCCGACCGTTTGCGGCACTTTTTTATATAAGCTGCTGTTCGTTTATTATCAGCTTAAAGCTCAGTCCGAGTTTTTGGGCGGATTTTCGGCAAAGTATCATTCTTTCAAGGAATATTTCAAAGTAATCCATAACGCTGCTCATATGGGTATCTACCGTAAGTTTCAGCTTTATAATAGTCTTTTCTTCATTTATCTTAAGTGCGGATTTCTTTACGCTGTAATTTACTCTGTCGTGAATATCAAACGTGGAAATGTCAGAATTTCGCACCCTGCTCTGTCTTACATCGCTCTTATCGGCGAGTATAAGCGCTGCTGATACGGCATTTACGGGCTGTCCCGTGCCTTCGTCATGGTTTCCTATTGCAGTGACTATTGTCGCAATGTCCTCGGGGTTCATATCCATATTCGTAAGTATTCTGAACGCCATTACCGCGCCGCTCTGCGAATGTTCCACCCTGTTTACAAGGTTTCCTATATCGTGCAGATACGCAGCAATCTTTGCCGTTTCAACGGTATGGGCGTCAAATCCGAGCGTTGTCAGGATATATGCCGCGTCCTCGGCGACTTTACAGACGTGTGCAAAGCTGTGTTCGGTAAATCCGAGAGCCTTGAGCGACTCGTCCGCCTTTGTTATATACGTGTTGACTGCGGTATCGTTTTTGAGAAGTTCGTATGTTATCAAAATGCGTCCTCCGATTATAAAAAAGCTTATTTTCCGTATATATATTAATTTTACCTCATTTATTTTAAAAATAAAAGAATTATTTTGAAATATATTTAAAAATGAAATCACGGTACAAATATGTTAATATTGTTTACCGAAAGGCGTGTCAAACTTATTGACAAACTGCCGCTTAAATGGTATATTTATTGTAACATTGGTTTTAATGTTTATTTTTTGCAAAACAATTCGAGAGAGGTATTATTAATGAAAAACTCAGTAATCAAAAAGCTGTGTCCCGAGGATTCGGCTTACAAATTCAGACCCGACACAGACAAGCTTTTTCAGCTTCCCGAAGGATCTTTCAGCTATGCGGGAATTATCGACAAGGAAATAAGACACATAGAAAACAAGTATCTGCTCAATGCCGATACGTGGGCGCTTTTCGTAAATCAGTTCCGTTCAAACGTTGACGACGACCTCGCCTGGAGATGCGAATACTGGGGCAAGATGATGAGAGGCGCGTGCTTTACATACGAATACACGGGAAGCGACAATCTTTACAAGGTTCTCTGCGACACTGTCCGCGACATTATGACAACTCAGGACGAGCTAGGCAGAATTACCACTTACAGCGTTGAAAAGGAATTTGACGGCTGGGATCTCTGGGGCAGAAAATACATTATGCTCGGTATGCAGTATTTCCTTGACATCTGCAAGGACGAGCAGTTCAAGTCAGAAATAATTGCGGTAATGTGCAGACACGCCGACTACATAATGTCAAAGGTAGGTCCTGTATCGGATGGCAAAAAGAACATAACCGACTGTTCGCGCCACTGGCTCGGACTCAACTCAAGCTCGATACTTGAACCTTACGTACGTCTTTACAATCTTACCGGCGAAAAGAAATACTTCGATTATGCCGCATACATCGTAGACAACGGCGGTATTTCCACCGGCAACATATTTGAACTTGCTTACGAGGGCAAGCTCTATCCTTATCAGTATCCTACGCACAAGGCATACGAGATGATGTCCTGCTTTGAAGGACTTCTCGAATTCTACCGCGTTACAAAGAACGAGCGTTACAAGACAGCAGTCGTCAACTTTGCGCGTCTTGTGCTTGAATCCGACATTTCCATTATAGGCTGTTCGGGCTGTACGCACGAGCTGTTCGACTACTCTGCAAGACGTCAGTCCACAACGACTTATCCCGGAATCATGCAGGAGACCTGCGTTACGGTTACATGGATGAAGTTCTGTTTCCAGCTTCTCGGAATTACCGGCGACAGCGTTTTCGCGGACGCTATTGAAACCTCCGTTTACAATGCAATGCTCGGCGCCGTAAACTCTTACGATTCGCCCATGATAAAGGGTATGCCTTTTGACAGTTACAGCCCGCTGTTTATGGGACTGCGTTCAAGAAATACCGGCGGTTATCAGGAAATGGAAAACCACACTGAAGCCTACGGCTGCTGCGCCTGCATAGGTGCTGCCGGAACTGGACTTATGGCTCTGACAAGCACAATGCTTGCCGAAAACGGAATTTACATGAACCTCTACATTCCGGGTGCCGTTCACGCATACTCTCCTTCGGGCAAGCCTGTAAGACTTCTTGTAAATACTCTCTACCCCGCCTCATCAAAAATCAACATTCAGGTAAACGGTGCGGACGGCTCCGAAACTTTCACTGTTGCTCTGAGAATACCCGGCTGGTGCAAGAACAAGTACAAGGTCACCGTAAACGGCGTATGCGCCTGCAATTCCGAAATCAAGAACGGTTACTTACTGCTTGAGCGCGCATGGAACTGGGGAGATGAAATAGACCTTGAATTCGAGATGAAGATGCACATTGTAAATCCTCCTCTCGGCGGCAGCGACGAAAACTCAAAGTACCTTGTTGCACTCGCAAAAGGTCCAGTTATATTCGCACGCGACGCAAGACTCGGCGAGGAAACAGACTCCGTTGTCGATATTCTCTGCGATGAAAACGGCGTTGTCGACGCTGTCCCGTCAATTACAGCCTCATTCCCCGTCGAACAGGAATACAAGATTCCCATGCGCGACGGATCATACATCACCGTTGTTGACTATCAGAGTGCAGGCAAGACCTGGGACGAAAGATCGGTTATGTCAGCATGGCTTCCCACAAAGAACTTCTGGAGCTTTGACGATACAAAGCCCGTTTACCTTATGAACCGCGACACTTCCAATTTCTTTGTATTCGGCATCAAGAACGGCGACGACAATGTTTACAGAGTTGCGGAAGGTATCAGACCTGTTGCATGGACAATAGAAAAAGTTGACGGCGGCGTAAGATTTTTGGCTGACGACGGCAGATACCTCACCGCGTTCAAAGACGAAAACGACAGCACCATTCACGCGCGTCTTTGCGAATTCAAGGACTGCGACTGTCAGGTCTGGAATATGAAACACTTAATCACCAACCGTTACAGAATTGAGAGCAAAAAGTATGAAAATATGTGCCTCATGATCAATTTCAAAGGAAACGGCGACTTTATTCTCATTGACAAAACTCTCAATGAAAGTTTCCATGGCAGAAGCTGCACAAACAACGCGTTTATCGACATTAAAAACATTTAAGGTGTATTCCGATATGAAAAAGATACAAAGCTTTACCGTAGACCATACAAAGCTGCTGCCGGGAATATATGTTTCCCGTGTTGACGGCGATATTACAACATATGATCTGCGCACAAAAAAGCCGAACACTGGCGACCTTATGGACAATTCCACAATGCACACGTTTGAACATATGTTTGCGACGTTTGTACGCAACAGCGACCTTGCGGACGACGTAATATACTTCGGACCTATGGGCTGTCAGACAGGGTTTTATCTGCTTATCAGAAACGCCGACAATAAAAAGGTTCTCGATACCGTCATATCGGTGCTTAAAAGTATAAACGACTATGACGGCGAAGTTTTCGGCTGTTCGGAAATCGAATGCGGAAACTACCGTTCGCTTGACCTTGAAAAGGCAAAAGCGCAGAGCCGCGAATATCTTGAAATTCTCACTTCAAGGGTTCAAACCTTTGAATACAACTAAATAATTTCTTCCGGGCTGCCGTTTATTATTCTTATGACGTGCAGCTCCGGCTTTATACGGAGGTATTTTACCATGACATTTCAGTGGATCGGTCAGAACGGCTTTATTTTCAACGCCGCAGGCAAAACTATTCTTGTTGACCCTTATCTTTCGGACAGCTGCAAAACTCACAGATACACGCCTATCAAAAAGGAAATCTTTGACGTTGTACCCGACATAATAATCTGCACGCACGACCATCTCGACCACACCGACAAGGATTCTCTGCTGCCGTTTTTACAGCGTGATCGGAAAATCGAATTCATTTCGCCGTACTCATCTTATCTTCATGCACTGTCATGGGGTTACAAACAGCACAACTACATTCTGTTTGAACCGGGTACGGTATGGACAAGCGACGGCATTAAAATAACAGGTGTAAAGGCTTATCACAGTGACAGAGAAGCGATAGGCGTAATTATTGAAGCAGAGGGCAAAAAGGTTTACATCACCGGAGATACGCTGTATAACACAAATCTCGCGCCCGCACTTCCTAAAGACCTTGACGCGGTATTTGTATGCACGAACGGCGCCGGAAACAACATGAACATGGCTGACGCAATGCAGCTCTGCCGCGAGCTTTGCCCGAAAGCAGCCTACCCCGTTCACATCGGTATGTTCGATCAGAAAGATCCGCATGAATTCGACCTGCCTTTTGCAAAATACCCGACAGTATACGGCGTCGCCGAAATTGAGTAAACAGAGGTTGTGACAAATGAAAAACATTCTTATAGTAATTGATATGCAGAAAGACTTTGTAGACGGTTCACTCGGTACAAAAGAGGCGCTCGGCATTTCGGAAAAACTGACTGAGTATGTTAAAAGCTTTGACGGAGATATAATCTTTACCCGCGACACGCACAAGGATAACTATATCCAGACAAGCGAAGGCAAAAATCTCCCCGTGCCCCACTGCATTGAAGGGACGCCCGGTCACGAGCTTTACGGTGAATTAAAGGGACTCAGCCTGAATCACACCGTTATTGACAAGCCGACCTTTGGCAGCCGCGTTCTCGCGCAGATGCTGTATGACGCGGACAGCAAAGACAAAATTGAGAAGATAACGCTTATAGGAGTCTGCACCGACATATGCGTTATTTCAAACGCGCTGTGCATAAAAGCTTTTCTTCCCGAAACTAAAATTTCGGTAATTTCAGGTCTTTGTGCCGGAACAACGCCCGAAAATCATTCAAAGGCGCTTGATGTTATGCGTTGCTGCCAGATTTGCATAGAATGACATTTTTTCAAAGAGAACCGCTGTGTTCTCTTTTTTATCAAATTGGCGCAATATGTAAAAAAATGTCGGAATTGCCACGAAAACAGCGTCACAATTAACAATACATTCACTTTACGTTTGTTTTAATATAACACATATTGATTAAAATTTATGTGAAAAGTTAATTATCCAAGTGACATTTTTATCGCATCATGAGGACGTTTATGGAGCCTAACAATCATACATATGACAAAGAAATAGACAATAATTTTATCTACGGACATTTTCTTACGCTTGACTATCAGTTTGCGCCGCCGCATTTTCATCAGTCTATCGAGCTTGTATATGTCGAGCACGGAGAAATCAGTGCCAGAATACAGGACAAAGATCTGACGGTTACAAGCGGCAATGTCTTGCTTATAGGCAGCAACGTAATGCACAGTATATTTGCCGATTACGGAATAAAATGCTATGTATATACTATTCCTTTGTCGAATATTCCGGATCTTGCAAAGAAACTTTCGGAATTTACATTCGCCTCTGTCGTATGCAAGGATACAGACGGATATTTTCTGTCTCTTTTCAAAATTGCAGAAAGCTATGTAAAGTCATATTCCGCATTCTACAATGCGAAAAAAGAAAAAGGCGAGTATTACACAAAGCTCGTTTCAAGCCACTCGGAGACCATTCTGTACTCCATAATACATCTGACAGGCCTCATTCACAAGAAAAAGCAGCCGGAGTCGTCAATTATAATCATGGAATATATTCAGAACCACTGCATGGAGGACATCAACGTAGAATCGGTATCAAAAGCCTTGGGATATACTCCTCAGAGCCTTACGCGTATTTTCAAACAAAATACGGGTCTCAGCGTAAAAGACTACATTCTGTACCTCAAGATTCACCGTGCAAAAGACTATATTCTTGACGGCAAATCAAACCAAGAGGTTTCCGATCTCCTAGGTTTCAACTGCACACGTTCCTTTATACGCGCGTTTAAGAGGGTACACAATCTGACGCCGGGAGAATATAAGGTAAAACTTATGCCTAAAATTGTTGCACTCCCCGGCAATGAAATAGATTTGGATAATATTTAACATACAGGAGGAAAATACAATGAAAAGCACCGCGTCAAAAAAAACATTCGACACTCAATCGTCCGAACTTCTCAAAAAGATAACCGCAGGTTCTTACGGCGATCCGACAGGATATGAAGAAACCCTATTCCTTTCACCCGACGGTACATATTTTGTATATGCAAACGGCGGCGAAAAGTCCATTCACCCTAAGGAATCTTTCACAAAGATCAACAAAGCAAGGGCGCTTGAAATTCTCTCTTGCTCTATGGTAGTCGAAAAGCCTGAAAAGGTGCAAAAAGCCGCCAAAGAAAAAGCCAAGAAAAAGGAAACAGCCAATATTAAGGACGAACCTGAAAAGGCTGCTCCCGTATCGCAGCCCGCTGTTAAAACCGAAAAGGTTAAAAAAGCATAATTCTTTGCAAACCGCTATTACCTGCCCGATTTTTTATCGGGCTGTTTTTTGTTGCCGGATACTTGTTAAATTTGCCAAATTGTGATATAATTTACAAGAAATCATCTATTAAGGCGGTGAAAGCCGATTTATGAACGACACAAGTCAGTACAACAAGCAGATAAAAGAACTCATAGAAACGCCGTGCGAAAACTTTATCTCAAAAAACAAAAACAAAAAGCGCAACATCTTTCCTGAATTTCCGTCTTACAGCATAAAAGAAGAAGTTATTTCCGAGATCAATACCACAACCGCCGTAAATCAGACTCTTGAATCGCTGTACGACAACGAAAATTTTGCCGTATGGATAAGGTATTTCAAATACGGATATAACTGCGACGACTACGACATAGAATTGCTGTCGCGTTCCCACACTCACGACTGCTATGAGTTTCAGATACTCGTAGCAGGCAGCATAGAGAACATAATAAACGGCGAAAAACGCATTGAAAGTGAAGGAAATTTCTGGTTCACAACGCCCGAACAGGCACACAGCATACGCTATCACGAAGGAACAGACGTAACTATATTCTGCATACATTTTTCGGAAAATTTCACGGACGATTATTTTATGAATCTCATAATGCATCATTCCTTCAACGGTATCCTGACAAAAAAGGATCTGTATTACATACTTCTTTCTTTTGTTGACGCGGCAAAGAAAATGGATCTTTTTAAGAACTTTTCCGACAAGGAGCAATTTTCAAAACACACGTTTTTATCACAGATGTTATACATATACAGTTTTTCAAGCGGTGAAGATCGTGAGGAGATACCAAAAGTTGCATTTGACAATTCCCGTTTTACCGATATTATTGTGTATGTAAAAAAGCACTGCCGCGAAAGAATAACCGCGAACGGAGTTGCGGCGAAATTCGGCTATTCGCTACCATATTTCTGCAGCCGTTTCAAAAAGTTCTCCGGCAAGGTATTTACCGACTACATAAACGACCTACGGCTTGAAAACACAGACAAGCTTGTAAGATACACATCGCAAAACATAAATTTCGTTTACCGTGCCTGCGGTTTTACAAGCAAAACTTTTTTCTATAAGCTGTATAAGAACAAATACGGCATGACGCCTACTCAGGCGCGAAAGCAAAATTCAAAAATACAATAAAATTACCGGGTGCCGTTCACACCCGGTTTAATTATTTTTATATGAGACTTTTATTTCAGCGCCTCGGAAAGCGTTCTCCAGCCGAGCATTGCGCATTTTACACGCGCCGGCATATGAGATATATCGCGCAGAGCCGACGCCTCTTCAAGGCTGTCAATCTCTTCTTCGCTTGCCTCTCCTCTTATCATGCGCATGAATATATCGGCAAGTTTCAGCGCCTCGTCCTTTTTCTTTCCGATTATCATTCCGAGCATTATATCGGTTGAAGCCTGAGAGATTGCGCAGCCGTCTCCGACAAACGCACCATCGGTTATATACTCGCCGTCGGTTTTGAGTTTAAGTTTGATTTCGTCACCGCAGCTCGGATTTACTCCGTCAAGGACAATATCGGCGTCCGGCAGATCATGCTTAAAATCCGGGCGCATATTATGCTCAGTCAGTATCTCATTATAAAAGTTTCTGTTTTCCATATCCCATACGCTCCCTTACCGTCGAAAGACTTTGAATAAATTTATCGGCGTCCTGCTTTGTGTTGTAAAAAGCAAAACTTGCCCTTACCGTCGAACGCAGTCCGAGATGTATAAGCAAAGGCTGCGCGCAGTGGTGTCCCGCCCGGACAGCTATTTTATCGGCTGCAAGAATTTCGCTTACATCGTGCGGATGAACGTCGTCTACGGTAAACGTAATTATTCCGTTATGCTCTTTGGCAATCGGCGAACCGACTATATTGATACCCTGTATATTCTTCATTTTTTCAAAAGCATAAGAAGAAACTTCTATTTCCCTCTCATGTATCGTATCAAGTCCTGTACCGCTTACATAGTCGACCGCTGCGGCAAGTCCGACAGCGCCCGAAACGTTCATTGTGCCTGCCTCAAACTTATGCGGAAGCTCGGCAAAAACGGCGCTTTCGCGCGTTACCGACTCTATCATCTCTCCGCCCGTAAGAAACGGCGGCATTTTTTCGAGAAGTTCTCTCTTCCCGTAAAGCACGCCTATGCCCATAGGGCCGTAAAGCTTATGTCCCGAAAAAGCAAAGAAATCCGCGTCAATATCGCAAACATCAACCTTGATATGCGGCGTGCTCTGCGCTCCGTCAACAAGCATAACTGCGTTCTTTTTATGCGCGAGCTTTGCTATTTCTTTTACCGGATACTCATGTCCGAGAACATTTGAAACCTGCGTCATTGCGACGATTTTTGTTTTATCGGTAATCAGATTTTCAATTTTTTCGAGATCAATACTGCCGTCCTTTTCACATTCTATGAATTTCAGCACGGCGCCGGTTCTCTTACATATATTCTGCCACGGCAAAAGATTGCTGTGGTGTTCCATAACCGAAACAAGCACCTCGTCGCCGACTTTAAGATTTGAAAGTCCGTAGCTGTATGCGACAAGATTTATGCTTTCCGTCGTGTTTCGCGTAAATATAATCTCGGCAGAGCTTTTTGCTCCGATGAATTTCTGCACCTTTTTGCGCGCGTTCTCGTAATCCTCGGTAGCGCTGACGCTGAGCTCATATATTCCGCGCAGAGGATTTGCGTTATGCTTTGTATAAAAGTCATTTATCGCGTCAAGCACGCACTTCGGTCTTTGCCCCGTTGCGGCATTGTCGATATACACGCACGGATCTGTCATCAGCAGCGGAAAATCTTTTTTATAGTTTATTTTCTGCACGGCTCATTCCTCCTCTTGTCGAACATCTATGAGTCTTGAAAGAGCCTTATACGAAAGCTTTTCAAATTCTTCGTCGTTCATTTCTCTTATAAGCTTTTCGGCGGACGCTCTTGCCATAATATTCTGTGCGGTATCCTTATCAATGCCGCGGCTTTCAAAGTAAAACAGCGTAGCCTCGTCAAGTTCGCCTATTGTCGCGCCGTGTGTACCCTCTACATTCTCTTCTGCGCAGAGTATCAGCGGCACGGTCTTATTGACAACATCATCGCCAAGCATAAGCACAGTCTCATTTTCGCTGCCGACCGAGCCTGACGAACCGTTTTTGAAATCAATAGTACCGCGGAAAGTCTTTTTCGCGGAATCCATAAGTGCGCCGGACGCAGTTATCTCGCTGTTTGTGTCTTTGCCAAAGTGGTTTACGGCAATATTGTAATCTATAAGCTGACTGTTTTTTCCGATATATCCGACTTCTGTAACAAGTCCGCTTTTATCGCCGCAAAGCTGAACGAGATTATCGGAATATGCATTTCCGTCGCCCAAAAGCAATGTTGTAAGTTCAAAAACGGCATTTTTGCCGCACTCGACTTTAAGATCATGCACAAGCAGCGCGTTTTGCGCAGTTTCGAGAAGCAATACAAGCTTTACATGAGAATTTTCCGAAAGCTTAAAAGTATTCCAGACCCGTAGAGCCTTTTGCGAAAAGCAATGCTCAAAGACAGTGCCGGAATAGCCGGGCTGTGCAGATATTTCAAATTCCTGCTTTGCAAAATCGTTATCGCCGCCGTTTGCGGACAGTCTTAAAGGACTGTTTTCACCCGGATTTAATTCCTTTAGGATTTTTTCGGGACAGACCGTATTTTCGTTATCCCATTCGATCGGCGCACTGTTTACGCAGAGCTTATTCCAGGTATTTACCGGCAGCTTATTTATCAAAACCGTATTTTTCATATTTTCCGCTCCTTTTTAAGCTCAGCCTATGCTGCCTTTCATTTCAAGTTTGATTAGGTTATTCATTTCGACCGCGTACTCTACGGGCAGTTCCTTTGAAACATTGTCGGCAAAGCCGCTGACAATAAGTGCGCGTGCGTCCTCCTCGCTCATTCCGCGGCTCATAAGATAGAATACGGCGTCGGAACTTATACTTCCGATCTTAGCCTCGTGTCCTACGGCTGCGTCCTTTGTTCTTATATCCATTGCGGGTATCGTATCGGAACGCGATTCGGAATCAAGCATTAGCGACTGGCATGAAACGCTTGACTTTGCGCCCTTTGCGCTCTTTTCGACCACAACGCTGCTTCTGAACGTGCTTATACCTCCGCTCTTGCTTATTGAACGCGTATTCATATATGAACTTGTATTCTTTCCGATATGAACGACCTTTGCGCCGGTATCGAGATTCTGACCGTTTCCTGCAAAAGTGACTCCCGTAAACTCCATTTTGGAGTTATCGCCTTTAAGAATACTCATCGGGTACAGACAGCCTACATGAGAACCGAAAGAGCCGGAAATCCATTCTATCGTACCGCCCTCCTCGACAAGAGCGCGCTTTGTATTGAGGTTATACATATTCTTCGACCAATTTTCTATTGTCGAATATCTGAGCTTTGCATTCTTTTTGACGAAAAGCTCAACGCAGCCTGCATGGAGGTTTGCAACATTATATTTCGGTGCCGAGCAGCCTTCGATAAAGTGTAAGCTTGCACCCTCGTCAACAATTATAAGAGTATGCTCAAACTGTCCCGCACCCTTTGCGTTAAGTCTGAAATACGACTGAAGAGGTATAGAAAGATGGACGCCTTTAGGCACGTAGACAAACGAGCCTCCCGACCATACGGCTCCGTGCAGTGCCGCAAATTTATGATCGTGCGGAGTTACAAGTTTCATAAAATACTTTTTTACCATATCGGCATATTCGCCCTTGAGTGCGCTTTCCATATCGAGATAAACAACGCCCTCTGCCGCAACGTCCTGCTTTACGTTATGATAAACAAGCTCTGAATCGTACTGTGCGCCGACGCCTGCAAGACTCTTTCTCTCAGCCTGAGGTATTCCGAGTCTGTCGAATGTGTCCTTTATATCCTGCGGAACGTCTTTCCAACTGTTTTTCATTCCGGTATTGGGACGAACATACGTCGCTATACTGTCTATATTTAGTCCGTCAAGAGACGGTCCCCAGTTCGGCAGCGGAGTTTCATTATATATTTGCAGCGACTGAAGTCTGAACTGCTGCATCCATACAGGATCGTTCTTTTCCTTTGACAGCGTTTCGACAATCTCCGGATTTAGTCCGGCAGTCATTCTGTACGCGTCGTTTTCTTTATCGCGTATATCGTATACGCTGCGGTCAATGTCCGCGATATTGCTCTTTTCTTTCATCTTAAACTTTCACCTGCTTTCTCTTGTACGTTACAGGTTTATATCGGCAAAGCCGTTTTCGTTTATGCGTTCAACAAGTTCCGCACCACCCTCTTTGACTATCACGCCGTTTTCCATGACGTGCGCGCGGTCTACGGTAAGAGCTTCAAGTATTCTCGTGCTGTGCGTTATAATGAGCAGCGAACCGCCGACGCGCTCTCTGTAAATGCTCACACCGTTTGAAACGGTTCTTACGGCATCGACGTCAAGACCCGAATCGGTTTCGTCAAGTATTGCAAGTTTCGGCTCAAGCATTAGCATCTGCAATATCTCGGCTTTTTTCTTTTCGCCGCCCGAAAAGCCTACGTTGAGATCGCGTTCAGCATAGCTTTCGTCCATGGACAGCAGTTTCATTGTTTCGGCAAGCTTTTTCTTGAAATCCCAAAGCTTTATGCGTTTACCGGTTTTCTGTTCGAGTGCGCTTCTTATAAACGCGCTGAGCGTTACACCCGGCACTTCGAGAGGGTTCTGGAACGAAAGGAAAATTCCTTTTTTAGCTCTTTCGTTTACGGGCATATCCGTTATATTCTCACCGTCGAAGATTATTTCGCCGTCGGTTACGGTATACTGCGGATTTCCGGTTATTGCATATCCGAGCGTCGATTTTCCGGTTCCGTTAGGTCCCATAAGCACGTGCGTTTCATTTCGACAGACGCTTAAATTCACACCGTGAAGTATTTCCTTTTCCCCCACGCTTACGTGAAGATTATTGATCTCAAGCAATCCCTTGTCTTTCATTTTTCTATTCCTCATTTCCTTTAATTTCTCCGTTATCCGATCCGCAGCGGCAATCCGGAGTATTGCGCTTTTCATTGAGCAGATCAAGCAGCGTATAGCTGTTTATATAAGCGTTGATGTTATCTTCAAGTCCTCTCCAGAACGGCAGCGTATAGCAGGTACATTCGCCCGCGCACTTTTTGCTTTCGTCCTTTGAGAGGCACGACACCGGCACAAGCTCACCCTCAGCCGCATACAGTATCTCGCCTATCTTATATTCGCCCGGATCTTTGCAAAGCTTATATCCGCCGACTTTTCCGGTACAGCTCTTTACAAGTCCGTGCTTTGCAAGCAGCGTCATTATGCTTTCAAGGTACTTTCTCGACAGATTCTGACGTTTTGCTATATCTCCGAGACTTATATTGTCTTCGCAGCTGTGTTCAGCCATATCAAGCATGACGCGAAGTGCATATTTGCCCTTTGTCGACACCATCATAAGCCACACTCTCCTTATTCTCATTTTACATTTAATATTATAACTTAAACTCCTATAATGTCAATAGGAATATGTATCTGTATTGTTTCTCAAAAAGCAATATTTTTCAAACTTTTTATTAAAAAAGCAGCCGGGACTGTAAAATTCCGACTGCAAAGTACAAATTATTCATTTATGCAAAGTGCAAAACAAGTTTAACCGTCAGATTAAAAAGAGTACAAAGTACAAATCCCGCAGCCGTAGGTACGGCAACAGAGAGCAGAGTCCATTTCAGACTGCCGGTTTCCTTGTGAACCGTCAGAACGGAGGTTGAACAGGGCCAGTGCATAAGAGTAAAAATCAGCATACACACGGCTGTCGTCCACGTCCATCCGTTATTTACAAACAGTGTATGCAGCTCTTCAAGACTTGTATAGCCTGTAAGCGTTCCGCCTGACATATACGCCATTATGATTATCGGTATTACTATTTCATTTGCCGGAAAACCGAGTATAAATGCTATAAGAATAACTCCGTCAAGTCCCATAAGGTGTCCGAGAGGATCGAGAAAATCAGAGCACATCTTCAAAAGCGTCATATCCCCGACAGTCACGTTTGCCATAAGCCATATGACAAGACCGGCAGGCGCCGCGACGCTTACGCTCCTTGCAAGCACAAACAGCGTCCTGTCAAACACGCTCCTTACAAGCACTTTTCCTATCTGCGGTTTTCTGTACGAGGGAAGTTCTATCGTAAACGCCGACGGCACGCCTTTAAGCAGAGTTTTAGAGAGCAGTGCCGTTGCGCCGAAAGTCGCAAGTATACCGAGCACTATCACAAGCGTAAGCATGAGTGCGCTGATAACTCCGCCGCTTGCCGGCGAACAGGCAAAAAACATTGTAATGACCGCGATAAGCGCCGGAAAACGTCCGTTACACGGCACAAAGCTGTTGGTAAGTATCGCAAGCAGACGTTCGCGGGGCGAATCTATTATGCGGCAGCCGACAATTCCGGCGGCGTTGCAGCCGAATCCCATACACATAGTCATTGCCTGTTTTCCGCAGGCATGGCACTTACAAAACGGCTTATCGAGATTATAGGCTATTCTCGGCAGATACCCGGAATCTTCGAGCAGTGTAAACAATGGAAAGAATATTGCCATTGGCGGCAGCATTACCGAAACTACCCATGCAAGAACTCTGTACACACCGTGTGTCAGCATATCTACGGCAATTTCGGGCAGCCCGACGTAAAAAAGCGTGCGCGCAATTCTTTCCTCAAATCCGAAAAGCAGTCCCGACAGCATTTCCGACGGTATATTTGCTCCCTCTACCGTTATCCAGAACACAAGCGCAAGCAAAACAAGCATTACCGGGAACCCGAGCGCCTTGCTTGTGAGAATTTTATCGGCTTTTCTGTCAAAACCGCAGTAAGGCTGCCCCTTTTGCCTTACGCAAAGTTCTGCAAGTTCATGCGCTCTGTCAAGCACGCACCGCACTGTTGTATCGCAAAAGCTTACGCGCGTATACCCATACGTTTCAAGTTCATTCCACGCTCTCAAAACCGCATGTTTTACGGCGTTGACTTCCGAAAGTTCAAAACCTGCGTTTTTATTTATCTCTGCGACAAGCTCTTTCTCGTTTTCGAGCAGTTTTATGCTTATCCATCTTTTACAGGGCATTTTTTCGGGAAGTTCGGGCAGTGCATCGGACACGGTCTTTATCGCATTTTCGATTTCTTTGGGATATTTTACTGGTATTTTTATGTTCTCGGTATTCTTTTCGGCAGATATGCATTGAGAAATTGCATTTACAAGGCTGTCAAGAGTTTTTTTCTTTCTTGCAACCGTGCCGACGACAGGTACGCCGAGTTTTTCGGAAAGCAAATCCGTATCTACGCTAATACCTTTCTTTTTTGCCTCGTCAAGAAGATTTACACACACGACGGCGTTTTCCGAAACCTCAAGCGTTTGGAGAACAAGATTGAGATTGCGTTCAAGGCAGGACGCGTCGCAGACGATTACCGAAGCGTCGGGATCTCCGAAACAGATAAAATCGCGTGCCGTCTGTTCCTCTGCCGAATGTGCCATAAGCGAATATGTACCCGGAAGATCGGCAAGAACAAGACGGGTATTCCGATATTTACATACTCCAAACGCGTTTGTAACGGTCTTTCCGGGCCAGTTTCCGGTATGCTGGTTCATTCCCGTAAGGCTGTTGAAAAGCGTGCTTTTACCGACATTTGGATTTCCCGCAAGCGCTATTATTTTATCGCCGTCCTTTACTTTGAACAGTTCTTTTGTACTATCCTTTGCTCTTTTGCCTACGGAGCTGTTGGTAAGTCCCATATCTTACTCACTCCTTTTTTACTTTTATTCCGGCGCAGTCGCACGCGCGTATGGCTATGACCGCACCGCGTATAAGATATGCCGACGGATCTCCGAACGGACTTTTTCCGACACATTCAACCGACGTATTCTCGCAAAGCCCTATATCCTGAAACCTTCTTCGCATTGACGGCGCCGTATACAGCCTTTCAACAACGGCTCTCTCACCCGGTACCAAAGCGTCAAGCGTACTGTATGTATTCAAAACATTCACCCTTTATCTACTTAATTTAGTTTAGCGGCTTTAATGTATTATATGGAAAAGTATATTGCTTTGTCAGCTTTGCTTTGCGAAAGACCACGGTTGTCTTTCAATGCATATTCTTAAAAAAGGGCAAAAAATCCGGAACTGTACATTACAATTCCGGTTAATATCTCTATTTAATTTATTATCGGCATTAATATCAGCCTGCGTCCATAGTCTGATTATCGTCAGGAACGCTTACAAGCTGTATATCCGCGCCGACGCCCTGAAGTTTTCCGACAATATTCTCATATCCTCTCTGGATATGTCTTATATTATCAATTTCCGTAACTCCGGCAGCGCAAAGTCCGGCAATTATAAACGCCGCGCCTGCTCTGAGGTCGCAAGCCGTAATCGGTGCGCCGAGAAGCGAAGAACCGCCCGAAAAATGAGCCGCCTTTCCGTCGGTTACCTTAATTTCCGCGCCCATTCTCACAAGCTCGTCAACATACTTGAATCTGTTGTCCCAAACGCCCTCCCTGATAATAGACGGGGTTGACGCAAGGCACATAAGTACGCCCATCTGCGGATTCATATCCGTAGGAAATCCGGGGTAAGGCAATGTCTTTATATTTGCGCCTGTAATCTCACCTGCGTATGCAACTCTTACGGAATTGTCGAATTCCTCGACTTCAACGCCCATTTCAAGCAGCTTTGCGGTAATGGATTCAAGGTGTTTGGGAATTACGTTATTTATAGTAAGCTCGCCTTTTGTTGCGGCTGCGGCTATCATATAAGTTCCTGCTTCGATCATATCGGGTATGATCTCGTAATGAACGCCGTGCATCTTTTCAACGCCGCGAATCTTGATGGAGTCTGTTCCCGCGCCCGTTATATCCGCACCGCAGGCATTTAAAAAGTTCGCAAGGTCAACAACGTGCGGCTCTCTTGCGGCATTTTCTATGTACGTGGTACCCTTTGCCTTTACTGCGGCAAGCACTGCGTTTATTGTTGCGCCGACGGAAACTATATCCATATAAATGGTATTTCCGTAAAGGCAGCCGTCGTCTGCGGCTATGCTTATGTATCCGCCGTCCTGAAGTGTAACGGTAGATCCGAGAGCCTCAAAGCTCTTTATGTGCTGGTCTATCGGACGCAGTCCTATTTCGCAGCCTCCCGGGTATGCCGCCCTTGCTCTGCCGAATCTTCCGAGTTCCGCACCGAGAATATAGTACGACGCTCTCATCTTTCTGACAAGCTCATACGGTGCCGCACCCGGCTTTATTCTCGACGTATCTATTTCAAAAGTGGTTCTGTCTATCTGACGTATCTTTGCGCCGACCTCTTTGAGTATATCAAAGGAATCCGCAACGTCGCTTATCCAAGGTATGTTTTCAAGAATACATTTATCTTCAGTAAGTATTGTGCCGAATATTATAGCTACCGCGGCGTTTTTCATGCCGCTTACATCAATGCTGCCGTGCAATGGCTTATTGCCTCTGATGACAATTTTATCCATTAGTCGCAAGCCTCCAAATTATATATATAAAGAAAATAACAATCGTTTCAAAATCGCAGGTGTACATTTTTACACTTGCACAGTAATATTATACCATACTTTTTCACAAATTGGAATACTTTTTTTGCATTTTCTTAATTTTTATAAAGAATTTTGCAGAATATTCAGTTAAGTGCATCAATATATGCCATAAGTTCGTCAGAATCGGCATTATTGTATGATATTTCCCACACAGGCACAAGGTACATGACATTCTCGCGGACATTTCTTGCAGAATACACTATTCTTTCGGAATTGACGGCGGAAACATTTTCGAGATCAAGCTTATAGATAATGTTTATTCCGTCGGTAAGAGAGTCTGTGTATTTTGCCGAAACGGGAAAGGTGATCCAATTTCCGGATGCGGACATTATATCGTAATCCTCTGCGGAAATTGATATTTTCATTGTCATTCCCGTAATATCCGTACCACCTGCTGTCTGGCATATTTCGGCGATAACGTAAAATCCGCGGTTTTCCAGCGACATTATCCTATATCCGAAAGTGCCGTCGGAATTGAGCGCATTTACAAAAGCGTCAAGTCTTTGTTTCTGTTTTCCGGAAAGTTCGGAGATACTCTGCGAAACCCCGTCGTCGGAATCGGTTTGACCGGCATAAAGCGCGTTTGCATACTGAATGCCGAAGTCCTCAAACTTTATCTGAAGCTTTGCAAGTTCACTTGTATCCTGTTTGCTGTCGTAAATGCTCATTGAAACGCCGTCGGGAATTTCAAAGGAAACGATCTCGGAAGATATACCCTTAAACTCCGAAACGGATATGTTCTTCGCCGTATTTTTTGCGCTGTCGTGCCTGTCGGGAAGTTCGAGCATATAAATGCCGTTTTCCGGAAGTTCAAGCACGAACGTATCGGCAGTTACGGAAATTCCGCGCTTTGAGAGGTTTTCGGCAACGTTCTGCGCAAACTCAAGCGTTAATTTTCCTGCGCCGTTAAGTTCGGAATAGTACAACAGCAAAAACATTATATTAAGAACAACAAACACCGCAATAAGCAGTCTGCAGATTTTATCCGTTTCCAAGCCGTTCACTCCCCTTTCGCAGAAGTTTCGATTTTTGACGCCCAAACCGCCTTATACACATCAGAATTCTCGTCTTTTCTTTCGAGCACCGCGTAGCTCACCGAGTTTTCATTTCCGCCCGAGAGCATATCGGCATAATACTGTGGGATAAAAGAGTCCCTGCCCTCGAGTTTATCGCAGCAAAGCGCGCTGTAAGACGCATACACAAGGCTGTTTGACGAAATTGCAAATACCGCGTCATATTCTTTTTCGGTAACGCTTACGGCGTCGGCAAAATATTTCAGTCTTATTTCAAGCCTGTCTCCGGACGCCGTGTAAACAGCCTCGTAAAAACAGAGGTCGGCGTAGTTTCCCGTGATTTCCTTATCCAGCATTTCCGTAAGCTTTCTTACCGCCTCCAGTTTCTGACCGAAAGTATATCCGTCTTTACTTTGCGGGTTATATCCGAGATATTCGGAAAGGTGTACTCCATCGTCCGCGGAATTGAACACAACATCTCCGTTCTGATAAAACAGCAGTTCGTTCGATCCGTCAACATAGTTCAGAACCGATCCGTCGCGCGTAACGAAAGTTTTTGCAAGGTTAAGATTGAGGGAAAACGCCTGCATTGTACTTAATATCCAGTCGCTGTCCGTCTGTCTGCCGAGTTTATCCGCAGCCGTGCTTACGCGAAAATCATGCACGTTTACCGTATTTTTCAAAAGCGGTTTTACATACGGCGTATCCGCAAATTCAAAAGGCACAAACCCCGTACTGTTATTATATGACTCGAGTTCCTTGGCGTTAAACTGAAAATCTCCGTCGGGTTTGAGAATATTGACGTCAAGTGACGAAGAAACGGCAATTCCGTACAGGTTTCCGTCCGAGTCGGGCAGAATAAAGAGATTTCTGAAATTGAAATACATCTGCTTTGTATAGTCATAACCGTAATCCGAAATGCACGGCAGAACGCATGAAGCCGGTATATCGGAAAGAAAACCGAGAAGTATATAATTATCCGCGTTTTTTAGTGAATTTATATATTTTTCTTTCTCCTTTTCCGAACCGAACGCAACATTCTCGCTCTGTCCCGAAAAAAGCTCTGCCATATACGAAAACGCGCTTTCCGCAAGCTTTTTGCCCGACTCCGAGTCAACGCCCGCACCGTGCATGCCGACAACATTTTTTACGCCGATAAACACAGGTCTTAAAAAGGTGCGATTCTGTTCGGCGTCGGTTCCTGTCCCTGCCGAAAGCAGCACACGGCGGTCGGCTTCGGGAACGGGACTCAGCGTTTTTGAAAAGCCGTTGATTCTTAAATCTATATATCTTCCGCAGTTATACAGCATAAGCAGAAACAGCACTGCCGCCGCGGCTATCTGTGCTTTATGAAGTATAAAGGCAATTTTCTTTTTATCCATAGGCTCTTCTCCAAACAGATTTATATATATACAATAATTCATTTTATTATATCATATTCGCCTTTTCATTTCAATATTTTTTTATATAAAAGCTTTGACGCACAATGCTTTTTTTATTGACAAATGCGTCCATGTTATGATAGAATACTGTCAGATAATAAAAAACTGATTGCTTGTTAATTTAATGAGGAGAGGTATGAAAATGAGCATTACAAAATCAATTTTCGGAATGACCGACGAAGCCGAGGTACATTCTTATATACTGAATAACGGAAACGGTCTGAGCGCCGAAATACTGAATTACGGCGGAATTATAAGACGTCTTACATACAAGGGTGTTGACGTTGTTCTCGGACGCGACAACATCTCGGAATATTTCGACAACAACGGTTACTACGGCGCTCTTGTCGGCAGAAACTCCAACAGAATCGAAAATTCCGAATTTGAGCTTAACGGAAAAACCTATAATTTATTTGCAAACGACGGCAGAAACAATCTTCACGGCGGAAAGTGCGGATTCAACTCAAAGATTTGGAACGCGCAGGCAGTAGATTCCGAAGAGCCGAGCCTTATACTCACACTGCTTTCTCACGACGGAGAAGAGGGATTTCCCGGCAATGTAAACGTAAAGGTCACATATACTCTCACCAAGGACAATTCCATTAAGATCCATTATGAGGGCACAACGGACGCCGACACGGTTCTCAACATGACCAACCACTCCTATTTCAACCTTAACGGTCACAATGTAGGAACGATAGATTCTCACACCCTTCAGATGAACAGCAGCTTTTACACTCCCAACACCGACGAGTGCATGCCATACGGCGAAGTAAAGAGCGTCGAAGGCACGGGATTTGATTTCAGAACGCCCAAAAAGCTTTCCGACGGTTTTAATTCGGGCGACGAACAGGTAAACATGTTCTCGGGTTTTGACCACAACTTTGCTCTCGACGGCAGAGGCTTCAGACTCGGCGCCGTTCTCAAGGGCGACAGAACCGGAATTACCATGGAAATGTATACCGACAGACCCGCTGTTCAGCTTTACACAGGAAACTGCATCGAAGAAGGCAGAATCTGCAAGGACTGCGCCGTATACACCAAACACAGCGCGCTTTGCCTTGAAACTCAGGCTTTCCCCAACAGCCTCAAATATTCCCACTATCCGAACGGAATTCTCAGAAAAGACGAGAAATACGACACAGTTACCGAGTATAAATTCATCTGATTATTTGAACAAACATATTTTTCCGGACAGTTTCACCGCTGTCCGGTTCTTTTTTATTTTCACCAACATTCCGTCTGTCACATATTATAAAATAAACTTAATTTACAAGTAAGGAATGATTGTGATGAATACAGATAAAAAAATCGCGGTCATAGGCGGAGACGCGAGGCAGATATTCTGCGCAAAAAATCTGTGTACATACGGGTTTGAAACTGCGCTTTACGGATTTGACAAATATGACGGCGATATCGGCTCATGTACAAAATGCAAATGTCTGTGCGACACACTCGGAGGCGCAGAATACGCCGTGCTTCCGCTGCCGTGCTGCACCGACGGACTCAACATAAACGCGCCGCTTTCCGCAAACCAGATACCTCTCGAAAGCGTATTTTCGGCAATAAGCCAAGGCACGCGCATATATTCCGGCAAACTGTGCCCCCTTGCGGTAAAGCTTGCGGAGGAATACTCTCTTGAAATCACCGACTATTCGGCACGCGAGGAATTTCAAATAGCAAACGCCGTGCCGACTGCGGAAAGCGCTCTCGCCATAGCCGTAAACGAGCTTCCCATTACGATATGCAAAAGCACATGTCTTGTCATGGGTTACGGCAGAATCGGAAAAATACTCTGTGACCTTTTGAGGTCATTCGGGGCAAAGGTCTATGCATCGGCAAGAAAATGTGCGGATTTTGCATGGATAGAGGCACACGGCTGTATTCCCGTGCATACGGACAAAATATCCGACGTACTTCCCGAGTGTTCGCTCATTTTCAACACCATACCCAAAACCGTTCTTAAAGACAGGCTGCTTGATATAATCCCGAAAGACACGCTTATAATTGACCTTGCGTCAAAACCCGGAGGAGTGGATTTTGAGCCTGCAAAAAAAGCGGGATTAAACGTGATCTGGGCGCTTTCACTGCCCGGAAAAACAGCGCCCGTAAGCGCAGGCAAAATACTGTCCGACACCGTAATCAACATTTTACGCGAAACGGAGGGAGAAATATGACGGGATTTGCATTATGCGGTTCTTTCTGCAACATGGAAAAGGCTTTCCGACAGCTTGAGAACCTTGTAAACAGCGGCGAAAAAGTAATACCTATCATGTCGTACAACGTTTACAGCACCGATACGCGTTTCGGAAAAGCGTCGGAGCTTATAGCAAAGGTCGAAGATCTGTGCGGAGAAAAGGTCGTTCACACGCTGCCCGACGCAGAACCTCTCGGTCCGAAGATCAAGCTTGACTGTCTTTGCATATGTCCCTGCACGGGAAACACTCTCGCAAAGCTTGCAAACGGCATAAGCGACACTCCCGTAACCCTTGCCGCAAAAGCTCACATGAGAAACGACAGACCGGTTGTAATAGCGCTCGCCTCAAACGACGGTCTTTGCGGAAATGCCGAAAATTTCGGGCGTATGCTTGCGCGCAGAAACGTATATTTTGTTCCGCTGCATCAGGACGACGCACTGAAAAAACCGAGAAGTCTGGTTTGCGACTTTGAAATGCTCCCCGCTGCCGTCGAAAAGGCTATGCGCGGTATACAAATTCAGCCGATTTTATTCTGAAAATCAAATTTTAGGTTACTTTATGACATGACTTTGCCTGTGGTTTTGTATCACAGGCAATATTTATTTCAAAATTATCAATTTAGTAAAAAAGCCGTCACATTTCATAACAGAAATATATGCAAACTCAGTGTATCATAGTCATAAATAGGGTTATATTTAATGAAAACTGATGAAACAAGAGGTTTAAAAAATGATTGACACAGCCATTAAAAAGCTATGCGTATACGGACTTCAGAAAGGGCTTATACAGCCGAACGACACGCGCTACATCATAAACAGGCTTATCGACACCATGGGACTTGACTCATATACAGATGACAAAATCACATATACAGACGAGATAGAGCTTGAGCCCGTATTAAAACAGCTCTGCGACTATGCCGCACAGAACGGCATTATCGAGGATACCGTAACGCACAGAGATCTTTTCGACACACGTCTTATGGGTATTTTGACTCCCCGTCCGTCGGAAGTCATAAGCGAATTTCTCGAGAAATACTGCGAAAGCCCCAAAATCGCCACCGACTGGTACTACGATTTTTCGCAGAACACGGACTATATAAGAACCTACCGCGTAAAAAAAGACCTGAAATGGGTATATTCCAACGAATACGGCGACCTTGACATTACAATTAATCTTTCAAAGCCCGAAAAAGATCCAAAAGCCATTGCCGCTGCCAAGAATGCGAAAAATTCCTCCTATCCGAAATGCAATCTCTGTCCCGAAAACGAGGGTTTTTCAGGTACTCTAACCTCACCCGCAAGAGAAAACCACAGAATTATACCCATAACTATAAACGACGAAGATTTCTTTTTACAGTATTCGCCTTACGTTTACTACAACGAACACTGCATTGTGTTCAACTCAAAGCACGTACCCATGAAGATAGACCGTGCCGCGTTCTCAAAGCTTCTTGACTTTGTTACGCTGTTTCCGCACTATTTCCTCGGTTCAAATGCGGATCTGCCGATAGTCGGCGGCTCAATCCTTACACACGACCATTTTCAGGGCGGAAACTACGAATTTGCCATGGCAAAAGCACCTGTCGAAAAGGAAGTTGTTTTCGGCGGATTTGAGGACGTAAAGACAGGCATAGTAAAGTGGCCGATGTCTGTTATACGCCTTTCTTCGGATAGCAAGGAAAGGCTCGTCGAGCTTGCGGACAAAATACTTGCGGCATGGCGTTCATACACGGACGAAAGCGCCTTTATATACGCCGAAACCGACGGCGAGCCGCACAACACAATAACTCCAATCGCGCGCCGCAGAGGTGATAAATACGAGCTTGACCTTGTACTGAGAAACAACATCACAACTCCCGAACACCCTCTCGGAGTTTTCCACCCTCATGCAGAGCTGCATCACATCAAAAAGGAAAACATCGGTCTTATCGAAGTAATGGGACTCGCCGTTCTTCCGTCAAGGCTCAAAGCCGAAATGAAGGAACTTCAAGATGCAATTCTTTCAGGCAAAGATCTCAGAGCCGATGAAACCACCGCAAAACACGCCGACTGGGCATTCGGATTTATGAAAAATTACAGCGACATAAACGCCGGTAACATTGAAAAAATTATTCAGAACGAGGTAGGAAAAGTATTCTCAACCGTACTCGAACACGCCGGAGTTTTCAAGCGCGACGAAGAAGGAAAAGCCGCTTTTGAAAGATTCTGCGCGTCTGTCTGACGTTTCAAATATATAATTTTTGCCCGACAGGCGGTTTTTTTGCCGTTTGCCGGGCTTTTTACGTATTATTTTTAAAGTAAATTAAGCTTATTGCTATTGAAAAAAGTTCAAAATCATGATAATATAATATGAATATATTTAAACAGCCGTTTCGGAGGTTATGACATTATGAATTTTTGTACAAAAGATATGCAGATAACAAAGGGCGAAAACTTCAGACTTTACGGACGTCCTTTCTATGTTGACGGTATTCCCGCACTCTCATGGTCAAACAGCGGTATTGAATTTTGTGCGGATTTTGAACGCTTTACGGTTTATTTCGGAGATTATGTATCGGAAATGCCCGTATATGTCAAAATATACGTTGACGGAAAAGAGTTCAAGCATGCGGTTTCCGGAAAAAACAATGCAGCGGTACTTGAAGGCTTTAAGAATACGCCGCACACCGTAAAAATACTGCGGATTTCGGAAGGCGACGTTCTTTTGACAGTCAGATTCATTCGCATTTTCGGTTCCCATGCGGAGTTTCTTCCTTTGCCGAAAGAAAACAAACGTTTAAAGCTTGAATTTTTGGGAGATTCCATTACCTGCGGATACGGCGTTACGGCAAGCTGTAAACAAAACGAATTTTTCACCTGCGAGGAGGACAGTACGCTGACCTATGCTTTTCTTACCGCAAAGGCTCTCGATGCGGAAATACGCACGGTCTCGATCTCAGGCCAGGGCATTGTACATTCCTGCGGAGACAGCGTCGGAATACGCATGGAGGAAATTTTAAAACTCAGAGCGCGCGGTCATTCGGACGTTTATACACCGGAAGAAGACTGGCAGCCGGATTTCTTTATTCTCAACGCCGGAGCCAACGATAAGTACGAGCACACCGACAGCGAAACATTCCGTAAATATGCGCTAAAGCTGTTATCCGACATAAGAGCACTCTACCCCAAAGCTCATATAATCTGGCTCTACGGCATGTACAAAAACTTTTCAAAAGAGATTGAAGAGATATCAAAAAGTTTTGCGCTGTCGGACGGCAATTATTCCTATATGTTTGCCGGCAGCGTATGGGAAAACAGGCAGAAATTCTGCGGTGCGGTGGGACACCCAAACACGCTCGTGTCGGAAAAGGTTTCAAAGCAGCTTATAAAGCTTATAAACAACAAGCTTTCCCAAAAATAATTTTTCACGAGGTAGACAATGACCGAAAAAATCATTACCGGAATAACGCCCGAGCGTCAGTCGTGCCTTTTCGGCTCTTTCGACTGCAACACAAGGCTCATTGAAAATCAGTTCGGCGTTCTTATAACTTCGAGGACGGACGCGGTAAAAATAAGCGGAGAAAATCCGTCCGATGTAGACAAAGCCATAAGTGCCGTCACGCTTATGCTAAAAGCTTTGGAATCGGGAGAAGAACTTTCCGAGCAAAAGGTGCGATACATTACCGACATGGTAAGCGCGGGAAGTGAAAAAGATCTGCAAAATCTCGGCGGAGAATACATCTGCGTCACAAGCCGCGGCAAGCCCGTAAAGGCAAAAACTCTCGGTCAGAAAAACTATGTTGAGGCTATCAAGAACAACACCGTAACTCTGGGCATAGGCCCTGCCGGAACGGGAAAGACTTTCCTTGCGGTCGCGATGGCTGTAACGGCTCTGAAATTAAAGCAGGTAAACCGCATTATTCTTACACGCCCGGCAGTTGAAGCCGGCGAAAGACTCGGATTTCTTCCGGGAGATCTGCAAAGCAAAATCGACCCGTATCTGCGTCCGCTGTACGACGCGCTTTACGAAATGCTCGGCATGGAGGGCTTTACAAAATGCGTCGAAAACGGCACTATCGAAATTGCCCCTCTTGCCTACATGAGAGGACGTACTCTGGACGACTCGTTTATCATTCTCGACGAGGCTCAGAACACGACAAGCGAACAGATGAAAATGTTTCTTACGCGTCTCGGATTCGGCTCGAAAATGGTAGTGACCGGCGACATTACGCAGATAGACCTGCCGTCAGGCACAAAAAGCGGTCTTGAACAGGCGGCAAAAATTCTGCGCGACGTCGAGGGCGTGTCAGTATTCAGACTTTCGGCTCACGACATTGTAAGGCACGCACTTGTTCAGAGGATTATACGTGCATACGAAAACTACGGCAAACAAAACGCGCCGCAAAATCAGGACGGCGGTTCCGAAATCCAAAAACAGTAAAAAGGAGAAATACATCATGATAAACATTTTCAGTCTTGCAAGATTTTTACCGATCGGTTACTTTAACAATTCTTCGACGATCGGAATTATAGGCGGTGCCGACGGTCCGACAGACATATACGTAACCGGAGGAGGCATTGCGCCGTCGATTATCGCGTTCATAATGGCGTTTTTGGCAGTAGTTGCCGTTTGGTTTATAGTTTCGGCTGCAATAACGGTTATCGTAACGCTACATATGGTAAACAAATACAAGACAAAAAAGCCGCAAAGCAGCTTTTACAATTACAACGGCGGTACAGGTTCGGATTATACCGGAAACAATACAAACGGAAATTCTTCACCGGAGGACAAATAATTGAAACACACTATATATACAAGAAACGATCAGGATATAATCGAGCTTACTGCGGCTCTGCGCTCAGTCGTAAAAAAGGCGATAAACGCGGCTCTCGATTATCAGGAAATTGACTTTCCCTGCGAAATTTCGGTTACCTTTACGGACAATGACAAAATACACGAGCTTAACCGCGAATACCGCGGCAAGGACGCGCCTACCGACGTGCTGTCTTTTCCCATGTTTGAAGCCGGCGAAATAGAGTACGACGACGAATCGGGTGAGCCGTGCGCTCTCGGAGATATTGTAATCTCGCTTGAAAGGGCAAAAGCACAGAGCGAAGAATACGGTCATTCTCTCGAACGCGAGGCGGCTTTTCTCGCGGTTCACTCCGTACTTCACCTTTTGGGCTTTGATCACGAAACAAGCGAAGAGGACGAAGTTTACATGAAAGAAAGTGCCGAGGAAATTCTAGCAGGTATCGGTCTTTCGCGCCCCGGTTTTGAAAGTGACGGGGCTTCTGACAAAGAGCCTGCCGAAACTCCGAAAATTCCCGTCAAGGAACAGAAAAACATGTTCGTAAGCATTATCGGCCGTCCGAACGTAGGCAAAAGCACGCTGCTCAACGCGATGGTAGGCGAAAAGGTCGCGGCGGTTTCCAAAAAGCCGCAGACAACGCGCAACAGAATTACAGGTATTCTCACAAAAGACGAAAAGCAGTTTGTGTTCATCGACACTCCCGGCCTGCACAAGCCAAAAAACAAGCTCGGAGAGTTTATGGTAAACGCCGCACGCGAGTCCATTCCCGACGCCGACGCTGTTCTGTTTGTCGCAGAAGTTACGGACAGAATTCCGGATCAGGACAAGCAGATTATGGAAAAGCTCTCAAAATCAAAGATTCCGGCAATTCTTGTTCTCAACAAAACCGACATCACAAACAAAGGGAAACTTCTTGAGGCGATTGCACGCTACTCGTCCATGTGCGAATTTGCGTCCGTTGTTCCGGCAAGTGCGCTCAACGGAGAAAACGTCGATATAATTCTCTCGGAACTCGAAAAGTTCATCAGAAACGAGCCGTGGTATTTTCCCGACGACGTTGCAACGGATCAGCCTATACGCGTAATCGCAGCCGAAATAATCAGAGAAAAGCTGCTTCGTCTGCTTGACGACGAAATTCCGCACGGCACTGCCGTAACCATAGAAGATTACGAAGAAACCGAACGTCTTGTAAAGATAAGAGCCGAAATATACTGCGAAAAAGCCGCGCACAAGAAAATAATTATCGGAAAAGGCGGAGAAACTCTCAAAAAAGCCGCGACTTATGCGCGCGAGGACATAGAAGCCATGATAGGCAAAAAGGTATTTCTCGATCTATGGGTAAAAGTCAAGGAAAACTGGAGAGATTCTGAACTCAACATAGAGCGTTTCGGTTTCAAAAAGGACGAATAATCATGGACTGTGCGCTCTCCGGCGTTATAATACGCGAAACGCTGATAAACGACTCCGACAAGCTGCTTACGGTGATTACCGATTCACGCGGAAAGATAACGCTCAAGGCAAAAGGCGTAAAAAACATCAAAAACAGAAATTCCGCAGGAACGCAGATATTTACCTACTCGGATTTTGAGCTTACAGAACGTTCGGGAAGATTTACGCTCAAAACGGCATATCCCAAGCAGAGCTTTTTCGGTCTGCGGAACGATGTTCTGCGCTATGCCCTCGCCTGCTATCTTGCCGATGCCGCCGGTTATGTCACTGCGGAAAACAACGATGAAACGCAGGTGCTCAGACTTATTTTAAACGCGTTTTACGCACTGTCCGAAAAAACCGATATTCCGCTTTCAAAAATAAAGGCTGCGTTTGAGCTGAAACTCATGTCGGTCTGCGGATTTATGCCTGAGCTTGATTGCTGCGCGTGCTGTTCGGAAGACGTGCAGACAGACGGAAAACTCTATTTCAGTTTTTCACACGGCGGCACTATCTGTGACAGGTGCAAAAGCATGAACGGCACTTTTTTACGCGCAGTGCGTATTGAAAGACCGGTTATACAGGCTATGAAAACCGTTTCGGAGTCGGATATAAAAAAGTTTTTGGCTTTTTCGCTTGACGAGCCTTACAGAAAGGATTTCTGTACCGTTTGCGAGTCCTATCTTCTCCACCAGACCGAACGCGGCTACGAAACGCTTAAAATTTACAAAAACATGATCAGAACAATACAGAACAACGGAGAATTATGAAAAGCTACAACAATCTTTCATTGAATTCCGACGACCTCAACGCCGCAAACGACGATGAATTCAAAAAGGCTGCCGGGATTCTTGAATTTGACAAGGTTCTCGAAAAAATAGCCGGGCTATGCCCTGTCGAGGACGCAAGAAGAATTATTATGAACACAAGTCCATCGGTAAGTGCAAACGAAATCAAGACGCGTCTTGCCGAGACTTCCGAGGCGAAAGCTCTCATTCAGGTAAAGAGCAGACCGTCGTTTTCAGGAGTAAAGGACATCTCACCCTATCTCGAACGCGCGCACAAGGGTGCGTATCTGAGTATGGCGGAGCTGCTTGACATTGCAGCGCTGCTCAGAGAATGTTCATCGGCAAAAACTTACTTTGCACAGGTAAATCCGGAAAGCCTTATGTACGGATATGCCTTACGCATTGCATGCAACAAGTTTCTTGAAGAAAAGATAAGCGCAAGCATTATTTCCGAAGAGCTTATGGCGGATTCCGCATCGAACGAGCTTTACGACATACGCCGCAAAATACGAAACGCGCAGAACAAGGTGCGCGACACACTGCAAAAATATGTTTCGGGCGGCGAAAGCTCAAAATATTTGCAGGAAAACATCATTACCATGCGTTCCGGCAGATACGTTATTCCGGTAAAGAACGAATACAAAAACGAAATTAAAGGTATCGTTCACGACGCGTCAAGTTCCGGTGCTACGGTATTTATCGAACCCATGGGCGTTGTTGAAGCAAACAACGAGCTGCGCGCGCTTGAAAGCCGCGAAAAAGCTGAAATCGAAAAAATACTGCGTTCGCTTACGGACGAGGCGGTAAGATTCGGCGCGGATCTTTTACAGGACGCGGACGTGCTTACAAAGCTTGCGGCAATTTTTGCAAAGGCGCAGTATTCTCTTGACACGAACTGCTGCGAACCCGAAATCAATTCGGTAAAATATATACGGCTCAACAAGGCGCGCCACCCTTTGCTTGATCCGCAGAAGGTAGTTCCGACGGACATATATCTCGGAAAATCCTTTACTACGCTTGTTATAACCGGCCCTAATACCGGCGGCAAGACCGTAACGCTCAAAACAATAGGACTTTTCTGCCTTATGGCGCAGTCGGGACTTCATGTGCCGTGCGAAGAAGGTTCGACGCTGCCCGTCCTTGACGGAATACACGCCGACATAGGCGACGAACAGAGCATCGAGCAGTCGCTGTCAACGTTCTCGGCGCACATGGTAAACATTGTAGACATTCTCTCGCGCTTTACTCCAAATTCGCTTATACTTTTCGACGAACTCGGCGCCGGAACTGACCCGGTAGAGGGTGCGGCGCTTGCGCAGTCCATACTCGAAAAGGTTACGTCAACCGGCTGTCTTTGCGCGGCAACCACACACTATGCCGAGCTTAAAGCATACGCGCTTGAGGCAAAAGGCGTTACAAACGCGTCCTGCGAATTCGACGTTGACACGCTGCGTCCCACTTACAGGCTCAATATCGGTATGCCGGGACGTTCAAACGCATTTGCCATTGCAAAAAAACTAGGGCTTTCTGAAAGCATTATCCAGAGCGCCTCTCGCAAAATCGACGGCGAAACGCGCAGCTTTGAAGGACTTATCGGCAAACTCGAACAGACTCGCATAGAGCTTGAAAGCGAGAAAAAGCACGCCGCAAAGCTCAAAAAACAAGCTGAAGAAATGTTTGAAGTCAGCGAAAAAAAGCGTCTTGAATTCAACAGGAAAATCGAAGAAGAAAACGCAAAAGCCGAGAAAAAAGCACAGGAACTTTTGGCGCGTGCGCGTTCAAGCGCCGACTACGTTTTCGAACAGCTCCAGGAGATACAGCGCAAAAAAGACGCCGAGAACTTCAAGGAATTATTACAGAAGTCGCGCGACGACGTTAGAAAAGCTCTCGGAATTGCCGACACCGACACAAAGATCGGCGAAAAGATACAGCTTGAATACAAGCCGCCGAGAGATTACGTCAAAGGCGACAAGGTAATGCTTTCGGATCTCGGCAAAACGGGTGAAATCGATTCTATCGACGGTGAAAATGCCGTTGTGCTTATCGGAAGCGCACGCTTAAAGGCAAAATTGAAATCACTCCGCCTTATTGACGAAAAACAGGTCAAAAAACAAAAGACAGCCTCGCATTCTCCGCGCAAGATGACTGAGGTCAAAAGTGAGACGGACGTCCGCGGTCTTATCGGCGACGACGCGATATTCGTTGTTGACAAATTTTTGGACGACGCCGTTTTATCGGGACTTGAAAACGTCAGGATAATCCACGGAAAAGGCACGGGCGCGCTAAGAAAAGCACTATGGGACTACTTCAAGCGCGATCCGAGAATAAAGCAGTACAGACTCGGCACTTTCGGAGAGGGCGACGCCGGAGTTACGGTGGTTACGCTAAAGTAAAATATGTAAAAAGGCTCAGTACGATTTTGTACCGAGTCTTTCATTTTATCAGATTATCAAAGAAACTTACTTATATTATCCGCAAGGTCTGTTTCAAGCGAGATTATATCCTTTGCAAGCTGTTTTGCGCTCTCGTCTGCAGATTCGTATTTATTGAGATACTTATTAAGGCTCTTTACTCCCATGTTGCAGCCGTTTGTTATAAGGTCCGCAACAGCCTTATCGCTTTTATCTGCGGCAAGCACAACGTTGGTCTTTATCCACGACATTCCGCGTGCCATTGCCGGCGGTTCTTCGGTACTCTCCCCTTGCTTTTCAAGCATTTCATGCGCTGTGCTTGCAAGCTTTTTATGCGCGCGTTTGCTGTCGCTCAAAATTTTAAGAAATTCACCGTCCGAAACCTTATCCAGCACATCGTCTATCGCTCCGACGCCCATTTTTATACCGGAATTGCACTCCTTTAAGAGTTCTGACGTATCGTTCATATTTTTCACCTCAGTGCTATTTTTTTCATAAATGCCTGTATTCATACATAATATGCACTTATTTCGGCAATGATAAGAAAAAAACAAAGGAGCGTATTATTTATGAAAGGTTTTGCAATGCTCGGCATCGGAAAGGTCGGCTGGATAGAAAAAGAAAGACCCAAATGCGGCTATTCCGACGCTATTGTGCGTCCGATAGCTCTCAGTCCCTGCACATCGGACATTCACACGGTTTACGAGGGCGCTATCGGCGACAGAAAAGACATGATCTTAGGGCACGAGGCTGTCGGCGAGGTTGACGAGGTCGGCGAAGGCGTAAAGGACTTCAAAAAGGGCGACAGAGTTATTATTCCGGCGATAACGCCCGACTGGGAAAGCCTTGAGGCACAGGGCGGATTTTCAATGCACTCGGGCGGTATGCTTGCGGGCTGGAAATTTTCAAACTACATCGACGGAGTTTTCAGCGAATATTTCAGAGTGACCGAGGCTGACGGAAACCTTGCAAAGCTGCCCGAAAACATTGATCCTGCCGTTGCGGTCATGCTTTCCGACATGGTGCCGACGGGTTTTCACGGCGCTGAGCTTGCCAAAATAACCTTCGGCGACACGGTATGCGTTATAGGTATAGGTCCGGTCGGTCTTATGGCGGTTGCGGGGTGTGCGCTGCACGGAGCTTCGCACATTTACGCGGTGGGTTCGCGTCCGAAATGCGTCGAGGCTGCAAAATTTTACGGCGCTACCGACATTATAAACTACAAGAACGGTTCGATAGAAGAACAGATCATGAAACTGACGGACGGCAAAGGCGTTGACAAGGTAATAATCGCCGGAGGAAACAACGACGTATTTGCTACCGCGGTAAAAATCCTAAAGCCCGGCGGAATAATAGGCAATGTCAACTATCTCGGCGAGGGTGAAACCATAAGCATTCCGAGAGCCGAATGGGGCTGCGGAATGGGACACAAGACCATTGCGGGCGGTCTTATGCCGGGAGGACGTCTGAGAATGGAAAAGCTTGCAGGCTTAATAAGCACCGGTCGTCTTGATCCGTCGCATCTGCTCACCCACGTTTTTCACGGCTTTGACAAGCTGCCCGAAGCTCTCGAACTCATGCACAACAAGCCTGCCGATCTAATCAAGCCGATAGTCATAATCTGAATTTTTATGCACGGGATTTGCTTCCCGTGCTGTTTTTATACAAAAAATACATTAAAAATGCGCAAGTAATGTATAAATTAACTATTGACAGCCGTACTTCATTGTGATAGAATGATACAGTAAAATTTTTACATAATACTTTGGAGGAAAAAGAAATGAAATTCTCAAAAATTCTCGCACTTGCTCTTGCTGTTCTTGCAATCAGCGCAGTAGCTCTTGCAGGCTGCTCCAAGAAAGACACCAACGACACAAACACCGATGACAACCAGAATGTAACCGACACCGAAAACAAGAACGATGAAAAGCCTGTTCTTTCAATGGCTACTAACGCAGAGTTCCCGCCTTTTGAATATGTTGAAGGCGAAAAGGTACTCGGCGCAGAAATTGACATTGCAAATGCAATAGCAGACTACCTCGGATACACTCTTGAAGTCACCAACATAGACTTTGACGCAGCTCTTACCGGTGCGGCTACCGGCAAGTATGACGTTGCTATCGCCGGTATCACCGCAAACGACGACAGACGTGCAAACATGAACTTCTCCGACGACTACTACACCGCGTCTCAGGCAATTATCGTAAATGCCGACAGCGATATCAAGGCAGCAGCCGACCTCGAGGGCAAGACAGTATCCTGCCAGGAAGGCACCACAGGCGAGCAGTATCTGCTTGACAACGGCTACAACGTTCAGTCTTACAAGACCGGCGCCGAAGCAATCACCGCTCTTACCACAGGCAAATGCGACGCTGTTGTAATCGACAACGAAGTTGCAAAGTCTCTTTCCGAAAAGCAGGACGGCAAGACAGTTGTTCTTGACGAGGCTCTCACCAAGGAAAACTATGCAATCGCTCTCAAGAAGGGCAACGACGACCTCACCGCAAAGATCAACGAGGCTCTCGCTTCTCTCAAGGCTGACGGAACTCTCGCAAAGATTTTCTCAAGCTATGACCTTCCCTACGACGCTGAATAATTCATATTGAACGTCTTTGGCGGCGCCGTAACAAAGCGCCGCTTTTTGCTTATTTATTGGAGGTATGCGATTTTATGAACGCACTGTCACAAGCTTTTCAGTCCTGGCTTGACACGCTGTACAACACATTCATTGTTGCCGACAGATACAAAGTCATGATAAGCGGTCTTGAAAAGACTCTCATAATTACGGTCGGCGCACTGATTATAGGCGTTATTCTCGGTACGATCGTCGCAATAGTCAAGGTTTTTGCAGCCGGCAACAAGGCGCTGCGCCCTCTTGAATGGCTCTGCAACCTTTATCTTACGGTTATACGCGGAACGCCTGTTGTTGTTCAGCTGCTCATCTCGTTCTTTATTATTTTCACATGGGCAAAAGACGGCACATGGGTTGCTGTTGTAACTTTCGGCATAAATTCCGGCGCATATGTCGCGGAGGTAATACGTTCAGGCATTATGGCTATCGACAAAGGTCAGGACGAGGCAGGCCGTTCTCTCGGCTTTTCGCGTGCTCAGACCATGTGGCTCATAATTCTGCCGCAGGCGTTCAAGAACATTCTTCCTGCCATCGGCAACGAAATGATCGCCTTGCTTAAGGAAACTTCCGTCGCGGGTTATGTTGCGGTAATAGACCTTACAAAAGCCGGAAACCAGATAAAGAACAACACCTACGACCAGATAAACCCGATTCTGCTTGTTGCAATTACATATCTCGTTATCGTAATAGCGCTTACAAAGCTTCTCGGCATTCTTGAGAGGAGGCTCAGAAACAGTGAAAGATAAAACCCAAAACATTGAGAGCACTTCCTCATACAAGCACATTATCGAAGTGCAGAACCTCAAAGTTCATTATCAGAACGGCACCATCAAGGCTCTTGACGGCGTAAACGCAAGTGTTGACAAAGGCGAGGTAGTCGTTATAATCGGCCCGTCAGGCAGCGGAAAATCGACGCTGCTGCGCTCGCTGAATCTTCTCGAAGTTCCGACAAGCGGAAAAGTTTTATTTGAGGGCATCGACATCACTGCAAAGAACGTAAACATAAATCTTCACCGTCAGAGAATGGGCATGGTTTTCCAGCAGTTCAATCTGTTTCCGCACATGACAGTCATGAAAAACCTTACCATTGCTCCTATGAAACTCTTGGGCAAATCAAAAGAGGACGCCGAGAAAAAGGCTGTCGAACTTCTTACAAAAGTCGGACTTGCCGACAGAGCCTCGTCTTATCCTTCGCAGCTTTCGGGCGGTCAGAAACAGAGAGTAGCCATTGCGCGCGCGCTTTGCATGAATCCCGACGTTATGCTTTTCGACGAACCCACAAGCGCGCTTGACCCGGAAATGGTCGGCGAAGTTCTGAACGTTATGAAACGCCTTGCCGAGGACGGCATGACAATGATTGTCGTAACCCACGAAATGGGCTTCGCAAGAGAGGTTGCGGACAGAGTTCTGTTCATGTGCGACGGTCTTTTGGTTGAAGAAGGCACTCCGGAGCAGATCTTCACAAATCCGCAGAGCGACAGAACAAAGCAGTTTTTACAAAGTATTCTCTGAGTATTCTCTTAAATTCAAAACAATAATTATGTCTCCGTTTGAGGTTTTCTCTTGCGGAGACTTTTTCTGTCTAATTCAGTTCAAAATCGAGAAATCCTCCGATATTCTCTATACATTCCGCCCTGCACTGCAACGTCAGTGAGGTGTCTGTAACGGTATGGGTTTTTACGCACGATTCAACCGGGGTGTTCTTCAGGTCTTTTTCCATACGTTCCGAAAGTTTTTTTTCGGCTTCTTCAAGCGCCTGCTTTTTCGTGCGCTCTTTGCTTATCAGCTCATATTCGCGGTATTTTTCGGTTTTAATGTCTATCGGCAGTGTTACGACTCCGAAAAGCACAAGCTTTTTCGTCTCGGATTCACATATGCAGTTTTTGCGCTCTTTTGAAAAACGCGGCACATTAAAAGTCTTTCCGAGCATTTTAAACGAGTAGTGTTCATAAGTCTGTCCCGTATAAAGTCTGTCCGAATATTCAAGCGGAACGGTAATTGTATACTTACGTTCGGTCTTTGCCCACACGCTTCCGCGGGCTCCTCTGAAATACGCCCCCGAATGACGCGTTTCGATAAATGCGCTTACAAGCAGCTGACCTTTGCTCACTACGTCGCCCACTTTGACGGCAGGCTGACCGTCAACGGCGTCAATTCTCACAATGCGTCCGTCGCGCAGAGCCACTATGTTTGCTTTTCTGCCTATCTGCGGCTTTTCGGGGAGAAGTGCCGTTTCCTTTACTTCAACGTGCGCCACCGTTCCGTCGAAATTCACGGCAATCCACGAAATACGCCCGTCGCTCACAAGATAATCATTATGCAGTTTTTCAAGGTCTACCCTGCTCTTTATAATTCCCTCGCGAAATCCGAGCAGCGCAAGTTTAGCCTTTATATCTTCATCGCTTACGCGCTCGTTTCCCTCAATGCTTATCTCCCATACAAACAGCGACGAAACATACACCGCCGTTACAAAAAATGCAAGTCCTAAGAATATTCCGGCTCTTTTTTTGTATTTTGAGAAAAAATACGGCAAACCTTTGCGTAAGATTATTTCGGTTTTTGCGCCGTCTTGCGCCGCCTGTGCGCAAAGCTGATCCGCATAGACAAGATACGTTGTCAGCTCATATGTAAAATCGCCTGTTTTCTCAAGTTTGAGTATCGGAAAAACGTCTTTCAGCGCGTTTATTATTCCGGGTGGATTGGGCGCGTCTATTTTACATTTTGCCGTGCCGCGCAAAAAGTTACTTATAATCATTTTGACGCTTCCTCCGGCTTTTGTCCGAAATAAAGTCCCGTTATTATTCCGCTTACGCCGACGTTTCCTCCGGATAAAAACTTTAATTGCAGTTCTTTTCCGCACACCGTAAGCAGCATATCTTTCTGATAAAGGCTGACGCAGGTGCTGTCATAATTTTCAAGCTTGCCCGCGTCCTCAATGGTTATTTCGCGGTTTGAATTCAGACTTATAAGAGGGCGGCGCGTCAGCATATCAAACGGAATACCGCTCTTTTGCGAAATATTGCCGAGCATACCCGGCCGGGTTTGTTTTTCTGCTTTTTTCAACACTGTCACCAACTTTCTCTTTTCTCTAAAATATTTATGCCGCAAATGCAATATAAATACTAATAAATAACCGCGGAAAGAGTGATTTACGTGAAAAAAGATTTCAAAGAGGCGCTTATTCCGATATTTGCCGTTTTTTGCGCGCTTTACACGCTCATAAATCCTTTGCAATGTTCTTTTTACATACAAAAGGCGCTGAAGATCTGCGCGTTAAGTCTTATACCGGCACTGTTTCCGTTTATATTTCTGACAAGGCTGTACAGCATATCGAAAGCCGAAAGCCGCAGCGGCGGAATTTTACAGAGCCTTGTCAGCCGCGTTACCGGATTAAACCAAAATCTGTGCAGCATATTTATACTCGGACTTTTCTGCGGATTTCCGTCGGGAGCCGTAGGCGTATGCTCGGTTTACGAAAGAGGTTTATGCACCAAAGACGATGCCGAACGCGCAACTGCACTCTCAGACAACTGTTCCGCAGCTTTTCTTATAAGCGCACTCGGAATGAAACTGACCGGCGGAATAAAAACCGGATATATGCTTTTATTATGCCAGACGCTCTCGGTTATAAGCACGGCGGTCATTATGAAATACGTTTTTCCGCATAAAAACATCTGCCATACGGAGAAACCGGCGTTAAATACAAGTTCTTTGAACGGAACGGATAAAAAACAAAGCCTTTCGGGAATGCTCACCGAATGTATATCGTACACGGCGAAAGCAGTTATAAACATATGTTTCTGCGTAACGTTTTTCTTTCTCATTTCGGGCGTCATAAGCGACCGGATTGCAGGAATATTGCAGCGGTGCGGACTCGGAGAACAAAGCATAGCGGCGGTCACTGCAATTTTTTGCGGAATGTTTGAGATGACGTCGGGCTCTTTCAGAGCTGCGGAGCTTCCTTTTCCACAAAGCGCCGTAATGTGCGCGTTTCTGACCTCTCTTGCGGGGCTTTCCGTACTCATGCAGGTCTTATCAGTTTGCAAAAAGCACTCTTTCGGCGCAAAATACTTTATTTATGCGCATTTATGCTCGGCTTTTCTAAGTGCGCTGTACATGATCTTACTGTTATTTCTGCTCTCGCCGTCGGGTGTCTTAACGGCATTTTCGCAAAGCGTCGGTTTTGTATTATATAAAGAAAACGCTTTTTACGGCGGACTTATTCCGGAGTGCATATGCGCGGTCTTTCTCGCGCTCGGTACGGCTGTCGGAATACGCAAACACAAGTCTACAAAAAAATAAGCCGTACAATGCTTTATTTTATGCGGAATACTTATTGATTTTTTGTAATTTTATGTTATACTATATACAGGAAAAATTTTAGCTGACGCAGACTATCGGAAAGGAAGTTTTAAACATGAAACGCGCCATGCCCGACGATCTCGAAAAAAGCTGCTCTCTGTGCGAACACTCGCGCTTTATTTTCTCAGACGGAAACACTGTTTGCACCAAAGGCAAATCTTTAAAGACGGTATCTCCCGACTACTGCTGTTCAAAATTCCGTTTTGACATTCTGGCTTACCGTCCCATGCCGCTGAAAATACCGAAATTTTTGGACGACGGCAGCAAACTTTAATAATTAAGGCAAAAATTACAAATTATAATATCAACAAGGAGATTTTTAAAATGGCAGACATTTATCAGAAAATCTACGAAACGGGTATAATTCCGGTCATTAAGATCCAGAATGCCAAGGACGCAGTTCCGCTTGCAAAGGCTCTTATTGACGGCGGTCTTCCCGCAGCCGAGATCACCTTCAGAACCGCAGCGGCAGCGGACGCAATCAAAGCTATCACAAAGGAATTTCCGGATATGCTCGTCGGCGCAGGCACTGTTCTCACAACCGAACAGGCTGACAAGGCAATGGAAGCCGGCGCAAAGTTTATCGTAAGCCCCGGACTTAACCCCAACGTTGTAAAGCACTGCATAAAAATAGGTATTCCGATTATCCCCGGAACAAGCAATCCGTCTGACATTGAGGCGGCTCTTGAACTCGGTCTTACTACCGTCAAATTCTTCCCTGCCGAAGCTGCCGGCGGTCTTGCAATGCTCAAGGCTATGTCCGCTCCCTACGGCAATGTTAAATTCATGCCTACCGGCGGTCTTAACGAAAAGAACATACTCTCATATCTTGAATTTGACAAGATCGTTGCGTGCGGCGGTTCATTCATGGTAAAAGAGGACTACATCAAGGCTCACGACTTTGACAAGATCCGCGAACTCACTCACAACGCAGTTATGCTCATGCTCGGATTCAAGCTTGCCCATGTAGGCATAAATGCAGCAAGCGAAAACGAAGCTCTCGGAATTGCACAGGCCTTCGGCGCATTCGGACTTGAATCAAAGAACGGCAATTCTTCTGTATTCGCGGGAACAGACGTTGAAGTTATGAAGTCAAAAGGCTACGGCGAAAAAGGTCACATTGCAATCCAGACAAACAATGTAACACGCGCCGAGGCATATCTCAGAAACAAGGGCATCAACGTCATTGAGAAATCCAGAAAGGTTGATGCAAACGGCAAGACAAAGGCTGTTTACCTCGACAAGGAAATCGGCGGATTTGCCGTACATCTCATGCAGAAATAATGGGTTCGTATGCCGATACAAAATCCGCGCTTCTGAGAAAAGCGTATGCTCTTACAAATACGCACGAGCTTTTAAAATACGACTGTGCCGCTTTATGCGGCGCAGCCTGCTGCAAGGTTCATGCCGCGAACAGTGAGTCGATGTCGGGTATGAATTTACTGCCGGGCGAAGAAAAAATGTGCGTGTTCGACGGTGCGCGGGTTCTTAAAGGCACGGACGGCAGCGTACTTGTATGCGAAGGTTCCTGCAAAAGAGAACTCCGTCCGTTTATGTGCCGTATTTTCCCGTTTTATGCGAAATTTACCAAAGACACAAACTGCGGCAGAACAAAAATAAGTCTTGTGCCCGATCCGCGCTCTTTCAGAATATGTCCGGTCGGTGCAAAGAGAAAAGGTACGCGCAAAAGCGTTTATTTTCTGAGATACACTAAACGAGCCGTAAGAATTTTATGCAATGACAGAGATTTTGCCGCAGAATTTTCAAAGCACGCCGAATATGCCGACAGTCTTTACGAATTATACAGAAAAATGTTTATATCAAAATAACGACAAACCGGAGTGACAGAACAGTGAAAATAAACAAGAACAGCTTTGTTTTCCGATTTTACCGGGTTTTCTCCGACAACAGCGTAACCTCTGCCGCGGCTGAAATGTCATATTATCTGTTATTTGCGTTTTTCCCGATGATAATGGTTATTTATGCTTCACTTTCGCTTGCGGGAAAGGCAAATCCGCAGTTTCTTCAAAGCTATGCGGTACCCTTGCCGAACAGCGTTTCGGAAATTATCGACGCATTTATTCTGCATATAAGTTCAAGCGCCTCAAACGTTTCTTTTTTGGTCACGGGCATTGTTCTCACGCTGTTTTCGGTTTCAAAGTTTACCAAAAGTGTCAAAAGCAATGTACGCAAGATATATGCCGCGCGCAACAGCCAATCAGTCATAGTCGAATGGGTATTGTCCGTCATATTCTCGGTACTGTTACTTGCGGTATTCTATGTAACGCTGTTTGTAATGATTCTCGGCGAACACATTTTAAACTTTATATCAAGATACGTTCTTATAACCGATTTTGCTTACAACCTTATACAATTCTTACGCTACTTTATAACTGTTTTTGTTATACTTTTCATTTTATCTTTATTTTATTTTCTTATACCGAACGTAAGACAGAAGCTTACCGACGTACTGCCCGGAACGCTTTTTACCTTGGCAAGCTGGCTGCTTGTTTCATATGTCTTTGCGTTCTACATGAACAACTTTGCAAGATATTCCGTAGTTTACGGTTCTTTGGGCGCGTTTATAATACTGCTGCTGTGGCTGTACATGACGTGTATGTTGCTCATAGTCGGCGCAATCTTAAACAGCATGATATACAACCGCAAAAGGAACATCAAACTCGGATACATTATAAACTGATTTACTAAAAACGAAAGGCTGACACATATGTCCGAAATCAAAAATCAGGTAGAAAAAGCTTTTGACTTATTATTTGATGCCGCAAAGCCGGAAAAAGGCGACATACTCGTCGTCGGCTGTTCGACAAGCGAAGTGCTGGGTGAAAAGATCGGCACGGCCGGAAGTCTTGAAACCGCAAACGAAATTTTCTCGGCTCTTAAGGAAAAAGCCGAGGCAAATTCGCTGTATCTCGCCTGTCAGTGCTGCGAACATCTCAACAGAGCGCTTGTCGTTGAAAAGGAGCTTGCGTTAAAGAAAAATCTCACGATAGTCTGCGCCGTTCCGCACGAACACGCGGGAGGATCTCTCGCAACGGCCGCTTACCGCGGATTTAAAGATCCCGTTCTCGTTGAAAGCATCTCGGCTCAGTTCGGTATGGACATAGGCCTTACGCTTATAGGTATGCATTTACAGAGCGTTGCCGTTCCCGTCAGAACCGAGATCAAACGCATTGGAAATGCGCCCGTGGTATTTGCAAGAACAAGACCGAAATATATCGGCGGTGAAAGGGCACAATACCGTTAAAAGCACAAATCTATGAAAGGAATACGGGCAGTGCTGTTCCCTGTTCTCTGCCTTTTTTAATCTTATATGCGAAAAACAAAAATCATATGCACTGTCGGCCCCTCAACCGACGACGAAAAAGTATTAAAGCAAATGATACTCGCCGGAATGGACGCCGCACGTTTCAACTTTTCACATTCAGACTACAAGGAACATCTTCAAAGATTTCAGAAAGTAGCAAAAGTACGTGAAGAATGTTCAAAGCACATAGCGACAATTCTCGATACCAAGGGTCCTGAAATAAGGCTCGGCACATTTAAGAACAAAAAAGTTTATCTTGAAGAAGGTTCGTCCTTTACGCTGACCACGGACGACGTCGAAGGCGATGAAAAAAAAGTCAGCATAACCTACAAGAATTTGCCCAACGATATTGCACCCGGAAATTCAATCCTGATTGACGACGGTCTTATCGAACTGAAGGTTGATCAGGTAAAGGACGGCAAAGACATTATCTGCACCGTACTCAACGGCGGATATGTTTCCGACCGCAAAGGCGTAAATGTTCCTGACACATTTCTGTCAATGCCGTACATCAGCGAAAAAGACAGAAACGACATTATCTTCGGTATTCAGACGGGATTTGACTTTATCGCGGCGTCTTTTGTAAGATGTGCCGACGACATTATACAGATACGTCAGATTCTTGAAGAATACAACTGCGACACAATAAACATCATAGCTAAGATCGAAAACCGTCAGGGTGTTGACAACATTGATGAAATTCTGAATGTATCAGACGGCGTTATGGTAGCAAGAGGCGACATGGGCGTTGAAATTCCCATGGAGGACGTTCCGGTAATACAGAAAAAGATTATCACAAAGGCTTACAATGCTGGAAAAATCGTTATCACGGCAACGCAGATGCTCGATTCCATGATCAACAATCCGCGCCCTACAAGAGCGGAAGTCACCGACGTTGCAAACGCGATATACGAGTGTACAAGTGCGATAATGCTCTCGGGTGAAACGGCTGCCGGAAAATATCCGCTCAAAGCCGTTCAGACAATGGTAAAAATTGCGGAACGCGCAGAGGCAGACATCGACTATTTACAGCGTTTTCACGAGATAGGCGCAAACCGCCGTCCCGACATTACCGCAGCAATTTCCCACGCCGCCTGCACCACGGCTCACGACCTGAAAGCTGCCGCAATAATTGCTGTTTCAAAATCCGGACGCACGGCAAGAAAGATTTCGCGTTACCGTCCGGCGTGCACCATCATCGGCTGCTCGATGTATTCGCATGTTTGCAGACAGCTCAATTTAAGCTGGGGCGTTACTCCAGTGCTTCTCAAAGAGGAGCGCGACACATTCACCCTCTTTGACAATGCCGTGGACGAGGCACGAAGAAAGGGTTACGCAAAACCCGGAGACATTGTTGTAATAACATCGGGCATACCGCTCGGCATTTCGGGCACGACAAATATGCTCAAGGTTCAGTACGTCGGAGAATAAACAATATATAAGTACAATTTTTTACAGGAGAATCACTATGAACAAGCTCAGAGCCGGCATAATCGGCGCAACAGGAATGGTAGGACAGAGATTTATCACGCTTTTGGCGCAACACCCGATGTTTGAAATATCGGTTCTCGCGGCAAGCGCATCGTCGGCAGGCAAAAACTACGAAGAAGCAGTCGGCAATCGTTGGAAAATGACTGTTCCCATGCCGGAAAAGGTAAAAAACATGAAAGTTTACGACGCCGCAGACGTTGAAACGGTTTCTTCAATGTGCGACTTTACATTCTGTGCGGTAAACATGAAGAAGGACGAGATCAAAGCGCTTGAAGAAGCATATGCAAAGGCTGAAACGCCCGTTGTTTCAAACAATTCCGCAAACAGAACCGTAAGCGACGTTCCCATGGTAATACCGGAAATCAACGCCGAACACGTTGCAATCATCGAGCAGCAGAGAGAAAGACTCGGAACAAAGCGCGGATTTATCGCCGTTAAGCCGAACTGCTCTATTCAGAGCTATGTTCCAATGCTTACGCCTTTGAGAAAGTACGGAATTACCGAAGTTGTTGTCTGCACGTATCAGGCAATATCTGGCGCAGGAAAAACTTTTAAGGAATGGCCCGAAATGATTGACAACGTTATTCCTTACATCGGCGGCGAAGAAGAAAAGAGTGAAAACGAACCTCTCAAAATCTGGGGAAAGATCGTTGACGGCAAAATAGTAAGCGCAGACGACGTAAACATTACAACTCAGTGCATTCGCGTTCCCGTAAGCGACGGTCACACTGCGGCTGTATTTGTTAAATTCAAGAACAAGCCCACAAAAGAGCAGATACTTGCCGACTGGGCAGAGTTCGGCAACAACGTAAAGAAAGAGCTTGATCTTCCGAGTTCTCCCGATCGGTTTATAACATATTTTGAGGACGACAACCGTCCGCAGTCAAAGCTTGACCGCGATATTTACAAAGGCATGGGCATAAGCGCAGGCAGACTCCGCGAAGACAAGATGTTTGACTACAAATTTGTAGGTCTTTCACACAACACTTTACGCGGTGCGGCAGGCGGCGGAGTGCTTATTGCAGAGTATCTTGCAAAGAAAGGCTATATTACCGCAAAGTAAATCTGAACTATTTAAAACCTTATAAGAGCCGTATCCCTGAAATTTGTGCGGCTCTTGTTTTTTGCGAAAAGACAGGACGGAGGCTTTCAGCATCATGGAGAAAAACAAAACAGTCCCGATAGGCGTATTTTTAGGCGGTCTTATAACGCTTGACGAGCTTGGAGTCGGAAACAGCGGCATTATCAGAACTGTCGGCGGCAGCGGAGAACTCAGGCGCAGGCTTCTCGACATGGGACTTACGCCTAAAACCAAAGTACGCGTAAGAAAAACGGCTCCTATGGGCGATCCTATTGAAATTACTCTTCGCGGATACGAACTTACAATAAGAAAAGAGGACGCTCGCGAAATTGCCGTTGAACAATGCGCCGAATAAAACAGAAATTCACGTCCAAAGGAGACAAAATAATATGATTTTTGCCCTTATAGGAAACCAAAACTGCGGAAAAACCACGCTGTTCAATCAGCTTACGGGCAGCAGTCAGCACGTGGGAAACTTCCCCGGCGTTACGGTTGAAAAAAAAGAGGGAACTTTAAAATCCGACAAAAACGTAACAGTTGTCGATCTTCCCGGCATCTACTCCATTTCGCCGTATACAAGCGAGGAAATCGTCACGCGCGATTTTCTGATAAAAGACAAGCCTGACGGCATTATAAACATCATTGACGCAACGAACATCGAACGCAATCTTTATCTTACATTACAGCTGCTTGAAATGCGTATACCCATGGTTTTGGCGCTGAACATGATGGACGAAGTAAAGTCAAGCGGAGGATCGATTGACACCGGAGGTTTGGCCGAGGCTCTTCAGATTCCCGTTATTCCGATCTGCGCAAGCAAAAATGAGGGCGTTGCCGAGCTTGCCGAAATTGCCGTAAAGACAGCTGCGGAAAAATCAGTTCCGGCGCGCCTTGACTTCTGCACAGGTCCGGTGCACCGTGCGATACACTCTATTTCACACGTTATAGAAGATCATGCGGCGCTTATCGACGTTCCCGTGCGCTTTGCCGCAACGAAACTTGTTGAGGGCGACAAACCCATGCTTAGCGCGCTCAAGCTTTCGGACAACGAAAAAGACATTATCGACCACACCGTTACAGAAATGGAAACCTCCCTCGGCACAGACAGAGAAGCTGCTCTTGCCGACATGCGTTACGATTACATAGAAAAACTTTGCAAAAAATGTGTTGACAAACCGCACGGTCCGTCTAAGGAACAGGAGCGCACGGAAAAGATCGACGCCGTGCTTACGAACAAATATCTTGCAATTCCGATTTTCCTTTGCATTATGGCTCTGATTTTCTACCTGACATTCGGTCTTATAGGCGGAAATTTATCCGACCTTATGCAGCTCGGAATTGACAAACTCACGGCTGTTACAGACGTTTTCCTGAGAAAATTCGATGTTGCCGACGGACTTCGCTCTCTCATAATCGACGGAATTTTTAAAGGCGTCGGCAGCGTACTCTCGTTCCTTCCTACTATCATCACGCTTTTCTTTCTGCTTTCGGTTCTGGAGGACAGCGGATACATGGCGAGAATTGCCTTCGTAATGGACAAACTGCTTCGCAAGATAGGACTTTCGGGACGCTCGTTCGTTCCGCTGCTCATAGGATTCGGATGTTCCGTACCCGCTATTATGTCTACGCGCACACTTTCAAGCGACCGCGACAGGCGTATGACAATTCTGCTTATTCCGTTTATCTCATGCAGCGCAAAAGTTCCGATATATGCCGTATTTACACAGATATTCTTTTCCGAAAATCCCGTGCTTGTAATGATGTTCCTATATGTTTTCGGAATTATCACGGGTATACTTGCGGGAATGCTTTTCAAAAAGACTCTGTTCAAGGGAAAACCGATTCCGTTTGTAATGGAACTTCCCGCATACAGATTTCCGTCAATGAAAAACGTTCTTTTACATATGTGGGAAAAAGCTGCGGACTTTTTAAAGAAAGCATTTACGGTTATTTTCTGCGCAACGATACTCATATGGCTGCTTGAAAACTTCGACATACGTTTCCACATGGTTTCAGCCGATGAGAGTATGCTTGCCTCAATAGGACGTTTTATAGCGCCTCTGTTCGCTCCTCTCGGGTTCGGCAACTGGAAAGCCGTTACTGCGCTCATTACGGGTCTTACGGCAAAAGAGGCGGTTATCAGTACGCTGAGCGTTCTTGTTTCGGGCAGCTCCATTACGCTTGAGGCTGCGCTTACTTCTATGTTTACAAATCTTCAGGCGCTTTCGTTCCTCATATTTACGCTGCTTTATATGCCGTGTGCCGCTGCGATGGCTGCGGTAAAGCGCGAAATGGGTTCGCGAACAAAGGCTCTCGGCATGATGGTATGGCAGACGGGCATTGCATGGATCTGCGCATTCCTGTTCTACAACATATGCAGGCTTTTCGGTTTGTCATGAACATTTACGACATTACAATTACCGCGGTTATTATAATATGCATATGTTTTGCGGTGCGCACAATTTACCGAAACATTAAAAGCGGCAAAAATTTATGCTGCAGTTGTCAAACCTGCAAAATGTGCAAAAATAAAGAATGCGGTAAAATTCAAAAGTAGCGCGAAACAAAAAAATTATCCCGGTTTTTACACCGGGATTTTCTTATGCTTAAATTTTCTTATTTTACTAAGCTGATCTTTACCGCCTCACAGAGAGGTTTGAAGTTTATATTGCCGTCAAACAGCATTACGAGGAAACTTCCGCCATTTTCAGCGGTTATTCCGAGTTCCCCAAACGTATACACGTTCTTCTCAGACACATATACGTACTTCACATTGACAAGGCTGTTGCCTGAGTAAACTGCAGCTGCGGCAAGACTTCCGTTCGGGTAATTATACATACAAATATTCTCGCCGTCAGCATACATTACGGTTTTATTTTGATTGCTGTACATATCCTTGCCTGCTATGTAAACCGACTTCCCCGAAAAGTTAGGATATGCGTCCTCACCCAAAGTCTGTTTCCAGGTGCTGTGTTCATCAAGTTTTTTGCCGTTCAGATAAAAAACCGCCTCACCGTTTGTCCATGCTTCTTTTGAAAGTGCCACAGCAGTGCAGGACGCCGCGCCATTACCGTAAAACGGCGTTGTACCTTCGGTATAGTAACAGTCGGTTATCTTATCTCCGCCTTTACCGACTATTCCGACTATCTGCGCACCGTTAACTGTTCCGCAGGAATAGCTGTTTATAATACCTCCAAAGTTTGCATTATTTACATATCCGAGTATTCCGCCCTTGCAAGACTTAGCGGTAATGCTTCCCGCAAATCCGCAGCTTTTTATCGTAACATCTGCGTTTGCATATCCCAGAATACCGCCTATACTGTCGTCCGAGTCAGGTGAATTAATTGTACCCGTATAAATACAGTTTTCCACAAGCAGCGTTCCGCGTATTCCGTCAATTTCGGAACTTCCGACAATTCCGCCCACATGCCTTATTGCCGCCGTACTCTCTATATCGACGTCCGAAACTATCTGCGAAATGACCGAGTCCGCCTTTGCGCTTCCGGCAACGCTTCCTATATGCGTATACACGCTGTCGGCGGTTATTTTGCCGTTTATGCTGAAATTGCGCACCTCTGCACCGTAAAGACTTCCGAAAAGACCGGTATCGTTACGTGTGACGTGAAGATTTAAGTTGTTTACAGTCTTTCCGCAGCCGTCAAATGTGCCCATATACGGAGTCTGTACCGAACCTATGACAAACGAAAGTTCCGACAGGTCAATGTCGTTCACAAGAACAGCGTCCGAAGTATTATTACCCATATTTACCCAAATCGAGAACCACAAAAGTTGTTCCGCGTCGGAAATCATATATGCACCGTTTTCGTTCTTCTCCGGAACTTTATTCCAGCCGCAGCCGCACACGCCGTTTTCGTCAAGCTTATGGTCATTTGCGGTGTGCTTTACGAGAACGCAGGTCTGCTCTACGCTGTTTTTATATATATTTACAAGGTTTCCGTCTTTATCCGCAAGCGCATATCCTTTGGGAATATAATTAATAATGTTGCCGTCAAAGGTCACGTTTTCAAATTCGGCGTCCGAAATCAGAATGTTATTTCCGCTTACATTTCCGCTGATCTTTCCTCCGCTGATTTCAATTTCACTGCTGTCATCGACAATTATCACGGCTGACAAGAAATTTATGGCTTTCGTGAAAAGTTTTGCGCCGTTCGTCAGATTTACATTACCGGAAAGCCTGTTCATTTTGCCACCGGCAAGGTTTAAAGACTTTGCGTCAAGATCAAATCCGTCCGCGTTTTCGTAAAGATTAAGCACGTAATCGTCATGGTTTCCGTCCGTTGCACGCTCTAAAGCACCCTGAAAATCCAAATAAGGGTCTCTGTATGCGCCGTTATTATAATCAACGGCTGCGCGGCAAATATATGCAATCGGACAAAAATCCTCGTCGCGAACATAATCCGTATGGTTCTCATCACCGACTATACGGACATAAACCTTATATTCGCCGACATCTGTCGCAGTCGGAATTTCGTCCTGCCACTCGTCATTCTCACTGAGTCTGTATTGTATCTTTCCGCCGACAACTTCGGGCTGATATTTGGTATTGATAAGCCCCTGCGGCTGTCCTGTATATACATTATCGTCATAATAAAGCCATCTGTATTTTATATTCGAGAGAAATGCGGGGCTTTTTTCTATATTCAGCGTAAAGACCCCTGTTTTTACGGCGTATAGTTCAGCAGCATCTCCTTTTTCGTTTTTGCCGAGGTAGTTTAAAAATACCATATACAGTTTATGTTCTCCGACAGGCAGGGTCTTGAACGTGGAAAATTCTATTGTAACATGATCGGTATAATTATTATTTTTATCTTCAAAACCGGTTGAAAGAGTACCTGTATTAATAACGCTCTCGGTTCCGTCATCAAAAACTTCAACTACCTGATCAAGTCTGAAATAGTTAGCCTCTCCGTAATAGGTATTTGCCGTAATATCGACGACTATCTTTTCCTGTTCATATCCGACCGTCGTATTGTCGCGCGGCACGGCATAGAACGGAACAGGCTTTATATATGCGTCTGCCATAATCGTTACGGCGGAAAACTCATCGGACAGAATATTCTTTGTTGTATCGTTTTTCTTTGTGCAGAAAAAACCTTTTTCAAGGTGTTCGGTTATGGTTTTGCCGTCGTCAACGATAAGAATATCATAAAGACCGGCGCCGAGCCTTCCTCCCTCGCCCACATTCAGGCTGTCGATATGTCCGTTACCCGTCACCAGCGCGCCGTCCTTAACGGTATGAACACCCAAGCCGCCCATATTCTTTCCGTTGCAGTCAAGCGTTATATTGCCTGCAATATCAAGATTGCCCGTAAAGGTTATATCGGAAAGAAGCACAATCACGCAGCCGTCATTTTCCGGTTTTTGCGCCACGGCTAAGGCTGACGGCAAATCTGAAAAGTATGTGTCGGTACTTCCCTGTTTTACAATCTTTGCGGCGCACTCGCCTACATAAAGACTTATTTTTCCTGTGCTTACCTTATTTTCTTCCTCACCGAAAGACACGCCGAAAGCATATGTGCCGTTCTGTGATTTACCGTCGTTTGAAAGTACAAGATTTCCGTCCGAAAACTCCGCAGTAATGCCGGCAGGTTCATTTTCGCCGTACCATGTGAGTACGGGCACTTCGTCCGGCTTTATATTTTTTGTATACAGAGGCAGCGTAACCGTGCTGTCCGCAGCACTGCCGATTTCGGCTCCCGTAATGTCGAAGCTTACGATTCTTTCATTGTCGCGCTTAAAAAGCATTGTTTTTGCGCTGTTTTCGCCGATTGTAAAGTAAAATAAATTTCTGCCCTGCTGCGATATTTCCGGAACTGCGGTTATTTCATCTTCACCGGCGTTGAGATTTTCACTGCCGAAAAAAAGCGTACCGTCCGCAATACTGTCGGATTTTTGTAGTGCTGCGGCGCAGTTGCCGCCCGACGCATAAATATAACCGTTTGCGTACTGTTCAAACTCAAGGCGGCCGGCGGAGTAACCCAAATTAATACCGTAATGTTCTCCCTTAGCTTTTACATATCCGTTATTTACTTTCATAGCCCCTAAAGATGATATACCGCAGCTCTCACTCTCGGATTTTCCGGCGTATGCTTCAATGCTTCCGCTGTTTACCGTAATATTTTTTAACATTGCACCGTGTGTAGAACCGGATGCTGAGGGTGACGGAATATACTGTTCGGGAAAATCTCCGCTTTCGGCGATTATCGTCGGGCCGTCAATTACAACATCAGCATTAACGCCGTAAATTCCCGTCAAGTCATACGGTATTGTATCCGGATCTCCGCCCGTTATATCGCAGTTTTTGACAGACAGCACGCCGCTACCTTTAAAAACCGCAGATTTGCCTGTAAACATAAGTGCATAGTAAGCATATTCTGCATTTTCAATACTGTTCTGACCGTTTACAATAATCGTCACAGACTTAACATCTATGCGCAAAGAAGCAGCTATTCCGAGAGATTTACCTTTTAAATTGAAATTATCAAGCGTAAGGGTTGCGTTTTGCTTATCCCATACGGCGCGGCCTCCGTTTGAATCAATCCAGACGGTATCTTCGGTTTCGTTTGTGATCACAATTCGCGTGCCGTCTGACTGTATTTCGGCAGCAGTTACAGAAAAAGCCGCAAAAATTATTGCAGCAGCTGATACAAGCGCAAAAATCATTCTTTTCATCAAGACAAATTCCTCCGTTAAATACAAATACATACACTTACTCATTATTTCATATCTATTCTAACAGAAAATTTTCTTCTTGTCATCATTCCAAAGTATGATTATTACAACTTTTTCTTTCCGTTTTATGGCAGATTTTCATATGCAGCACAAAAATGCCGCCCTTACGGGCGGCACTCTGATTTTGAACCTTAATATTTTATAACAATATCGCGGACAAGATATGCTATCGGTATATTATTTACCGGTTTTCCCCAGATCTGGAAGCAATCGTCATTACCGGGTACATAATCTCCGGGTACGGTAAGCTGTCCGTTAACGGTAATCCAGCCGTCGCCGGTGCTCTTATTTGAATCGGCGGCAAACGTATGGTCTTTTACGGACGGATCAGACAGTTGTCCGTAACGGAAGTTACCTCCGATAATTGTTTTCTCGTAAGCGTTTCCGTTCTTATCTTCCAGCGGATAAAGTTTATAGGAAATGCTGTAAGTCTTTCCCGCCTCAAACTGCATTCCGACGTTGAAATACGTATAGAATTCGCCGTCTTTGGTGCAAGTGACTTTATAGACATTTTCTGAAGATTTTTCGGGGTCGGCTGTAACGGAAACTTCGCCTTTTCCCATTGTATACACCTTTACGCCGTCGGGAAGCTTATCAGCAGTTGTAATGTTAACCGATGTAGGCTTTACTGCATCTGCTTTCGGAACATCGGGCTTTGTCTGCGCGGCGTCGGGTTTATATCCTTCGCGTTTATACAGGCGTACATAGTCAATGCTGAAATCATCAATATATCCGAACGGATCGAATCTTATTGCCGTTACATTGCTGTTCCAGAGCTTATTTGACGTAAGGTCGAACATTACCTCTACCGTTTCGCCTTCGCTTACAAACGCAGGGACAATATAAGTCCCGGTAATGTGTTTATCAGCAGCCCAGTTTGAGCTTTCCGCAGTTGTAAAGAAGAAATCGGGGTTTGCTTTTTCAAGTCCGCCCTTATATCTTACGCCTACTACGGCAACCTGATAATCCGAGGCGTTAAACGAAACGTTTCTTACTATCGCAGGATCTCCGTTTGTCGCCGAGGCGTTGAGGTATCCGCCCGAAACAACAAGATTTTCGGCGTTCTGTATTCTCCAGCCGTCTGAGTTTCCGTCCTTATCAAAGTACCACTGATTTGCGTCGTTCACTTCGATAAGCTGCGGCTTATTTTCCTCAAGCGATGCGTCGTTTTCGCATCTTACATAGTCGATTTCAAAATCAGCTCTCAAGCCGAACGGGTCAAAACGAAGTCCCGTAATAGTGCCGTTGAATTTGAGCACATCTTTAAGCGTAAACACGGCTTCGACAACATCGCCGTACTTTTTGCCCGAAAGATTATAAGTCGTAAATATACACTTATCGGCGGTATATGCTTTTTCGTTGAGCGTCGTATAGAAAAGCTGAGGATCCGCGTCGTCAAGCGCTTTGGTATACACAATACCGATTCTTACAACGTTATAATCAGACGCGTTAAATGCGACTTTACGTACTATCGCGGGGTCTGAGTTGCTTGAAGTCACATAGAACCTTCCGTTTGAAACGTAACCCGTACCGTTCTGAATATTCCAGTTATCATTGCTGTCGCCCATGTCGAATTCCCACTGATTTTCCACGCGGTTCATAAGCGCCTTGTATTCTTCATCGGACGCTGCCTTTACCATTACGGTTTTGCCGGTAAGACTGTACGTATATCCGAGAAGATCGCAGAGTTTCTTGATGTGGAACACGGGAAGTCCGTCACGGAGTTTAAAGGTATATCCGAGACTCTTTTCTTTTCCGTCAACGGTGATTTTATCGCTGCCTACGGTGAACACATATGTATGCTCATCATAGCTCTTTAATGTAAGCACACCGTCAAAACGGTTCCAGATATAGCAGAGTCTCATCATGGAATAAAATCCGTTATTCTTCGCCTCGCCGACAACCTCATAATCGCCGTCGGAAAGTTCTTTCGGTGCGAATGTGAAGTCAAGCTTTGAGCCGTTGACATTTACGCCGGGCTTTGAGTCGGCAGAAGTTTCGGGATAGTTCATAAACTCGATAAGAGATATTTCAAATGCGCCTGCCGCGGTCTGAGGATCTATTCTTACTACCGTAATATTATCCTTCCAGTTCTTTTCCTCGCCCATATTTACATAATAATCAACAAACTCGCCGGTTGATGAAATTTTTACGCCTTTGCGCTTTTTAGCGTCGAGCTTATCGTCGGACGTCGTGGCGTAGAACACTTCAAATTCCGCCATGACGCTGTTTTTCATGCGTATATGGAGTATCGGCGCGCTCTTGGCGTCTAACGGCTGCATTGCGTTTGTGATAATGGCAAAATCCTCACCTTTGCCGACTCCGCTTATAACTCCTCCCGAAGTGCTGTAATTTTCAATTCCGAAATTCATTTTCCACTTTGAAGCCCCGTCAGCCGACATATCGTAGGTTCGTACAGCAACAAGATCTTCCGCGGTAAGCGACGCGTCATCTTCAGTGTCGGATTTTTCAAACTGAAGCCAGCGTATAGGCGTATGCGTCGCGGGATACATATGTGAAACACGCTTTATCTGAGCTGCGGTGGGCTTCGTGTCAAGCTTTGAATGATCGGAAGTATCGTTCGTAAAGACTTTTCTTATATTTTCAAGATAATCAAAGCCGTTTGACGCCGTCGGGAACACGTATGTACCCTCGGAATATTCGTTCCAGGTTGAGATCATAACGGTATTGTCTTTCCATGTACCTGTATGCATACCCGAAAGAATATTCTTTATATCGTTGCAGACCTTTAAATGATCCTCTTTTGTAATTATGGGATCTCTTGTCTCATTTCTCGCAACATCATTAAAACCGACAGAAACAGTCGGAATATGGTGGCTGCCTGCGCTCTGAGCGTTCTTCAGGTCGATACGGTTATTCTCTATCTGAAGTTCGGGTTTATAGCCGTTGGCACCCCAATGATAGCCGTAGGTTGCGTCAAAGCCGCGATCCGTTATATAACGGTAAAAATCCATATTATTCGCGCCTTGCGTCGAACCAAGAAGAATAATACCGTCATAGCCGAGTTTTTTGAGCTCGTCATTCATAAATTCGACGGCTTTCTTTGCACCCTCCGCGTCTCCGAAGGATCTGACGAAATTCGTATGATTCCACACTGTAAGCACTGCCTTATTATCGAGTCTTGCGTATCTCGGATCTTTGAAGTAATATTCAACCCAATAGTTCCAGATATATTCCTTAAACTGTTCAAAGCTTGTGCAGTCCTGACCGTTGTTCTCCCACATTATGCAGAAGTCAACAAGGTCGCTGTACTTTGCCATCATATAGCCGTCGTGAAGCGCGTAATAGGAATGCCGCATTTTCTTTATGGGCGCTTTGACGTCGGACGACGGACAATACCAGCAGGCGTGCAGAAAATCAATTCCGTGCTCTGCCATATATTTGAGTTCCCAGTCAGCTGTTTCGCGCAATCCCTCGTCATAGAAGCCGAGATATGTGTCAAATTCGGGGAACGGACTTGTTGCGTCCCAGCCTTCGCCGGAATGTTGATCTCTCCACAGCCAGCATACGTTTACGCCGACGTTATAATCCTTAGACTCCGCCACTTTCGGGTATGACGGATAATCTTCATGGTCGATTACGTTATTTATAACAACGTCGTCAAACCACATAACAGCTTTTTTGCTCGGCGCAAAGGATACCTTTACGGTGTCAAAGCTTTTGGATTTGATGTCAACGGTTGTCTTTTTCTTGCCGTTTACGTAGATATCGGCTTTCCCCGCATTTGTATCGGCCTCGATATGAAGCGTCTGCCATACGTTTGCAATATAGTCGTTAAGCTCTGCGTTTCCGACAACTATCTTGCCGTTTTTAGTCTCAAATGTAATGCTGTCATTATTTCCGATAAGGCCTACGGACGCGCCGTCGGCTTTTTCGGGCAGCAAAATCATTGTTTCAAAGCTGAGTTTACCGGCAGCAGGTGTAAATTTACGCTCCGCATATGCGGTCTTTCCGGCATCTGTTTCAGCTTTTACGCTTGTAAGGTCATAGTTACGTTCGGATTCGGTTACGTCAAGCTTAAATCCTTCCGAAGTCCAGCCTATCGGCGCTTTACCGAGCTCGTCGTTATTTCCCGTAAGAAAATGATCGTTTACGATATAATTTTTTGAGAGGCGTGCGGCAAGAAGAGAAATTTTACCCATTCCCTTCTTATTTGTGCCGAGAACAAGCCTTGATATTTCCATACCGGACGGAATTTCAAGATTTTCAAAAAGCTTTCCGGAATTGATATTAAGCTTAGCCGTTCCGTTGTCAAGATCAAGATCCATGGTTATCGCATAACGCTTTAAGTCTTTTTCATCAATTGCGATATCGGTTTCGGTCTTACCTTTGCCGACAAACGTCCACTTTCCGTTTTCCGGCACGAGGGATACAAGCTTTTGTTCGTCTGCGTTTTCAAAAGCAATGTAAATACCGTCGTCGTTTCCGGAAGCACTCACAAACAGCTCAAGGTGAAGCACACCGTCGTTTACAGGCTCTATATCGCGTATAAGCGCATAGAACTTTTCGTCGGACGAATCCGAAAGCTCGAATTTTTCGGTACCTGACGTATTTGTCAGTTCAAAACGGTTATCAAATATCCAGCCGTTTGCAAGTCCGTTTCTTCCGCTGCCCGTAAATGTATCGATAAGATAATATGCATCGGAATACTTTCTCACACTGCCGGATTTGAATGTCTTTTTAACGCGCTGCGCGCTGTCTGCAATTCTCACTGCCATTGCGCTTATCTCACTCCTCTTTAAATCGGAATAAGGCTCAAATGTTCCGTACTCGTCGTTTCCGGTAAGGACGCCTGCCGCGTACAGTTTTGCAATTTTTGCACCGGATACCGAACAAGCTCCGAAGTCCGGGAATATGTTATTATCAATATTTTTGATCTTCGGCAGATCTCCGCAGGCGTCACTCAACAGCTCTGCAATTTCTATACGTTTTATCTTGCGGTTATAGTCGTCGAACTTATCTTTTTCAAGAAAGCCGTTGGCAACGGCAAAATCCACGTACTTTGAGTACCACTCTCCCGAAACATCAGGTATTGTCTTATTATTTTTGATGCTGTAAATTCTGGACGCTATGGTTATGCCCTGCGCTACGGTAAGCGTCGATGAGGGGCTGAATTCCTTTGCGGAAACGCCCTGCATAAGTCCGAACTCATAGGCTTCTTTCACGCTTTCGGCGTACCACTGCGACTTCGGAACGTCATCGAACATTCCCTCTTTGTAAGTGTTGGTTTTTGAAAAGTCGGCATTTACGTACATTGTAAAAGACGCTGCCGCGATAACTGCCGCAGCCAATGTAGAAAACAATCTCTTTTTCATTATGCACTCTCCTTTTTTGATTATTTTACAGGTGACATTTTTTACCAGTGAAAGCCTCCGCAATGCGCGCATATTACGGATACTTTCGGCGTTATTGGTAAAAATAAACTTATTTGCCACACTGCACAACCGTTTGTTTATTTCATTTTAACACATTATGCGCAATAAATAAATGACAATTTTATGTTTTTTAGTGACACTTTTTATCTCAAAACTTTATCTCGCTAAAGTTTGTTTGACAAGTTAAGTAATCACAAACCGCAGCGGCTGACCGTTTTACAAAAATATGATTGACTTTCGCGAAAAAACAAGTTATAATAATCAAAAGAGCAAATAAATGGGTTCAAAACGGTAAAAACTTCGTTTTTTCATGATATACGGGGGTTATATGAACAAAGAGCGTGAAAAGCAGATACTGACAGAGATATTACGGACAAAAAAGGTGAACGTTAAGGAACTTGCCGAAAAATTATACGCAAGTGAGCCGTCCATACGCCGCGATCTTATCAATCTCGAAAAGCAAGGCTTTGTAAAGCGCGTTCACGGCGGTGCAATTCTCGAAGAAAACGGAGTGTCCGTTTCAAAGATACCGTTTGTTATACGCGAGCTTGAGCAAAGCGACGCAAAAATAATCATTGCCGAAAAAGCCGCAAAACTTGTGAACGACGGTGACTGCATTTTTCTCGACGCCTCGTCAAGCGCATACAATATTGTTCCGTTTCTTGCGTCAAAAGTTAACATTACCGTTATAACAAACGGCATAAAAGCAGCCTCGAAGATCTGCGAGTACGGCATAAAAACGATCTGCACGGGAGGAGAACTGATAGCATCATGTCTTTCAATGGTCAAGGACACCTCCTACACCATTATTGACTCTTTCAACGCCGACATCTGCTTTTTTTCATGCAGAGGACTGGGATATGACGGAGTTCTCTCTGACATATCCTTTGAAGAGGATACGGTGAGGCAGCACATGATAAAAAGATCAAAAAAATCATACCTGCTTTGTGCAAGTGAAAAGTTCGGCAAAACATATTACCACACGCTTGCGCGTGTCTCGGACATAACCGGCATAATCAGCGAAAAACCTCTTCCCGAATTTAAAGATCAGTAAGAATTACATAACAAAAGCCCGGCAAAATGCGGTCTATTTAGCTTTAAACTGCACCCTGCCGGGTTAATTTTTATCTATGCGGTTGTTTTATCACTTATGATAAAACCTTATGCTTGTTATCTCAAAACTTCCGGAACACTCGATCGGATCAAACCTGAATTTCTTTGCAAAAAAGCTTGAATTCCAGTAACTGTTTGAGGATAGATCAAGTGTATAGGTCTTATAGTTTGCTCCGTCGCTCTTATTTAATTCCACCGCAACTCTGCGCGCAGCCTCATGCGATGTTGTTACTCCGTCCGAGACAAAGAACATACTGAGTGTTGTTTTGTCATCGTTTATCGTATACTTCATGGTAACATCAACGGTGTTATAATAATCAGTTGCAAGTTTAAGGTTCGGTATTTCAAACATGGGATCATAATGGTCGTTACGTCCGGCAACGTTGAAATACTTTGCCTCGCCGTAAATCTTATTGCCCGAAGTTGAAGTATTCTGCGTATTGAAAAAACCGAATGTCTCAAACCTGCTCGAAGTATTCAATGTTGTTTTGCTCTCCGACGGGTAAACACGTATATAGTCTATCTCGAACGTACCCGCGCTGGCAATGGGATCAAAACGCAGATATGTGATCTTATCCATCGATTTAAAGGTTGCGTCCTTTGAAAAGTCAAACACAAGTTCTTTAAATCCTAAGCTAAGTCCCTTGTTCAGCATCACCCTTGCCGATCGTGATTCGGAACAGTCATAGGTGACGCCGCCCTTTTCGGCTTTATAGAATATCTGGGCAATGTTTGAGACGGCAACATTATACTTCATTCTTATTACGATTTTATCGTAATCCGCAGGAGAAAAGTTTACGTCAACCGACATTATCGGGTCATAGTGTCCTGCCTGCGTTCCGCTTTCGATAGAATTTCCGACTATCGTACCTTCGTTTTTGGAAATCATTGAACAGCTCGAGTAACCCCAGCCCTCAAAATTACCGATCTGGTTAAATTCCCACATAAGATCGTCGGCTCTGCTTTTATATTTCCAAAAATCGCTCCATGGCGTGGAAACACGTATCGTCGTAACGGTTTTATCTGCGTTTACGCTCTTTTCCACGGAAAAACCGTCTCCGAAACAGCTTATCATGTGTTCAAGCGGAATCATCGGAACGCCGTCATTTAATACGGGTGCGTCGGTCAGTGTCTGCGGCTTTCCGTTTAAAAGTGCGGTCTTACTGCCCATGGTATATATTATATCCGCACCGTGTCCGCGAAGCCTGAGAGCTTTTTCGTTTCTGTCCCACGTATAGTAAGTCTTTAACATATAGTTTACGCCGCGATAAGGATTGAACGGGAAAAGAGTTGTTCCGTTATCGGTTATATACGGCTCTGTTCCTGTCTTTGCAATATCTTTTCCGTCCTGCGACACGGGATATGTGTCGGTAATATATTCAACGGTATCGATATAGACTTTGAATTGCATTGAAGTAACGGCGGTCAGCTTATCAAAATAAAGAGTAGCGTTTATATTGCCCGAACCCGGGTCAAATCTCAGCTGAGTTATCGTATCCTGCCAGTAGCCGTTATCCGACATATTGAAATAATATTCTTTCCAGTCCGAGGTGTCGGCAATTACGGTTACTTTCATCGACTCGCTGAGAGTAGGACTTGCGGAGGTAGCAAAGTAGATCGAAAGGTCTGTATTCTTAGGCACCTTTGCACGGACCGTAATTTCTGCGGTAGTTGAAGCGTTGAGGCTTACATTTTTAACGTAAACCATCGGATCGGCGCCCGTTACTGTAAAACGCATTGCTTGTTGGGAAGCATCATAAGAATATTCCATTCCGCCCACGCCGTTGAACGCTGAAGAATTGAAAGACGTTCCGCTTGCAAAGCTCTTTGAAAATGCTGTTGTTCCGGACGGTGTTTCGGGAAGTGCGCGCACGCCGTTAAACGTTGCCCTCGGCATCTGTCTGTCATTCGGAAAGAGAGAACCGAGACGCGACATCTGGTTTTCGGTTGGGGTGACATCGCTGCAAGCCGTATCGTTATCGGTAAACTCGCTCTTTATGACATCAAGATAGCCGAATCCGTTAAGTCCCGTCGGCATGATGTACGTTCCCTCGCCGTATTCGTTCCATGTCGAGAACATCATGAGTTTCTTTTTCCAGTTTTCTGAGGAGTTTTTATACCAGTTTCCGAAAGCAGTATTTTTAACCCACTGCGACATAGTGTGCATATCGTCGGTCGTCATATTCGGAGATCTTCTTCCGCCCCATGCAACATTATTGAAACCGACGGATATTGTCGGAAGCACATGGATATTGCCGGTATTATGCTGGCTTGTATGAGAATTTATGGTATAGGACGGATCATACCCCTCTTTGCCGTAATTATATGCGTATATACAGTCAAATCCCGAGACGGAAAGCGTATACTGCTGCAACGCATTTGAAGTTGTGCTGCACGCCATGAAGATACAGCCGTCATAGCCTATTTCGCGGCAGGCGTCCTCAAGATAATCGAAAGCTTCTTTAAGGCTGAAATCGTCTCTGTAACAGAGCTTATCCGAACCGAACACGCCGATTATCGCTTTATTATCAATTCTGGCATAACGTGAATCGGAAAGATAGTAGTCCATCCAGTAAGGCACAAAATAATTTTTCCATGCGTCCATATCTTGCGGTCTTGCGGCGTTGGATGCCTCCCAGAGTATTGCAAAATCCATATAATTGCTGTATTTTGCGTTCAAAAATCCTTTATCGAGACCTCCGCCGAGACCTGTTGACTTAATGGGCGAATTTGATGAACTTCCGTACCAGCAGATCGCCTGATAATCCACGCCATGCTCTGCCATGAACTTTATTTCCCAGTCTGCAACCTCGGAATTATCTTCGTCATAATATCCGAGAACCGGTCTTGCTTCGTCAAAAGGCGTTATATTATCCCAGCCCCAGTGTTCTCCGTTCTGCCAGAGGTTACACATATTCATGCCGACATAATAGCCGTTTGAATCCTTGGGCACTACGGGTTCGGGAACGTAATCGTCAACTTTCTGAACCTGGTATACCACAACCTCGTCAAGTCTTACGGTATAATTATTGCCGTTTGACTGTGAGGAGAACGAAAGAGAATCAAAATACGGCGCATTACAGAGAAAATCAACGGTTCCAACGACTTTTCCGTTAATCTTGATGTCTGCCTTATTTGTATCGGTATCCGCTTCAATTCTCAGCACATTCCAAAATTCGGTATAACGTATTTTGTTTATGATTCTGCCGTATTCGCGAAGTTCTTTTCCGTTTGCATAAAATTTGCTGCCGCTTACATACAGCCTTACAACATTTTTGCCGTTATATTTAAGGCTCATTTCAAAGCCGTCGTTAAGTTCATTCATATATTGCAGACACTCTGCGTTTACCTTGCCCGAAACCCTATCAAAGCTTACGCTTGCAGCTGATTTGCTGCCTGCGACCGTTCCGGGTCTTAAACACAGCTCGTCGTTTGAAATTTCTGTCTTGGCGCCGCTGTCGGGCGAAAAACTCCAGTTATAAGGCAGTCCGTTCACATCGGTATACGAAAACATTTCTTTTACTGCGTAGTTTGCGTCGCAGTAAATTGCTCCGGGAGAAACAGAAATGTCTGACTCCTCTTTACCGGTAAAGAATTTAAAGTTTGTTATATAATTGCCGAGAAGCTCATGCTCGCCCATATATTTTCCGCCAAGCCATGTTTTTGACATGCCTTTGTCAAGGTCTATCTCGACTCTTATTCTTACCGTAACCGCGTCCCCGACCGCAAAATCAAGCGGAACAAGACTTCCGTCATTTGAACGTATACACATTTTTGAGTCGCTTGAGAACAATTCATAAACGGCCGTGTCGGTCTTATCACAATAAAACATGATTCCTGCGCCGTTTCCGCCGTTGCCATTAATTCCCATTGCGGTATTAAGCACAAGTCTGCCCTTGCCTGTCGGAGTCAGTTCTCTTACGTATGCAGTTCCCTCTTGTGCGCTGATATCTAGCAGCTGATACGGTGAATTGTCCGCGTCCTTAGGCACACTGCCGCGGTTGTCATACGCCCAGCCGGACTGCATAAGACCGTCGCGGTCCATGGTATTTACTGTAAGATATGAGCTTTCAGCCATAAGCTGATAAGCGGCATAATTATTTGCTCTCAGTTCGCTTACGGCAGAGGACGGCACATTGACTTTCTGTTCGGTACTGCCGAACGCGGCATTGAGAAGTGCAAGGTCAATATCGTCGCAAACGCCGTCTCTGTTTATATCGCACGCGGCGACTAACCAGCTGTTTGTAAAGCGTTTATCCGCGACTGCTCTGTACATTGCAAATCTGTCGTTTATATCCACCTTGCCGTCGCCGTTTATGTCTCCGCCGACAAGCTTAATTTCGGGAACGCTTACAAGATTTGCGGAAGAAACCGTTACGGCAGATGTTTTTGCCGTAAGATAGCCGTCTGCCGAGATCTCAACAATAAACTTGCCTGCATCCGCGGACGCCAGTTCATAATACCCGTCTTTATCGGCTGAAGTGCGTGCGGCAACCGTGCCGTTTGACGTATTTCGCAAAACGACTTCCGCTCCCGTGACATTCTGCGCGTCTCCGAGACTAACTTTTCCCGAAAACAATGAACCTTTTGCCAGAGCGGCGGTCGTGAGAAACGCCGCAACAAACGCCGACGCAAGAACAGTTCTGACCGCCCTTGCGCAACAATGTTTAAAATACATACTCTCCTCCTGATTTTTTCTCTCCCAAAAAATACCGCAAATATATATAATATATTTTACCACACCGCAGTTTTTTTGTCAATGTTGAAAAAATACAACAAACCTGCCGTTTTATAACTGATTTTACCGTACATCAAAACAGCGGCAGTAAAAATGTCGTTTTTCAGTGTATTTTAACGCAAAATATACAACTTACATCTAAAAAAATTTTCATATCGGGAATAAAATAATATAAAACCAACTTTTCGGAGGAATACCATGAACAAAACCAACGCCATGAGAATACTCGACAGTCTGAAAATCAAATATTCGGCACACGAATACGAGGTTGACGAAAACGACCTTTCGGGCATACATCTCGCGGCAAGTGCCGGACTTGATCCGGACAGGGTTTTCAAAACCATTGTCGCAAAAGGCGAAAAGTTAGGTTATCTTGTATTCTGCATTCCGTGTGCGTATGAGCTTGACCTGAAAAAATGTGCGAGAGTTGCAGGCGACAAGCGTATTGAACTGCTGCACGTGAAAGACTTACTCGGTATTACGGGGTACATAAGAGGCGGCTGCTCTCCGATAGGCATGAAAAAGGCATTCCCTACATTTATCGACGAAACGGCGCTTCTATGGGACAGCATAAACGTAAGTGCGGGCGTTCGCGGCTGTCAGCTTGAACTTAACCCGAACGACCTTATTTCTGCGGTTCATGCAAATATTGCAGACCTTGTATGCTGACAAACACAAATAAGCACAAAAAAATCCGGCGCGTTCAGATACAGAACTGCGTCGGAAATTTATTATCAAAATTACTTAAAACATCTCGAACAAGGCGAATACTTTGAAAGCTCCGCGCTGTCTGAGCTGATTTCCTTCAGGTTTTCTTTGTTTGCGATATAACTGCACCCGGCTTTATGATATTTTTTGCCGTTTGAAGTCATATAATAAGTAACCGAGCTTTGCGGCTGCTGTGTTACGGTGTTTTCGGTTTTTGGCGGATCGGAAATCTCCGGCGTATTTGGATTTGCATTATCAGTATCATGGCTTTGAATAACGGCGTCGTGCGTTTTTGCCGTTTCATCGGAACTTTTCGGAACAAATACGTTTTCATTTACTTCCGATTCGGATGAAACGTTATGATCCTCGTCAAAAAGTGTCTTGTTATTATCCGTCGTACCGTAATCAGTCGAAATGTCAGATGTATTATTTTCGGATATTGCCGCAGAACCGACATCAGACTGCGTCTGATTCAGCCCCGGAACATCATAATACGAAAAAGCCTGTACCGCAGACGATTCGTAATTCATTCTGCACACATAAAATCCTGTGCAAAAACACACGGCAAAGCACAAAAGCAATACAAACACAGCGCTCACGACCGTTTTTGCCGCAGTTCTCACCGGAAAAGCCCTCGCTTTTTCAAAAGCATCGCCGTCGGAAATTCCGAGCAAACTTTCAGCAAATTCATATGCTTTTCTGTCAGCCTCGACCTTTGTATCATTAGGCTTATCGCAGGCATTTCCGTTCATTATCAATCCCGTCTGCACGCAAAGAGCAAAAAGCTTATCACGCTGATTCAATTCTTCGGACACAAACACAAATTTTCCTTTTTTACCGTCAATTACGGCAGCGGACGGAAGATTTTCCGCATTAACGCCGAAAAGGGATCTGATCATAAGTTCGGTCTTATCGTCATTAACGACACGGCTGAAGCTTACGATGCTGAATCCCTTGTTTTCGAGTATTGATTTTATGAGTTCGGCGTCGATATGTTTGATTTTATTATCCTTTACAAATTTTGCCGCAAGTCTGCTCTGTTCGGAATTCATTTATCCTCCGCTCTTTCCTGCCTGCAAAACCGTCGAACAATATCTAAAAGCTTTAAAACTATTAAAGCTCCTCTCCGGAATCAAAGCCCGGTATCGGTATGTTCTTGTTTCTGAGAAGTTCAACTCTGCAGAGCGCTTTTACTGCGTGTCTGCCGTTTTCGTCAAGCTGTGAAAACTCTTCGAGAAGTTCTCTCTTTTCGCGGTCGATGCAAACATGTGAATTTACGTCAAGCTTGATATTAAGCACGTCGCACATCTTTACAACAGAGTCAAATGCAGTACCGCCTATTCCCTTTCTGAGCGCGCTTATTATCGTAGACTGCGGAATATCAACGCACTGCGAAAACTGTCTTACGCTCTTGTACTGCTTTTTGATTTCTGTTTTAATCAAAAGTGTTAAATTATCCATATAAATCACCTCATACTGATTTTAGCACAATTATATTGAAATGTCAAACAAAATGTAGAAAATTAACATACATTTCAGAATATACCGTTATTTTATGCACAATTCAGACTAAAAGAGGCATGTTTCTACAAATAATTTTATATTTTTTTCATGCATGTCTGATTTCAAAAACAAAAAAAATTATACTAATCAGACATTTTTCGGAAAATCATGTGCCGAATTTGAAAATAATGCCGACAGCGGCGGAAGCATTGCATATCCTCCACCGAACATCGTACAGCCTATTTTCGCAAACGCAAAAAACAGCAGCGCAAGTTCGCTCATACAATTACCTCGGTTTATCAGCAAAAATCTTTTTTCAGATCAACAAAAGTATATCAGGAAAATATTAACAAATATATGTTTTCGGCGCACTATTGACAAAACCGGGTAAATTTTGTATAATACTTTTTCTTATAAAGTTGACCGAGGTTATTATTATAAGACAATGCATGGACGCGGAAAATCTGCACCGCAGATTAAAAAAGATCATAGGACAGGTTCAGGCAATAGAGCGCATGATTGACTAAGATGTGCCGTGTGAAGAAGTCCTTTCACAGATAAACGCCGCAAAATCCGCGCTGAACGGCTGCGGAAAGGTCGTACCGGAATGTCACATAAAGCACTGCGTCCGCGACGGTATCGAGCACGGCGACGCAGAAAAGACCATTGAAAGCTTTACAAAAGCGGTTGAACGTTTTGCAAATATGCAGTAATTTTTAAAAGACAGCCTTTTACGGCTGTTTTTCTTTTTGGCAGAATCTATTTTTTTTGCAAAATTTTACCGTCCGTTTTTTCACGGACGGTTTTATAATGCTGCCTGTCGTATATTATTCGTAAAAGCCTGCGTTTCCTATGCGAACTTCATTGTTTGAATATGTCGGTTCGTATTTCCAATCCTTATCTTCACGATTTCCGTACTTGTACTGGATTACTGTTTTAACAACGGAATATCCCGCAATATCAACGTCGAAATCAACAGGCAAAGCGCCTGATTTTACAGTCTCGGACGTATATATTACCTCATCGTCTCCGTACACAAGCATTCTGTACGCATGAACGGTATCTTTATATTGTTTGGTCAGATACAGCGTTCCGCGGAAAGACTTATATTTTCCGTTGACAAGGAAAGAAGTATTGTCACCGTAGGGATTCCAATAGTTTTGGAAAACCTTACCCGAGTTTGAGGTAAGATAGTTGTTATAATCATAACCGCCGAATTCAAGTGCGTCGGCAGACATTCCGACAGGACGTCCGGTGAATGATTCGAGATCCTTTACCCATACCGAGGGCTGCGATATTTCGTCATTTTTTCCGATATAGACGGTCTGCGTTTTTGCGTCCCACGATACCGCCTGATCGAGCGCGTTTGCAACGGCTCTGACGGGAAGATAAGTTGTGCCGTCGATTACAAACGGATCAACCGTATTTCCTGCCGCGTCTTTAAGGTCGGCTCTGTTGCCGTTTATAACAACCTTGATATCGTTATAAAAAAGCTCGGCGGTCTTTGAAACTCTTTCCGCCATTGTCGGAACAGATGTGAGTACCAATGCGGAGAGCGCCGCACCGGCTAAAAATGTTTTAACTTCTCTTTTCATGAAATGTCTTAACGCCTTTCGTTTTTTCTTAATTTTATCACAAGCAGTTCATTTTGTCAACATTTTTTAGCATTATTGTAACATAAAATACATATTTATTTATGTTTTTAAGGCGCATCTGTCAACCATCACTCGTTCAGACACAAAAAAAGAGCCGAAGAAAAACATCTCCGGCAGAAAAGCGATTTCAATATTACAGTACAGGCTTGTGATTATAGTCAAATCCGCACTTTTCGAGGAAAGTTTTTGCCATAAGGGTAGCGCCGATCTGATTCGGGTGTATTCTGTCCCATGCGATATACGACGAGTGGCGGAATGTGCAGTAATCGGAATACATTTTCTGGAAGTCTATGAATGTGCAGTTATGCTTTTCGGCAAGTTCCTTGCAGATCTTTCCGTACTCGTCCATTCTCGCGCGCATTTTATCGTCTTTATTAGGCTCGATATAGTAAGGCGTAAGTATAAATATTCCCTTTACGTTATCCTTTACTTTAAGTATCATTTCTTCAAGGTTCTTTTCGTATTCGTCGGGCATTACCTGCGACGAAGTAATTGCAGGAGAGTCAAACTGACGCCAGACATCGTTTATTCCGATACAGATTGACACCCAGTCGGGCTTGAGATCAACGACATCACGGTCAAACCTTGCACGCAAGTCACGGCTTGTGTTTCCCGATATGCCGGAATTTGTCACGCGGACAAAAACTTCGGGATAGTATGCCGCAAGCATATTTTCGATAACTCTTACATAGCTTCTGCCGACATTGTCAAAGAGTCCTTCTCCGACCGGGTTCGTGCTTCCCATGTCCGTTACCGAGTCTCCGGCGAAAACTATTCTGTCATAATTTTCAAATATCATTTTTATCACTCCGCTCAATTTTTTGTTTTTACACAATTTTAACACCGGCAAACCGATATGTCAATACAAAAAGCTCCGCAAATCACAAAATAATGACTTGCAGAGCAGAATTGATTATGTTTTTATATTACTTGTTTTCACCCTCAAGGCTTGCGTAGTGACCGTATGTCTGGAACACGCCTCTTTCGGTTGCAACCCATGCTGCGGCATTGCAGAGAACTTTCTTTACATTCTTGTCATAGAATGTCGGGAAGGATTCGTGACCGGGACGGAAGTAGAATATCTTGCCGTTTCCGCGATGGAACACGCAGCCGCTTCTGAAAACTTCTCCGCCGGTAAACCAGCTTGTAAATACGACCTCGTCGGGATTCGGAATGTCAAAGTGTTCGCCGTAGGTCTCCTCATGTTCAAGTTCAAAATGTTCGGGAAGTCCCGCTGCGATAGGATGCGACGGTGCGGTTATCCAGATACGCTCCTTATCTCCGCTTTCTCTCCACTTAAGGTTACAGCCCGTGCCCATAAGGCGCTTGAACACCTTTGAGAAATGTCCGGAATGGAGAACTACAAGCCCCATGCCTTCAAGAACTCTCTTCTGTACTCTGTCAACGACAACATCGGGTACATCGGCGTGTCGTGCGTGTCCCCACCAGAAAAGAACGTCGGTGTCTGCGAGAACTTCGTCGGTAAGTCCGCATTCGGGCATATCGAGCGTTACGCATCTTACTTCAAATCTGCCGTCCTCATCGAGAGCCTCTTTTATGGCTCCGTGCATTGCGTGCGGATATATTGCCTTTATAGAGTCGAGCTTATCGTGCTCATTTTCATTATAGATCGTTACTTTAATCATTATTTTTTCCTCCGTTATTTAATCAAAGAGTTTTAAATATTACAGCTTAAATATAACACACACCGTGAATTAAAAATACAAATTTAAGAGAAAAAAATATCAATAATTTGTCATTTTGAAGGCCCGAGAAGCTGCTTTATCTGTGCCGAAACGCTGTCGGGATCCATGCCGAAAATTTTATAGAGCTGTTGTGTGTTTGCGTGCGGTGCAAAAGCATTGTCAACGGCATTTATATAGGTTTTGCAGTCAAGTTTTCCCGCAAAGCTGCTGAAAAGCTGTTCGGCGATACCGCCGTTTTTTATACCCTCTTCGAGAAAATACAAAAGCCGCGGATTTCCGATTTCTTCAAATATTTTTTCACTGTCAAGCGGACACAGCTTTACGAGCTTTATTATTTTTACCGAAATGCCGTCTTTACTAAGTTTTTCCGCAGCCTTTACCGCATTATATGTACTTCTTCCGTAGGTTATAAGAACAACCTTGCTGTCACTTTTTCCGCATACCGTAAAATCGCCGCCGTTACGCGTTTCAAATCCCGTTCTGTCATATTCTGTCTGCGCGCCTTTCGGGTATCTTACAATACAGACGCCGTTTGCATTCAAAGACTTATCAAGACATTCTTCAAGCTCTTTATATGTTTCTGGATTATATATGGTACAGCCGGGAATTGACGAAAACAGAGCCGCGTCCGAAAGTCCCTGGTGCGTTATGCCGTCGTCGGGGACAAAGCCTGCGTGATCGAGCGCTATTACCGCGTGAAGATTTTGCAGAGCAACATCATGAAAGACCTGATCGTACACCCTCTGCGAGAATGTAGAATATACGGCACACACGGGAAGATAACCTTCTTCGGCAAGTCCTCCGGCAAAAGCTATTTCATGTTCTTCGGCAATACCAACATCAAAAAATCTGTCCGGATATCCGCACGCAAAGCCGGAAAGTCCCGTTCCGTCACACATTGCGGAGGTTATCGCGCAGATCTTATCGTTATTCTTTGCCGTATTTGTAAGATATTCGCCGAAAACCGAAGTAAATGAGGTTTTACACGAACTTTGCGTCCCTGTATTCACATCAAACTTACCGACGGAATGATAGCAGGTCGGATTTTCTTCGGCAGGCTTATACCCCATTCCCTTTACGGTTTTCATATGTACAATGCAGCATTTTCCGCACCTTTTTGCCTCGGCAAGAACATTTTCAAGGCGTTCCATATCGTTGCCGTCAACGGGACCGAAGTATCGCACGCCCAAAACGTCGAAAAACGTATTTTTAGGCAAAAATATACGCTTTAAAAAATTTTTGAGTTTTCGCGTACCCGAAATGAGATTTTCTCCGACAACGGGAATTTTACGGAGTATATCCTGAAACTTATGCTTGACTTTGTAATATCTTGTACTCGTGCGGATTCTCGAAAGATAAGACGCAAGTCCGCCGACATTGGAGGATATTGACATCTCATTATCATTGAGTAGTATTATAAGCCGCATATCGTCGTTATTGCAGTTATTGAGTGCCTCATAGACCATGCCGTTTGTAAAGGAGCCGTCGCCGATAACGCATACGGTATAGCTGTCTTTGCCGGAAAGCTTATTTGCGGAGGCAATTCCGAGAGCCGCCGAAAGTGCCGAACCGCTGTGGCCGGCAGTCAATGTATCGTAGAGACTTTCTCCGCGGCGCGTAAAGCCGGATATTCCGTCTTTTTTTCGCAGAGTTCCGAAGTCTTTATAACGACCCGTAAGAAGTTTATGCGTATAGCACTGATGTCCGACATCAAAGATAATTTTATCGTCCGGTGCGTCAAAGAGCCTGTGCAAAACAACTGTTGCCTCGACAATGCCGAGGTTGGACGCAAGATGTCCGCCGTTCTCGGCGACACCGTGTATTATAGTCTGACGAATCTCATGAACAAGCACGTCAAGCTCTTTTTTATCAAGTTTCTTTAAATCAGCAGGAGAGTTTATATTCTCTATCATGTTTTCCGCCCGTCATTAAATATAAATACTGTAATTAAGTATACCATACTTTGCCTGATTAGTCAACCGGAACAAACCGAAACAAGCTGCTTTGTGCCGAACAAAAGCGAAATATGCCGAAAAATTTTCATCTCGGCACAAAAACACGAAGCCGCGAAAACAACGCAGCTCCGTATCATAAAGTAAATTCAATTTCAGTTTAAAAATCTTGCGAGGAATTCTTTGGTTTCGCCGCGTTTGGGATATTTGAATATATCCTCAGGAGTACCCTCTTCGCAGATAATGCCTTTATTCATGAACACAACGTGATTGGAAACGTCGCGTGCGAACGCCATTTCATGAGTTACGACTATCATTGTAAGTCCTTCGTCGGCAAGCTTTCTCATGACTTGAAGAACCTCTCCGACCATCTGAGGATCGAGTGCGCTTGTGGGTTCATCGAAAAGCAGAACGTCGGGTTTCATCGCCAAAGCGCGCGCTATCGCTATTCTCTGCTTCTGACCGCCAGAAAGCTGACGCGGTTTTGCATTGATATACTTTAACATTCCGACTTTATCAATATAGTACATCGCGTTCTTTTTTGCTTCTTCTTTATCAATTTTAAGAACGGTACGCTGACCTATTATACAGTTTTCGAGAGCCGTCATATTATTGAAAAGATTGAAGTTCTGGAAAACCATGCCGACACGCGAACGGTATGCGGCAACATTTCTGTGCTCGAGTATATTCTCGCCTCTGTACAGTATCTCGCCGCCCGACGGAGTTTCAAGAAGGTTTATACATCTCAACATTGTGGACTTTCCCGAGCCCGACGCGCCGATTATACAGGTAACGTCGCCTTTATTTACCGAGAAGTTTATATCCTTTAACACTTCATTCTGTCCGAAGGATTTACTCAAATGATTAATTTGAATTATAGATTCTCCCATTTCAGTTACCCTCCTTTGCGGCAATAAATTCTCCGTCTTCCTCAGCGCCGTTAAGCTCATAGTTATCCGCGCCGTCAAGTTTACGCTCTATCATGCGCAGAATTCTCGTAACCGTAAACGTGAGTATGAAATAGATAACGCTTGTAATGAGAAATGTTTCAAAGTATCTGAAGTATGCTCCGGCTGCGGATTTGGACTGGAAATACAATTCCGTAACGGAAATGACGTTAAGCACCGAGGTATCTTTGATATTAATGACAAACTCATTGCCCGTTGCGGGAAGAATATTTCTTATAACCTGCGGTATTACAACGCATCTCATTGTCTGCCAATGCGTCATACCTATTGCCTGTGCGCCCTCGAACTGTCCCTTATCTATCGACGTGATACCGCCGCGGACGATTTCGGACATATATGCACCGGTATTTATGGAAACGATTACGATTCCGGCAACTATTCTATTAAGCGTAACTCCGGTTATTGCGGCTGCTCCGTAGAATATGACCATCGCCTGAACCATCATAGGCGTGCCTCGGAAAACCTCGACATATACGCTGATAATTGCGTTTATGATCTTCAAAAAGATCTTCTTTACAGCTCTGTCGTTTTCATTTATGGGTATGGTTTTTACAATACCGCACAAAAGTCCTATAACAAAACCTACAACCGTACCGGTGATAGAAAGCAGCAGCGTTGTTCCCGTTCCTTTGAGAAACGCCGGCCAGTACAGCATTAATATTTTATATACCCAGCTGAAAAATTCCACGTCTGTTTTCTCCTAAAATAAAATGTTTAATATACCGGATACACCGCACGCCAAGGTAAAACTCAAGACGTGCGGCATAAAACTATACTTTATTTTCAGACCTTATCAGTCCGCTGCGGGCTGATTCTTGATAGCCTCGTCCATTATTGCAAGTCTGTCCTCTTCGGAAATGCCTGCAAGAATTTCATTGATCTGATTCTTAAGATCGTCATTGCCTTTCTTTATGCCTGCCGCTATTGCAACGTCGTCATCGCTTGCGACAAAGCCTTCGCCCTCGTCAAACACGATCATCTTGAAGCTGTCATTTGCAGCGGACGCGCTTATACCTTCGGGACGTTCCGAAACATATCCGTCGATAACGCCGGATTCGAGCGCAACTCTCATTGTCGGGAAGTCAACCATTGCGGTCTCTTTCTTTACGCCGTCGATCTGATCGATTACGGAATAATGGAAAGTGTTCTGCTGACCTGTGATCTTAGCGCCTGCAAAGTCGGAAAGCTTTGTTGCGTTCGCGTACTTGCCGTCTGCTTTTACGACCATTACAAGGTCGCTCTTATAATAGTTATCGGTAAAGTCGATAGTTTCTTTTCTCTCTGCCGTCGGGCTCATACCTGCGATAATAAGGTCGATAATTCCGCTCTGGAGAGAAGGAACGAGTCCGTCCCACTCGGTCTTTACGATTTCGAGATCCATGCCGAGTCCGTCTGCTATTTTCTTTGCTATTTCAATATCGTAACCGCCTGCATAGTCGGTGGAACCGCTTATCGGAACCGCGCCGTTGGAATCGTCAAGCTGAGTCCAGTTAAAGGGAGCGTATCCGCATTCCATACCGATTTTGAGCGTCTTTTTTGCGTCTGTACCGCCGTTTGCATCGGTTTCGGTTTTAGTGCCGTTATTGCTGTCCTTACCCGAATTGCACGAAGTAAGTGCGAAAGCGCTTACCACCATAAGTGCGGCGAGGATTACTGCGAGAAACTTTTTCATTTGTACCAGTCCTTTTTTAGAAAAATTGAAAAGAAAAAAACGGCATTGACAGTTCAATCTGTGTCAACAGCCGCAAATAACAAAAATATTAATTTCAGTTACCGATAGCTCTCCACACAAGTGACAGTCCGTTACATATTCTGCAACGACCCAGCATACCGTCCTCGGACAAGTCCGGCACACTTCGGCAGCGTCCCCTTTCGCCGCGGAAATACGTCCCCTTTGACCTGCGGTTACTCTTGAAAGCTGCGCCTCTATCAATATTCTTTATTTTCTTTTGAAAACATTATAGCACATTGTCTGCATTTGTCAAGAGAAATTATGCATTTTTAACATCGAACGCAAAGTTTTATGTAAAACAGACAAATATACATCTGCATCACTTGTAAAAACAGTGCTATATATCCATCAATTTTCTCGACACTTTATTATCGCAGAACACAAGCGGATAGCAGACAAGCCCGAGAATTACGGCTGCAAATATATCCGTCGCGGAATGTTGTTTCAAAAACACAGTCGAAACCGAAATCAGCACGCAAAGCACGAAAAACACAAGCTTTACAAGCGGCTTTTTGAATTTTTCACATTCAAGACTTGCAAAAAACACCGCCATTGAGCCGAGCACGTGGATCGACGGACAGACATTCGTATTTGTATCGAAAGCGTACAGTCCCGAAACCACCCTTGCAAAAGCCCCTGCGTCCGCAGGTATAACCGGTCTTAATTCCTGCTTTGTCGGATATATAAAGTAGATTATAATGGTTGCCGAATAGGTTATTATTATGTACCACATATATTTTTTGAACGCAGGTATATCGCAAAAGAACGTATACAGCAGCATTCCGATAAGATACACGAACCAGAAAAAATACGGTATGATAAATACCGGAACAAACGGAATGAACTTATCGAGAAAAGACGTAACGGTATGGTATTCGCACACTCTGATTCTCTCGAAATAAAGAAAGAACAGACCGTATACAGGCCAGTACAAAAGCAAAAGAACGTGCTTGAATTCAGGGGTTTTAAGCTTTGAAAAAGAGAAGTTTCTGTAATCAGGACACAAATTCATCTTGGGCAATTTTACCTTTCAGGACAGCCTCCGCGATATCCGCAGCAGAGGTCTTGCTGATATACTTATTCTGCATACTCACTATCTGTTCCGCAACGTCCGGGTTTGTAAGTATGACTTTAATTTTCTGCGCAGCCTCGGACGGCTTTGTTCCTCCGACCGCTGTGCCGAGCTTTGTAAGCAGTTCAAAATTTTCGGTCTCGCAGCCCGGAATCGGCTTAGTAAGCACAAGCGGAACTCCGCAGACCATTGATTCCGTAGATGACAGTCCGCCGGGTTTGGTTACGACAACGCTGCTCGCTTTCATATATTCGTCTACGCGGTTTGTATACCCTACGGATATCACGCTGCCGTTTCCGGCATACTTTTCTTCAAGTCCGTCCTTTAGCTTATGGTTATTTCCGCATATTACGATAACCGACGTATTTTCAATGCCGGATTCAAGTATCTTATCCGTAAGTTCATATATATCCCCGTACCCCATGCTTCCTGACATTATAAGGCAATAGTCGCGCCCCCTATCAAGACCGAGCGCCTCCTTATAAGCGTTCTTATCGCCGCAGTTCTGCGTAAAACGCTGAGAAACGGGTATTCCGGTAACGGTGATCTTTTCCTTGGGTATTCCTTTATTTGTAAACTCATGGCGTATAACATTTATCGGTATAAAATATCTGCCCACGTCAAGCTCATCAAAAAACGGACAGAAAGAATAGTCCGTCGAAATTATGTAAACCGGCATATCAAGACCGTATTTATGCTTTATATGCGTCATTGCCTGACCCGCAAAAACGTGCGTACAGACAACCGCCTCGAAACCGCCTTCTATTATATCGTCGTAAAGCTTTTTTGTCGTGAGCATATTAGATATATACGGCACAGACTTTATTTTGCTTACTGTCGGCATAGATTTGCACAGCTTATATCCGGCGCCGAAAGCGCGCGGAGTATGCATTACTATCTTAGTATAGGATTCGCATATAAGCTTTGAGTAGTATTCCGAGGCATACGCAAGGGTGTCTTTTACCACACATTCCTCGCCGAATTTTATAAACTGTTCGCAGACAGCCTTTGCCGCAGAATTATGACCCTGACCGGTATTGCACGACAACATCAGAATTTTCATTTGCACTTTCCTCCGGTGCTGATTTTAAACATTCTTTTTGGTGAAGCTGATTATAGAGGGCTTTCAGCTTCGGACGGTTATATCTCTGTATTATGATAAACGGCAGATTTCCGAGCGCGTATGCCACGGTGAAGAACATTCCCCATTTCCCGTTTATATAGTAATATACAAGCGGGGACGCCGCGATAAGCATTATATGAATACACTCCGCAACGCACGATTCCTGCACAAGCCTCAGTATCTGCTCGGATCCCGGATGCAGGCTCATTTTCTTCGGATAGAGCATTTTGAGATACTTTGACATATCCGGAACCTTATTTTTCCAGAGATTTATCTTTATCTTACGGTAAATCTCGCCGTTATCCTCCCACCGAAAGGGCGAATAAAGAAACGAATCGGTGTTGATTTTATCCCTGCGTATAAGATACCCGACAATATTCGACACCGAACCCGATATGCAGATATATATTACAAGCTTTACAAACGCCGAAAAAAATTCCTTCATCACATCACCGCCGTTCCGAGTGCAAAACGCACTTACTGCTCTTTTTTCAGTATAACACACACTTTAACAATTGTCAATTTGAAATATCAAAGTTAAAATCTTAACTTTTTATCTCATCATGTCCTGATTTTTCGAATTACCGCGAAAACATCGCCGTACACTGCCGACGCAAGCAGAACCTCGCCGTTTTTTATATCATCTTTGGCTGACGAAACCGCAAAGAACACTTGTCCGTCAATCATAATTCTGCCTTTTCCGTTTTCAAAATCGCTTACGGCAATGGCTTTATCAGGTCTTTTCGTGATTTTTTGCCTTACTGTTCCGAAAATCACCATAGCAAAGTACAAAAGGCCTGCGAAAAACATACAAAGTGCCGCATTTGAAAAAATAACAAGGCAAAGTATTGCGGCGCTGTATGCGGCAAACGCCGATCTAAAAGCCTGTTCCGAAAGCACTCCGAAATATTTGAGCGCACACAAAATCGGGAGCGCCCCAATCAATCCGAAAGAGAACATATCCGTCAAAGCAAAATCACCTCTGCATTGTCTATCTTTTGCCCCGAACGGCGCATTTATACGCAAAGATGAAATTTGCAGATCGAATTTTTCCGGTTATCTCCGTTATTTTTGAAGTTTTGACGAAAGTCTTGTAAATACCGCTGCGCCCTCTGCTCTTGTCAGCATTCTGTCGGCGCCGAGAGTTCCGTCCTCATAACCCTCGAATATTCCCGAATAAAGCACGTTTTTGACATACTGATAATCGGCATCGTTTTCTGAAACGTCGGACAGCGATACGCTGTAATCGTCGGGCGCTTTTGTGCATATCTTTCCGACAACCGAGATAACTTCCCTTCTTGTTACGGGAAGGCTGCCGTCAAACATCATATCCGCATGAACAAAATCCGAAAGCAATCCTCTGTCATAGAGCGCATAAACGCTGTCATATGCCCAATCCGGTATAAGCCGCGTATCGGCAAAGTTCATTTCGGGTCTTGCAGCACTTTCTTCGGGCTGAGCGGAGAGTGCGGTTTCGGCCATCATATCGGCGCTTTGCTCTGCGGAATTCTGTGAATCGGTCTGAGTTTCGCTCAAAGCTTTAATTTTTTCGGGAGCTTTTGTCAGTCCCATTATCCTCGAAAGCATTATACAGAATTCATTTCTCGAATATGCACGGTTAGGGAAAAACATTCTGCCGTTTTCGGTCATTTCGCCGACTACAATGCCTGCGTCGTACAGTTTGCACACCTCGGTTGCCGACCAGTGTCCCGAAATATCCGCAAAAGGCGGTTCTTTTACTTTTAACTTATATGTACCGGAAGTTCCTTTATATGAAGCTGTTATCTCAATCTCGTCACCGGGAGCAGTTGCAAAAAACAGTCCGTTTTCAAATATATATCCGTATTCGGGAGATACGCTCCACGTGAAAGACTCGTCGTCGCAGTAAACGTCAAATGAATTGCGCTTTGCACCCGCGTCGAAATCTACGGTCTCTCCGACATATATTTCCTTTACGCCGCCTGCCGTTACATAGATCGAATCCACCCTATCGACAGACACTATTGCAGTCGCTTCGTTTCTGAAATTGTCGCCGTTATTTGAGTATATTACGGCTCTGCCGACAAATCCGTCGGGATAATAGTATCCGTCACGGACAATTCCGTTATTGCCGGCGTCATAAGAAAATTCCGACGTCGTTACGTTTTTCGGATCTACATAATAGTGGTTCTCGTCGGTATAATATGTATATCCCAAGGGTGCGGCACTGTCGGGAAGCACGTACTGCGCACCTTTATTGAAGTAGGAATACGCCGCCTTTCCGGTAGGCTTTGCGTTATTTGTTACGACTATTGCGTTTGCGACGCGGCGTTCCGATGAATCCGACGGTTTATTTACGGTATACGGCTTTGAATCAAAGGCAAGATATGCCTTCATTGCGGTGGAACCGCCGCCGTCAAGGTTTGCGGCATATACGCAGCCTGCTTTCATCATTTCCTCGGCAAGCTCTTTAAGCCTCATGCCCGTGCTTACTCCCGACTGTCTGCCGTCAACCGCGAAAAGTATTATTCTTCCGTCTGCGGTAACTCCGACGGCGCTTCTAGGATTTGCCGTTTTGTAATGGTAAACGTCGGTATTTTCAAGGTAGTTTCCGTCCTTTACTATAATACAGCCGCAGCCTATCGCCTGTTTTACGTTATAGAATTTTTCGTTTCCGGTAAATTCAAAGCTTACGCTGTCGCCGACCTTGAATTTTGCAAGCATATGGCCGTATGCCGTATTATCCGACGCAAGCACAAGCGCGCCGTTTGGAATTGTATGCGTACCGCCGTTTTCGGGATTGATGCGCACTTCGGTTACAACTGAGTCAAGAGTCTGACCGAGTTTGGGCTCGGCGTCATGTATAAGATAATATTTACCCGAAATATTCTTATATCCGCCGTCCTCGGCATATTGCGCAATGAATTTCTCATATTCGGGGTTTACCGTTTTCTGCGTATTATCCGACTGTGCCGACGTCTCTTTCCCGCTTACGGATTCTTCGGATCGGGAATCGGTATCGGCGTCCGAATCTTCATCACCGTAAGAGCCTGTATCGGGAAGATCAAGGTAATAATCTTCGGGGAGAACGTCGGTATCAAGAGCCGACATCAGCAACTCCTCGGGAGTCTTTACTTCGGAATACTGATACATCACAAGTTCGGTCGAGGCGTTTTTTATCTTGGTTTCGGAAGAGTATATATCCGTATAAAGACAGGTGCTGTAATTTACATACTCTTTATTCATTATTATAACGCCGTATTTATCGGCATTATGAGTCATCGAAATCTTGATCTGCGGCTTATCGAAAAACGCCTTTCCGTCATTGTCTATCGCAAAGCAGAAATTATCAAGGTCAGTCGCATAAAGAATACCGTCACGGATATATGCGGACACAGGCACGCCGGTCTTGGTATTGAAAAAGTCGGCGTTGATTGCTCCCACCGGAGTACGCGTATCGTTTGCCGCGCTCTCAAGCAGCGTCTGCATGGATTTTGCCGAATACAGCTTTTCTCCCGAGGCAAAATATATCTCGGAATTATGTCCGGGCGTATACTCTATCTTATATGTACGCTGATAACCGTAGGTATCGTCTTTGAGAACGGTCTGCGTATATGTAACTCCATCGGCTATCGTATATGTGTGTTTCGTTACCTCATGTGTCCTTGCGGTATATTCCGGCGAGACTGCCGCAAGCACCGCGCACTGCGCAAGAAATGCTGCCGACAGCGCAAAGGATACTGTTTTTATAAAGGCTTTTTTTATGTATTCATTCATTTTTTGTGCCTCCGTAAACGGCGAAAAGGTTTTTACTCTCTGAAATCAATATAATACAGCAAAAATGTTATGATTTTTTATCCGAAATATTATAAAATGTTAATTCGGTGTCGAATAAAAAGGTTACAAAACCGCGCAGTACAAAAAATACTTTACAATTCATGAAAAATGTAGTAAAATAGGAAAAAACAGTAAAGGTCGGATCGATATTCCCGTGAAATTCAGCGCGCTGCGTGAAAAGCGCGACTTATGGTCGGTACTGAAAGAAAGCCCCAAACCCAAAGTATTGTACGGCATGGGCGACGGCGCAGACAAAATTCTGAATATATGCAATGAGCGCGGTATAGAGATTTCCGGCGTATTTGCAAGCGACGGTTTTGCAAAGGGCAAAATATTCCGCGGATTTGAGGTTATAACCTACTCCGAAATGTGTAAGCGTCTCGGAGATTTTACGGTGCTTTTGAGTTTTGCGACAAGCAGACCCGAAGTTCTCGGAAACATTTACCGCATTGCGGGTCAAAAGACGCTTTACTGCCCCGATGTTCCCGTATTCGGCGAAGGACTTTTCGATTCGGAATTCTTTTGCGAAAACTACAATAAGTTTGAAAAAGTCTATAACTTACTTTCGGACGAGACCTCGAAAAAAGCCTATTATAACGTAATTGCAGGAAAGCTCACGGGCGATATTTCCTTTCTTACCGGGTGCGAAACAAGCGTATCGGAGGCATACGAAAACATTATACAGCCCGGCGAACGCTTCGGATATGCCGACATAGGCGCGTACAACGGTGATACCATACGCGAATTTCTTTCATATTCGGGCGGCTCCGACAGAATATACGCTTTTGAACCCGACGCGAGAAATTACAGAAAGCTGTGCGAGTATGCGGATTCCGAAAAGCTTTCAAATGCAAAGTTATTCAATTATGCCGCATGGAACAAGGACGAAACGCTGGCATTTTACTCCCGTTCGGGCAGAAACAGTGCCGGCACAACGAGTCACAAAAATGCAAAAGCCGCGGAATTAAACGCAGTTCGTGCGGAGAATTTCATTGACGGATGTGTGGATTTTATAAACATAGACGCCGAAGGCTCGGACTTTGAGGCGATAGACGGACTGAAAAACACGCTTTTAAAATACCGCCCGACGGTTTCATGCGCCGTCTATCACAGAAATGAAGATATGTTCCGTCTGCCTTTGGAATTATACGAAATATACGGCGGAAAGTGCAGTCTTTATCTGCGCCACTTTCCGTATCTTCCGGCATGGGACACCAACATTTATATTAAAAACGCAGAATAGCGGAGTGCAGAATTTATGCTGAAAAAATATCTCGAAATAGGAAAAATCATAAACAAACGCGGTATATCCGGCGAGCTTAAAGTTATGCCGATGTGCGACAGCCCGGACTCCGTATCGGAAATTAAAAAGCTTTACATTTCACCCGACGGTAAGGACGAAAGGGACGTAATATCCGTAAAGCCGTACAGGGATTTTCTGTATATAAAGCTGCGCGGCGTTGACAGTGCCGAAAGCGCGGACATGCTGCGCGGAAAAATTCTGTATGCCTACAGGGACGACATAAAGCACGACAAAGGGCGCGTATTCATTGCGGACTTACTCGGGCTTGAAGTAAAGGACGCCGACACGGGAAAAGTATACGGAAAGTTAAAAGAAGTGTTCGGCAGCGGTTCGTCCGACATTTACAGAATAACCGACGGCGAAAAAGAGTACCTCTGCCCCGCAGTTCCGGGAATACTCATAAGCGCCGTACCGGGCAAAGAAATACTCGTGCGCCCGATACCCGGAATATTTGACGATGCGGAGGAGATCAGACCTTGAATTTTGAAGTCCTGACGCTTTTTCCCTCTCTTATACGCAGCATTGCCGGCGAAAGCATAGTCGGAAGAGCGCAGAAAGCAGGCATTATAAAAGTTTCGGCGCACAACATACGCGATTATTCAGCAGACAGGCACAGAAAAGCCGACGACACGCCCTACGGCGGCGGTATGGGCATGCTTATGACGGCGCAGCCGGTGACCGACTGTTACAATGATATAAAATCAAAGCTTTCGGGAAGCACGCGGTGCATTTATATGTCGCCCAAGGGCAGCATTTTCTGTCACGAAAAAGCAAAGGAGCTGTCAAAGTACGACAATCTCATTCTTTTATGCGGTCACTACGAGGGAATTGACCAGAGAGCGCTCGACATGATAGTTGACGAGGATATTTCAATCGGAAATTATGTGCTTACGGGCGGAGAACTTGCGGCATCGGTCATAATAGACGCAGTATCCCGCCTTATACCGGGTGTGCTGTCCGACGCGGAGTGCTACGAGGACGAAAGCGTTGCGTCGGGACTTCTCGAATATCCGCAGTACACAAAGCCTGCAAGTTTTATGGGACGTGAAGTTCCGAAAGTGCTTCTCGGCGGAAATCATGCGGACATTATGCGCTGGAGAAGAAAAAAAGCGCTTGAAATAACCTTAAAGCACCGTCCGGATTTGTTGGAAACGGCGCAGCTTTCAAAAAGCGATATTCTTTATCTTGAATATATTGAAAACTCTTTACAAAAGGAGGAGTGAATTTGTCAAAAGGTCAAAGCGCATTTCACAGAAGTGCCATTATCCGTTTTGCCGGTCGTATTATAGACAGAATTTCAGCCGTCATACATTCGAGCGCGTTTTACGGTTTTATAAAGAACAACTGCGATTTTCACGCCTCTTTCAAAAAATCTTTTTTATACTCGCTGTTTTCACGTCTGAACGCCCTGTTCCCCGCGCTGCTTAAACTCAGGCTTTCTTTTGCAAAAAAGTGCGAGACGGGCATTTTCACGGGACTGCTTGAAAACACCTGCGCAAATTTTCTTTCTCTGCCGCTGCGGACTCTCGGAATTTATCTGCTGACGTTCGGCACGGTCGTGCTTGTATACTCTTTCAAGGAGCTTGAGCAGTTCAGGCTGCACGACGGAAGATGCATTTTTGCTCTTATCTGCATTTTTGCCGCAATCATTATTCTTCCCGTAAAGAAAAGTATAAGCAAGTGTATAAAATCCAGCCGTTTTCTCGGAATTTTCCACTCGGAATACTCTGAAATTTCACTCGGCGGTGCAAATGCGGACGCAAGAATTCAGGTACGCGGATTTTCGACCGCGTTCTTTACGGGACTTTTATGCGGAATAGTATCTTATCTTTCTTCTCCCGAAACAATACTCGCGCTTTCGGCTATGGCAATTCTGTCGCTGTTATTTCTCACCAATCCCGAAAGCAGTCTGCTTGTAACGGTTCTGGTGTTGCCGTTTATGAACACGGCATATGTGCTTTATCTTGTGCTTTTGACATTCATTTCATTTATGTTCAAGTATTTCAGAGCAAAGCGCCACATTAAATTCGAGCTGTCCGACGCGCTTATAGCAATGTTTGCGGTTCTTTTGGCGTGTGCGGGACTTTTTACGGCTTCTGCCTCACCGTCGTTTCAGACATCGCTCAAATACATCGGTGCGCTTGCGCTGTTTTTGCTTGTAAAAAACATTATACGCTCAACACGGCTTGCAAACCGCTGCATTACCGTAATTATCTCGTCGTCGGTAATAATCTCGCTTTTAAACCTTATATACTTCTTTACCGCCGACACGCACTACGGAGCGTATTTCAGCATACTGACCGACGCAAAGCCCGGAACGGCATCGATATTCGTCTCGCCGTCTGCTCTCGGCATTTACATCTGTGCCGTTCTTCCTATTGTATTTTCAAGGCTTTGCGGCACGGGAAAACCAAAGTATCTGATAGTCACGCTTATCCATATGCTCTGCCTGTGCGCATGCGGAATACCGGCAGCACTCTACGCCGCGGTTTTCTCACTTATTCTGGTACTTGCGCTTTACAACCGCGTCTGGATATTCGCTCTGCCATTTTTCCACATGATAAGCGGTCTTTTATCGCGCCTTATAATGTTATCGCCGTTTGAACTGAGTTCAGTAAAAGACGCGGGCACTCAGACGGTTTCGGTCATAAAATCCGCGCTTATTATGTTTGAGCATCACCCGCTTTTCGGAATAGGAGTCGGACAAGTGCCGTTTTCGGAACTGTTTCCGTACTATGCCCTGCCTGGCAGCGAAAACGTACCGTATGTAAACAGTCTGTTTATTCAGATCTTTCTCTGTCTCGGTCTTACCGGTGCGCTTTACTGTGCCGTACTTTTATTTCAGATAACAGGCAAAAATCTGTCATACATCATGTCAGCAGAACCCAAGGACGCCGACGTGCTTGCAAGCTGCAAGGGCGTATACGGCTCGTGCGCCGCTTTTCTCATTGCCGGCATATGGACTTATCCTCTCGGAGACACAAGACTTTTACTCTATTTCTGGCTGATATGCGCTCTCGGTTCTTCTCTTGTATCAAGCACGCGCAGCGACTACATTGCGCCGCACAGCGTAAGGGATTATCAGCAATCCTGCGGAACTTATTAACAACGGAGGTCTTTTCATGAACAACACCGTTTCCAAAAAACGCCGCTTTAATATTGCGGACGTAATAATAATCTTAATCATTTTAGCGCTTGCCGCGCTCATCGCGAGGCTGTTTTTAAGCGACGACGGATTTCTTCCGCAGAGCGGCACTGACAACATTTCATTTACGGTAAAAATGTACGGCGTTCCGACAAGTTATCATGATTTTGTGAAACCCGGAGACATTGTCTGCGACGAGATAACGGGAAACGTTATAGGCGCTGCCGAAAAAGTCGAATACGACACGGCGACGGTTTCGGTTTACGACGAAGATGCGCGCTACTACAAGCAGTATTCCTATCCGGACAAGGAAAACGTGACGGTAACGGTAAAAACCAAGGCTGCTTTAAAGGACGGACGGTACGTTACTGACGGTTTTACAATAAATGCCGGAACAAAATTACAGTTCAGAGTCCCGAATCTTGTATTTTCCGGAGTTATAACTTCGTTTGAAAAACTGCCGGACGACATTGAACTGCCTCAGAGCGAACCTGAGCTTCGTCAGACGGTTTCGCAAACGCAGGTACAGTCAGAAAGTGAAGGAGGTCAGCAATAATCATGGAAAACAAACGCTCACTTTTCAACATTGTCGATGCGGCTATTATACTTGTGATTGCCGCGATTATTGCCGGTTCTTTCATCAGAAGTTCGGAAAGCAGCATTTTCTTCGGCAGCCACACGCCCGCAAAAATATCTTATACCGTCGTAATAGAAAACGCCGAACGCGAATTCAGAAATATGCTCTCTTTCGGAGACGAGGTATATCTTGCTTCTCTCGAAAAAGGCTGCGGAAACATATCGGGCATACGCAAGAGTCCGTCAAAAACCTATATACGCGACGACGAAAACGAGTGCATGGTAATCAAATATGATCCTGCGAAAGTTGACATAACTCTCACAATTACCGCATATGTAAGAAAAGACAAAAACGGTTTCTTTCTCGCAGATTCCCAGTTTATAGCGCCCGGCAAGGCTTTAAAGCTCTATACGGGCGGTCTGTCATTCGAATGCACCGTTACAGGCGTTTCCGAATTGTCCGAAAATTGACATTTACATTAGTTATTTTGATACATTTGGATTGTATTTCGGGTTAGCGTTTGTACAAAACGCGCGTTTTTGATTTAAAATGTTAAAATTCACACTTGACTGTTGAATTTGGTGACAAATTCTGTTAGAATGGTAGACGTTAATAAATGTTTATTTGGAGGGCGACATAAAAAATGATTTCAAAAGAAATAGAAGTACGCAATCCCGAAGGACTTCATGCAAGACCCGCAACTTTCTTTATACACAAAGCAAACACTTTCAAAAGCTCGATCTGGGTTGAAAACGGCGACAGAAGAGCAAATGCCAAGAGCTTACTCGGCGTTCTCTCTTTGGGCATTGCCAAGGAAACCAAAATCACTCTTATAGCAGACGGTCCCGACGAAGAAACCGCAGTAAACGAACTTGCGGCTCTTATTGCCACGGGATTTGCGGAATAATTTTTGCACGACGTCTTCGGCTGAGTAAAATAGCTTTTTCAGGGCAAGCATTAGTGCAAGCCCTTTTTCATTATTTATATTGAGGCAGAACGATTATGACAAGATGCGCGGAATTTGACGACAAATTCAAAACTCTACCCTCTATGCCTGGCGTTTATCTGATGAAGGACTCGTCGGGCAAAATAATCTATGTCGGAAAGTCAAAGTGCCTAAAAAACAGGGTGTCGAGTTACTTCAATTCGAGCCACGCGCTGTATTCCAAAACGCAAAAGCTTGTTGACAGGATCTACGATTTTGATATTATCGTAACTTCAACCGAGGCTGAAGCGCTTATACTCGAAAACGAGCTTATAAAACGCCACAATCCAAAGTACAACATAAAGCTCAAAGACGCAAAAACATATCCGTACATCAAGATTACAAAAGAGCTTTATCCGAGTCTTGTCCTTGCGAGAACACGCAACGAACGCAAAAGCGAATACTTCGGCCCGTATACCTCAGCTATCGCAGCAAAGGACATTATAAGCACAGTTTCAAAGACTTTCAGGCTTGCAACCTGCGGCAAAAAATTTATCCACGGAAAAAGAATATGCCGTCCGTGTCTGAATTATCACATAGGACAGTGCTGCGCGCCGTGTACGGGCGACATAAGTCCCGATGAATACGAGGGGCTTTTCAAAGAGGCTGCGTACTTTCTGGGCGGCAACTACGGTGCGACAAAGGCGTCTTTGGAAGAGAAGATGTTACGCGCGTCGGAAGAATTACGCTTTGAGGACGCGGCAAAATACCGCGACAGCATAAACAATTTAAAAAGACTTTCAGAAAAGCAGTCTGTGGTATCCTCTCCCAAAAACGAAGAGGACTATTTCGGCTGGTACGATTCGGACACCATCTCCTGCATTGCCGTACTCAAAGTGCGTTCGGGACTTATCTCGGACAAGGAATGTATTTTCCTTTCGGTTGACGAGATTACCGACAGTGAGACTCTCGGCGACTTTATACTGCGCTACTACGACAACTACGACATGATTCCGAGAAGAATTTTCATCTCTTTCAGTCTTGCCGAAAACGGCGAAAAGGAGCTTTCCGAGACGCTGACGCAGTTATCCGGGCACACCGTTGACGTTCACCACCCCGAAAAAGGCGAAAAGCGTTCGCTTTGCGATATTGCCGTCAGCAATGCGAAAGAGGCGTCGGTTACGCGAAACCTCGCGCTCCAGCACGATGAAAAGCTGCTCATAAAGATAGCCTCTCTGTTGCAGCTCGAATGTCTGCCCGAAAGAATCGAGAGCTACGATATTTCAAACAGCGCAAGCAGCGATATGTATGCCGGAATGATAGTAATAAACGGCACAAAGTTTTCAAAAAGCGATTACAGAACATTTTCGATAAAGAACCAAGCCATTCAGGACGACTATGCCGCAATGCGCCAGGCTCTTGACAGACGAACCGACCACATAGGCGCGGACGACGACTCGTCAATGTCAAATCGTCCCGATCTTATTCTGCTTGACGGTGGTAAAAACCACGTCAGAGTAATAAAAGAGCTTTTTTACAGCAAAGGTATAGACATTCCTGTTTTCGGCATGGTAAAGGACGACTATCACAAGACGCGAACGCTTACCGACGGCGAATGTGAGATAAGCATTGCCAAGGATCAGTCTGTATTCTCTTTCTTTTACAGAATACAGGAGGAGGTTCACCGATACACGTTCTCAAAGATGGACGCGTCGCGCCGAAAAAAGGTCAAGACCTCGTCTTTAGCAGATATTTCCGGCATAGGCGAGGCAAAGGCAAAAGCGCTGCTCTCGCATTTCGGCACGCTTAAAGCCGTAAAACAAGCTTCGATTGACGAGCTTTGCGGCGTCAGCGGTATAAGCCGCGCCATTGCGGAAAAAATAATACTACACTATTCCGACAAGGAGAAAAAACAATGATGAGAATTATTGCCGGCAAGGCAAACAGAAGAAAGCTTGAAACGCTGCCGGGAGAGGACATCACGCGCCCGACCGCGGAACGCGTAAAAGAAGGATTATTCAGCGCGATACAATTTGAGCTTGCCGACAAAAAGGTTCTTGACTTATTTGCCGGTTCCGGTCAGCTTGCCCTTGAGGCACTGAGCCGCGGAGCGCAGAGCGCCGTTCTTATCGACGCAAGCACCGAGGCAGTCGAGATAATAAAGACAAACGCAAAAAACACCGACCTTATGAAGCAGTGCAGAATCTCGCGCATGGATTACAGCGAGTTTCTCAAATCAGCCGCGCTCAAGGGTGAAAAGTTTGACATAATATTCCTTGATCCGCCGTATGCAAAGGACATGAGAAACGAGATATTAAAGAAGGTTTCACGTGCGGACATATGTGCCGACGGTGCGCTTGTAATATGCGAAACGGACAAAGAATTTATGGGCGATGACGAAACGGTATACAATTTTACGCTCAGAAAGATATACAGATACGGCAGAGTATACATCACAATGTTAAAATACACGGAAAACGGTATTTCGGGAGAACAAGAAAATGAGTAAGGCTCTTATTACGGGAAGCTTTGATCCCATAACTCTCGGTCATCTTGACATTATAGAAAGATCGGCAAAGATTTTTGACGAAGTTACGGTACTTATCTCAAAAAATGCGTCAAAAGAAAGTTTTCTATGTTCAAAAAGCCGTGCTGCGCTCGCGCTTGACGCCGTAAAGCATCTCGGCAACGTGAAAGTTGACATCTGCGACGGTCTTGTGACAACATACGCCGCAAAAAACGGCATTGACGTAATTGTGAGAGGTTTACGAAACAGCGCCGACTTTGAATACGAAAACACCATGAGCTTTGCAAACAGGCGGCTTTCTGAAAATCTTTATTCAAAGCCATGCGAAACAATTTTCATGCCTGCCGCAAAGCAATATTCCGACGTAAGCTCCTCTCTTGTGCGTCTTATGATCAAAGAGTGCTGCGACGTTTCGGAGCTTGTTCCGAACAGCGAATTACTCAAAAGCTTTTTACAATAATTTTTATTATATCCGCCTTTTACAGCACTTTTTCAAAAGGAGAGCAATTATGTATAAGATTTTAAACAAAAAAAGTCTCAATCCTACCGTAACAATGATGGACATTGAGGCGCCGTTTGTTGCAGCAAAGGCAAAACCGGGTCAGTTTATTATTCTGCGCGTTGACGCAGAGGGTGAAAGAATTCCGCTTACCATCGCGGGCTACGACCGCGAAAACGGTTCGGTAAAGATTATATTTCAGATTGTCGGTGCTACAACCGAGCTTTTAAACCGCAAAAACGAGGGCGAATACATTGAAGACTTTGTAGGCCCTTTGGGCGTTCCGACAAATCTTGAAGGCTTGAACGACGTCTGTATCGTCGGCGGCGGTGTCGGCTGTGCAATAGCAATGCCCATTGCAAAAGAGCTTCACTCGCGCGGCTGCAAGGTAACGTCGATTATCGGTTTCCGTTCGGAGGATCTTGTTATACTTGAGGACGAATTCAAGGCTTGCTCCGACGAGCTTTACGTAATGACCGACGACGGTTCCTACGGAAGACACGGAAACGTATGCGTTCCGCTTAATGAAATGTTTGAATCCGGCAAAAAGTTCGACAAGGTTATAACAATAGGTCCGCTTATAATGATGAAATTTGTCGTTGCGGCTACAAAGCCTACCGGTATCCCCTGCGACGTTTCCATGAACCCGATTATGATAGACGGCACGGGAATGTGCGGCGGATGCAGACTTACCCTCAACATTGACGGAAAGAAAGTTACGAAATTTGCCTGTGTTGACGGTCCCGACTTTGACGGATACGAGGTTGACTTTGACGAGGCTATGTCAAGGGGCGCAATGTACAGGGATTTCGAGAGACACGCTCACGAAGAGGTATGCAACCTCTTTAACAAGGAGGTAAAGTAAAATGCCCAACATGAGAAACGACAAAAATCCGATGCCCTGTCAGGAGCCGTCGGTAAGAGCTAAAAATTTTGATGAGGTTACAACGGGATATTCCGAAGAGGCTGCGCTTGACGAGGCTCTCAGATGTCTTAACTGCAAAAATCACCCTTGTGTAAACGGCTGTCCCGTAAACATTCACATACCCGAATTTATTCAGAAGATAAAAGACGGCGATTTTGAGGGAGCATATCAGATAATACATCTCACCTCCTCTCTCCCGGCTGTATGCGGCAGAGTTTGTCCGCAGGAAACACAGTGCGAAAGCAAATGCGTGCGCGGTATCAAGGGCGAGCCTGTCGGCATAGGCAGACTTGAGAGATTTGTTGCGGACTGGCACAATCTCCATTCCGACGCGCCGGCTCACATTCCCGAATCAAACGGTCACAAGGTTGCGGTTATCGGTTCGGGTCCTTCGGGTCTTACCTGTGCCGGAGATCTTGCAAAAAAAGGCTACAAGGTCACTGTTTTCGAGGCTCTGCACACGGCAGGCGGCGTACTTGTATACGGTATTCCGGAATTCAGACTTCCCAAGTCCATTGTTAAAAAGGAAGTCGAAAACTTAAAGGCTATGGGCGTTGACGTTGAAACAAACATGGTAATCGGCAAAACGCTTACTATTGACGAGCTTTTCGGAATGGGCTTTGAGGCGGTATTTATCGGTTCCGGCGCAGGACTTCCGAACTTTATGGGAATTCCCGGCGAAAGCTTAAAGGGCGTTTACAGTGCAAACGAATTTCTTACGCGCTCCAATCTCATGAAAGCCTACAAGTCAGATCCCGTTACGCCTATCATGAAAGGCGGAAAAGTTGCGGTTGTCGGCGGCGGAAACGTCGCAATGGACGCTGCTCGCACGGCTCTTCGTCTTGGTGCGGAAAAAGTTTACATTGTTTACAGACGTTCAATGGAGGAACTTCCGGCAAGAAAAGAGGAAGTCGAGCACGCTATCGAAGAAGGCATAGAATTCATGCTTCTCAACAATCCCGTTGAAATTCTCGGCTACAACAATCCCGACGACAAAAGAGATCCGAAGAACGGTTTTGTTACCGGCATGAGATGTATTAAAATGGAACTCGGCGAACCCGACGAAAAGGGACGCAGACGTCCTGTCGAGATACCCGGCAGCGAATTTACGCTTGACGTTGACACGGTGGTAATTTCGATAGGAACCTCACCCAATCCGCTTATAAAGTCCACGACCGAAGGACTTGAAGTCAACAAACGCGGCGGTATTATCGTTGAAGAGGACACCGGAAAGACCACAAAAGACGCGGTATATGCAGGTGGCGACGCAGTTACGGGCGCTGCAACGGTTATTTCGGCTATGGGCGCGGGCAAACTTGCGGCAAAATCAATTGACGAGTATTTAAGCGCCAAGAATTGAAAACCGATAAGCGGTTATATATAAATTAATTAAATATAGCAAAGAAAAACACGGTGCAAATTCGGACTGTTTCCATGCACCGTGTAATTTTTTATTTTATAAACTCTGCATTTTTATTAAGTATATACCCGAAAAACGGAATCAATAACACCGCCGACGCGAGAATCCATGCGCCCGGATCTCCGAAACACACCGCTGCAAACGCCGCACGTGAGGCTGAAGAATTGACCGCTGCTCCGTTTACAATTTCAGGCAGGAATGAACAAATAAGTATTCTTGACGTAAGCTCCGCAGTACCTGCGCCAAGCACGTACCCGACAAGGCACACGCCCTGAACCGCGCTCCTTACGACTATCAGAAACCCCAAAACAAAGTACAGAATTATATCTATATAAATATACGTATTTCCGTACATTATAGATTCCGCCGTTACCTTATCGGCGCTCATGAATATATACTGATATGTTCCGCCGACGGACAATGCAAGCCCTGCGGCAAGGCAGACGGCATATATTACAAGCATTATGACAAGCGACTGAAGCGTACCCTGTCTTATTCGCTTTTTATCGTTTTTACCGAGGTTCTGCGCATTGAATCCGAGTATTCCCGACGCAAGTCCGTTAAAGAAAGCCATGAGGAAGTTTATAAGCTTATTTGCTGCGCCGAACCCGTTCTGTGCCGGTGCGCTTTCAAGCATCGTCCCTGCCTCTGTTATATCGAATTTTACAACCGCGCCCTGCATTACTATAATACCGACGGCAAGAATGGAAAACTGCATTCCGAGAGGTATTCCCTGCTTTAAATGCGAAATGAGCACGCTTTTTGTAAGCTTAAAATTGCAGGCGGAAAGTCTCAGATCCTCATATTTCAAAAAAGTGTATACAAGGCAGCCGACAAAGCTCAAAAGCTGTGCCAGCACCGTCGCAAGCGCAGCGCCCGCAGGTCCCATTCCGAACGGAACAAGAAAGAGTATATCCAGTCCGACATTGAGTACTGTGGATATTACGAGAAAGATCAGCGGCGTCACGGAATCTCCGTAGGCTCTCAGCACTCCGCAGACGCAGTTATATCCCATTTGTGCGAATATACCCAAGAATATGTAAAAGCAATAATCGTATGCCGCATTATACACGACGGCATTTTCCTTTGTTACGTTTATAACGCCGAGCATTTTCGGAAGAGTCGCAAGCGAAACAACCGTAAGCACAAGCGAAATTACAAGGGTAAGCAAAAGCTGTGCCGCAAACGAGCTTTTCACTCCGTTTTTATCCCGAAGTCCGACGCACTTTGCGGTTATTACGCTGAATCCTGCCGTACAGCCGAACGCAAACTGCAAAAAAATAAAAGTAAGCGCAAAGGTATCATTTACTCCGGCCACCTCCCAGACGCTCAGTACCTGTCCGCAGATAACGGCGTCGGCAAGCACATATATCTGCTGCAAAAAGTACGACAGCATTATCGGAGCCGAATATTTCAGTATAACTTTCCACGGTGTACCCTGCGTCAGCTCAACGGGCTTTGAAAGCGACCGAAGAAATCCGCTTTTTTTACTGTTTACGGCATTATTCATAGGCTAATTCTCTCCTTGATTTTCTTACGACAGTATAGCGCACGTTTTTTGAAAATGTGCTAAGGATAAGTAAACAAAAGTAACCGTTTTTTTAATTTTTATGGCATCCGAGATACCTGAACACACGGCTTTTATATTCGTCATACCGTTCTCCGAATGTTTCATGCATATACTTTTCTTCTTCAAGTATCTGAAAGTGCAGCATTACTGCGGCAAACAGAGAGAATACCGCGTTAATCGGGTTGAAATACATGAGCAGCACACCTGCGTACATAAAGTCGAAGCCGAGAAAAGCGGGGTTTCTGCTGAACGCGTATATTCCGTCCGTTACGAGTTCTGTTTTATCGTGTTCGGGTATTCCTGCGCGCCAGCTGTCTTTCATTGTAACTACCGACACTAAAAAGATGACGTCTCCGAGAATTCCGATCAAAAAGCCGGTAAATCTTGCGCCGGACGGCATATAATTACAGTCGTATATAATCGAAAAAAGCTGTGCGATAACAACGCCGACCGTAGCTATCGACATCAGAGTTTCAACGGTATGCAGTTTCTTTTCCTTTCGAGTGCCTATCTGATGCGTTTTTATTCCATGTCTTTTCTGAATATACATTTTCACAAAATATATGCAGTAAAACAAGATAAGCACGGCAAGTGCGGGTATGCGGTACGAAAGGTTCTGTTCAAGCGGAAATTTCATTATTCTACCTCTGAATTGCAATTGATTTACACAACGTATTATACGCGTGATTATGCTTTTTGTAAAATACAGAAAAATCCGTGCCGAAAAAAATACTTCCGACACGGCAAAAATTATATGCAATTTTTTCAGCCGACAACCTTATATCCTTTATCCTCGATCGTCTTTGCGATAAGCTCCTTACTTACCTTTCCGTCTGTCTTTACAACAACGCTCTTCTTTTCATGCGACGCCTCGGCGCTTATTACGCCGTCCAGTGCCTCAAGCGCCTTTTTTACGGTTGCCTCGCAGTGCGGACACATCATTCCTTCGACTTTAAGTGTGATCTCCATTGTTTTTTCCTCCGTTTTATTATTATTTTGGTGTTTGCTCTTGATTTTTTTGTCTTTCTTTGTGCTTCTTATATCAAACAGGTTAAGTCTGAGTGCGTTTGTAACGACAAAGAAGCTTGAAAGGCTCATTGCGGCTGCCGCGAACATGGGATTCAGGTTGATCTTAAACATTGGGTACCATACGCCTGCCGCGAGAGGTATACCTATTACGTTATAGAAGAACGCCCAGAACAGGTTCTCGTGAATATTGCGCAATGTTGCGCGTCCGAGCCTTATTGCAGCCGGTATATCTTCGACCTTACTCTTTATAAGAACTATATCCGCACTGTCTATGGCAACGTCTGTACCTGCGCCTATCGCTATGCCGACATCTGCCGAGGTGAGTGCCGGCGCGTCGTTTATTCCGTCGCCCACCATTGCGGTCATGCCGTTTTCTTTAAGTTTTCTTACGCTGCTTTCTTTTCCGTCGGGCAGAACGCCTGCAATTACCCTGTCAACTCCGACATCGTTTCCGACGGCATTTGCCGTTATAGGGTTATCGCCGGTAAGCATTGTTACCGAAACGCCCATATTTTTAAGCTCTGCTACCGCTTTTTTAGCGTCGGGCTTTACGGTATCGGCTACGGCTGCAATACCGAGGAATATATCGTCGTGCGAAAAATACAGCACGGTTTTTCCTGCTGTGGAAAGCTGATCTGCGCGTTTTACGGTGTTTTCGGGCACTTTTACGTTTTGCGAAACAAACGAAAGGTTACCTGCGCGTATTTCTTTATTATCGTACACGGCAGACACGCCAGAACCGGGAATATTCTTGAAATCGGATACTGCTTTCTGACTTGCGCCCTCTTTTTTTGCATATTCCGCAACGGCTGCTGCAATCGGGTGCTCGCTCATGACTTCTGCCGAAAGCGCGGCGTCAAGAAAAACATTTTTCGCAATTCCCTGCGCGCATTCTACGTCCGTTACGCTCATTTTGCCCTCTGTAACGGTCCCCGTCTTATCCAGAACAACGTTGCGTACCTTACCTACGTTTTCGAGAGACGCGGAATTTTTAAAGAGTATTCCGTTCTTTGCGCCGACGCCATTTCCGACCATTATTGCAACGGGTGTTGCAAGTCCGAGTGCGCACGGGCAGCTGATTACAAGCACGGATATACCTCTTGCAAGCGCAAATCCGACGCCTTGCCCGGCGATGAGCCACACAGCAGTCGTCACAAGCGCTATTGCTATTACCGCAGGAACGAATATTCCCGAAACCTTATCCGCAACTCTTGCGGCGGGAGCTTTTGTAGCAGCGGCGTCGCTTACAAGCTTGATTATCTGAGAAAGAGTTGTATCTTCGCCGACTCTCGTCGCCCGGCATTTTACAAAGCCCGACACATTGACGGTAGCCGCCGACACGGTATCTCCCTCAAGTTTATCGACAGGGTTGCTCTCGCCGGTAAGCGCCGATTCGTCAACAGAACAGCTGCCCTCAAGCACAACTCCGTCTACGGGTATACTCGAACCCGGTTTTACCGTAAATATATCTCCCGAAACAACGTCCGACACGTCAACCGTCTGTTCTTTTCCGTCGCGTATTACCACCGCAGTTTTAGGGGTAAGTCTGACGAGGCTTCTGAGTGCGTCGGCTGTCTTTCCTTTTGAACGCGCCTCAAGCGCCTTTCCGACGGTTATGAGCGCGAGTATCATTGCGGCTGACTCAAAATACAGCTCATGCAGAATATGAAAGGCGTGTTCCGTATGTCCCTCCATCAGCACATGGGACATGAAAAACAGATTATAGGTGCTGTAAACAAATGCTGCCGCCGAGCCGAGCGCCACAAGAGAATCCATATTCGGCGAGCGTCTTGCAAGCGCAGTAAAGCCCGACGTGAAAAACTCTTTATTTATGACCATTACAGCTATCGTAAGCAGCAGCTGCGAAAGTCCGAGCGCCATAGGGTTATTTGCAAAGCTTTCCGGCAGCGGAAATCCCCACATTATATGTCCCATTGATATATACATTAGAACAACAAGGAAGATTACCGAGTACACAAGCCTGTTTACAAGCGATTTTGTACGCGCCTTTTCCTCGCGCTCGCCTGTATCGGTATCGGCGCTCTGCGCTTTATCCGTCTTTTTAGCACCGTCCTTTAAGCTTGCTCCGTAACCTGCTTCACGCACCGCCGAAATTACGGTTTCGGGTTTTACGTTTCCCGTTACGCTCATAGAGTTTGTGAGCAGGCTTACGGCACAGTTTTCAACGCCGTCAAGGTTTGTCACAGCCTTTTCGACGCGTGCGCTGCAAGAAGCACAGCTCATTCCTGTTACGTTATAGTGTTTTGTGTTCTGTTCCATTTCCTTCGCCCCGCTTTATTTGAGAAGCCTTTGCAGTGTATTTGCAAGTTCGTCGGCAGTTTCGGTCTTTCCGTTTTTGATGTCGTTTATCACGCAGGTTTTTATATGCTCCGAAAGCAATTCCTTTGTAAACGAATTGAGCGCCGCGTTTGCTGCCGACACCTGCGTTATTATATCAATGCAGTATGCGTTGTTTTCAAGCATTTTTCTTATTCCGCGTATCTGTCCTTCGACGCGGTTAAGCCTGTGTACAAGCGCGTTATACTCGTCATGCGTTCTGTTTTTGGTACGTGACGAACAACAGCAGCACTTTTTTTGCTCCTTTGCACCGTTTTCCATTTACCGTGTCACCGCCTTCTCTTTATTATTTTCTTATTACGCTGCAATTATATACCCCCTCCCCGTATATGTCAAGGCGTTATGCGGTTAGTTTACACAAATTTCAAAACAAATACAAAACTATGCAAAAAAATGTGCCGGGCAATAATAAGTCCGGCACACAGCGGTTGATTTACTTTATTTTAGAATCTGAAATCGCGTCTGTTTGAATTCTTTATATCCTCTATATTCTGCTTTGCGATATCCTTTACCTTTTGCTTGGGTATTCTTTCAAGCTCGCGGTCTATCATTTCAAATCCGGCTTTTTTTGTTTCGTCCGACGCATAATCCACGAGATATTCCGCAAGCGTCATAAGCGCATTGGGGTGGCAGCAGTTAAGTATCTGACCGCTCTTGCAAAGACTCATAAATCTGTCGCCTGTTCTTCCCTCTCTGTAACACGCTGTACAGAATGACGGAATATGTCCGTTATCGATAAGCCAGTGTACAACCTCGTCAAGCGAACGCTGATCGGACACATCGAACTGCTCTGTATCGTGCGGACGTTCCTTTTCGGTATATCCGCCGACCGATGTTCTCGAACCTCCGCTTACCTGGGATATTCCGCACCTGAGCGCCTTTGAACGCACTTCTTCGGATTCACGCGTCGATATTATCATGCCGGTATAAGGCACGGCAAGGCGTATACAGGCGATTATCTTTTCAAACATTTCATCGGGGATCGAGTTATCGAACACATCGGGATCTATATCGTCTGCGTGCTTTACGCGCGGCACGCTTATGGTATGAGGCCCTACGCCGTGAACAGCCTCAAGGTGCTCTGCGTGCATGAGTATTCCGGCAAACTCATAGCGGTATTTTTCAAGTCCGAAAAGCACGCCGAGTCCCACGTCGTCTATTCCGCCCTCCATGGCTCTGTCCATTGCCTCGGTATGGTAATCATAATCGTGTTTGGGTCCTGTCGGGTGCAGTTCGAGATAGCTCTGCTTATGATATGTTTCCTGGAAAAGTATATATGTTCCTATTCCGGCGTCCTTGAGCTTACGGTAATTCTCGACGGTTGTGGCTGCGATATTGACATTTACGCGGCGTATCTGTCCGTTTTTATGGTGTACGGAATAAATTGTCTTTATACAATCGAGAATGTACTCTATCGGGTTATTTACGGGATCTTCGCCGGCTTCGATTGCAAGTCTTTTATGTCCCATATCCTGAAGTGCTATGACCTCGGCGCGAACCTCGTCCTGCGTAAGCTTTTTACGCGGTATGTGCTTATTCTTCATATGATACGGGCAGTACAGACAGCCGTTTACGCAATAGTTTGAAAGGTAGAGCGGAGCGAAAATTACAATTCTGTTGCCGTAATAGGCAAGCTTTATTTCCTCGGATATCTTATATATTTCCTCAACTTTTTCTTTATTTTCGCAGGCAAGCAGCACAGACGCCTCCCTATGCGTAAGCCCGCGACAGACATATCCGTTATCGGTCTTTACGGGGCGCGCCTTTTCGAGTATTGCGTCAATAAGCTCATAGTTTTCCTTATTCTCGTCGGCATAGCGCAGAGTTTCGAGAATTTCGGCGTCGTTGATAAATTCTTCTGCCTTTAATGATTTGGGGTCGTAAATTGCCATTTTTTATACCTCTTTCGATCAGATTTTCTTTACGTCAGATTTAATTTTTATGCTTTTTTGATATGACCTACGTCGGTCACTATTTCATATCCTATATCGGACATGGATTTTTTAAGTACTGCAAGTCCTTGCGCGGATTCTCCGCCGCTTGATAGCTTATTCTGGTATATCTCATATTTCTTTCTCGTATCAACAGGGGACAGATTCGGCATCACAATGTTTGCTCCGCTCATTATTCCCTTTTCGCGCCCGTTTTTCATTACTGTACCGAGTGCGGTCGTAGCCGGCAGAAGAATATTCGGTTTTATAAGCCTTATGAGCGACACAAGGTAGCAAGTAAGATCGGCGCTGCCCTGCGGAAAATTTGCAAACGGAGTTTCACTGTGCGGTATAAACGGACCTATTCCGCACATTTCGGGGCTGAAACTCTCAATAAACTTCAAGTCCTCTGCAATATTGCGGCTTGTCTGATACGGAGAACCCACCATAAAACCGCAGCCTGTCTGAAAGCCTATGCTTTTAAGCTGTTTTAAACATTCCATTCTATGCTCAAACAACATACTTTCCGGGTGCAGCTTTTCATAATGCTCTTTACTTGCCGTCTCGTGTCTGAGCAGATATCTGTCGGCTCCGGCGCTGTACAGTCTTTTAAAGCTGCCATATCCGCGTTCTCCCAGCGAGAGCGTCACGGCGCAGTCTGGGTACTTGTTTTTAATTTCTGACACAATACCGCACATGACGTCGTCCGTAAAATATGCGTCCTCTCCGCCTTGCATTACAAAAGTGCGAAAACCGACTTTGTATCCGACATCGCAGCAGGACAGTATCGTATCTTTAGTCAGCCTGTATCTCTCGCAATGAGAATTTTCGGCACGTATGCCGCAGTAAAAGCAGTTATTTTTGCAGATATTGCTTATTTCGATAAGTCCGCGGATATAAACCTTATTTCCGTAGATTTTTTTTCTGACTTTATCGGCTTTCTGCGCCGCGTACTCTGCGGTATCTTTATCAAAGCTTTCGGCAAGCGCCGTGTATTCGTCAAGCTCAAGGCCGTTATATTTTTCGAGCTTATCAATTAGTTCAAAAGCGTTTTTATTCATTTTCCGTTGTTACGATGTTTGAATACGCGGTCTTTACGCTCACTCCGTCGAGCTTTCCGATCTTTCCCGTAAGAGACGCGGTTTCGTCCTGCGGTGCGTCTATTGCGATACTTACGACGTTTATGTTTTTCTGTCTGTACGGAAGTCCCATTCTGCCGATTATGTACTTTGAATAGTCATGGAGCAATGCGTTTAGCTTTTCAACGCTGTCGGTATTCTCGATTATTATGCCGATAACGGCAATTCTTGTTTCCATAAGTTTTCATCTCCTTTTAAGCATAAAAATAACCGCAGCCTTACGGATAACACCAAAGGACGCGGCAACAATGCGAAAAACACACGTTTTATGCGCGTATTTTTCAAAAAAGCATATATTTTCACGCCTTTGGCTCGGATACGCATTCTGTGCATTCCTTACGTCAGGGGTTATTTTTTATAATTGTACCACAGATCCTTTTCAAAGTCAATACACGTTGACAAAGCAAGTCAAAAAGAGTATAATAAATAAAAATTTAACAGTATTGTTTATATTTATGGAGGCACTGAATTGAAAAAGATCATTCTTACCGGCGACAGACCGACAGGAAAGCTCCACATCGGTCATTACGTCGGCTCATTAAAGCGCAGAGTCGAGCTTCAGAACACGGGAGACTTTGAAAACATTTACATCATGATTGCGGACGCACAGGCTCTTACTGACAACTTTGAAAATCCCGGCAAAGTGCGCTCAAACATATTTGAAGTAGCTCTCGACTATCTTGCCGCAGGTCTGAATCCCGAAAAATCCACGATTTTTATTCAGTCGCTTATTCCTGAGCTTACCGAGCTTACGTTCTATTACATGAATCTTGTAACGGTCTCGCGCCTTCAGAGAAATCCGACGGTCAAAGCCGAAATTATACAGAGAAATTTCGAGGCAAGCATTCCTACGGGATTTTTCTGCTATCCTATAAGCCAGGCTGCTGACATTACTGCTTTCAAGGCTGACACCGTGCCTGTCGGAGAGGATCAGCTGCCCATGATAGAACAGGCGACCGAAATCGTGCGCAAGTTCAATTCCATCTACGCTCCGGTTCTTGTAGAGCCCAAAGCCGTTCTTCCAGAAAATCAGGTCTGCACGCGCTTACCGGGAACAGACGGCAAAGCGAAAATGAGCAAATCTCTCGGAAACTGCATATATCTTGCCGACAGCGCGGACGAAGTAAACAAGAAGATCATGAGCATGTACACCGATCCTCTGCACGTTCAGGTTTCAGATCCCGGTCATATTGAGGGAAACACGGTATTTACGTATCTTGACGCATTCTGCCGCGACGAGCATTTTGAACGCTATCTTCCCGAATACGCAAACCTCGGCGAATTAAAGGCGCACTATGAGCGCGGAGGCTTAGGCGACGTCAAGATAAAGCGTTTCTTATGCAAGGTTATGGAGGAAACGCTCGAACCCATAAGAACGCGCAGAGAGGAATTTGCAAAAAATCCCGACTATGTGCGCGACGTTCTCAAAAAAGGCAGCGAAACCGCAAGAGAAACCGCAGCCAAAACTCTTCATGACGTAAGACGCGCCATGAGAATAAACTATTTTGAAGATGACTGATGAAAAACGCACACATCTTACCCACCCGTTTGAGCCTGTCTTTGACGAAAATTCCGAAATTCTCATTTTAGGCAGCTTTCCGTCGGTAAAATCGCGCGAGAACAGTTTTTATTACGGTCATGCGCAAAACCGTTTCTGGAAAGTCACAAGTTCTCTTTACGGCTGTTCCGTCCCAGTAACAATCAGTGAGAAAACCGACTTTTTAAATGCGCATAAAATAGCGCTTTGGGACGTAATCGGCTCATGCAGCATATCTAAAAGTTCAGACAGCTCAATAAAAGACGCTTTGCCAAACGACATTCCGACTCTTGTTTCAGAAACGCGCATAAACCGCATTTTTCTGAACGGCAAAACCGCATACGGTCTTTATCTCAAATTCTTTTCAGATCTCTCCGAGAAAATTCCGTCGGTCTGCCTGCCGTCAACCTCGCCCGCAAACGCCGCTTGGAATACAGAAAAGCTTACAGAGGCATGGAGCGTCATTCTCGGAAAATAGTACTTATTAAAAATCATATATAAAAGATTCAGGACTGCCGGAAAAAGCAGTCCTGTTTTGATTTATGAGGTGATTCAGTCCTGATGTTTCAGAACGTAATCAAGCTTCCTGAACATGGTTGCGGTATCCGCGCGCGACGGTGCAACCTTGGGGTAAATTGCGTATTCATATCCGTTTACGGAATGTATGAACATAACATTATTGTCAAAGCACCAGCACATCGGAGTTTTCGCATAGTCCGCTATATCCGTATAGTCGTTATATGTCTGCAAGCCTTCCGCAATGCTCTCTCCGACCGACACATCAAGTCCGCGGCTCTTGGCGTAACGGTAGAATATTGTCGCTATCTGTTCTCTTGTTATAACTTCATCGGGTGAGAACGTATTGCTGCCCGTGCCGTTGATTATGCCGTTTGACGACGCCCACGCCACGGCTTTTTTATACCAATCCTGTTTAAGATCGGTAAACTTTGTCTTTTCACTGCATTCGGGCTGTCCCGCAAGTCTGTAAAACATTGTCGCAAACTGTGCTCTTGTAATGGTATTTTCCGGGCTGAAAGTATCGGTGCCTGTGCCGTTCATTATGCCGTTATCAAGGCAGAATTCAATGCCGGAATGGTTAGGGTCTCCGTCTGCGCTCTTTATATCCTTGAACTTCTTTACGGCACACTTTTCGCCCTTTTCTTCACAGGTAAATCTGTCGTCGGCAGCCGCTGTCGGCTCGCCCTTTTCTATTACATTTCCGGTGTCGAGCAGAATGCACATAAAGCCGTTATCGCGTGCGTACTGTTCCGCCGCCGTTCCGCTGTAACACTTGATTACAAAATCTTCGTTTCTTACGTCGTAATCGTCCACGTAATCCCAGCCGAAAGCGTGCATATCAATCTGCGTTACGCTTTTGGGAATTGTGACCTCGTTTAAGTTGTTGCAGCGGAAGAACGCCGCTTCTCCGATATGCTCAACACCATCTTCAATCGTAAGATCGGAAAGGCTTTCGCACCACGAAAAGGCATTGTCTCCGATTTCTTTCACCGTACCGGGAATGACAACATTGTTTAAGTTTTTGCACCAGTAAAATCCAAGCTTTGAAATTGATTTTAATGTTGACGGAAATTTAACCGATGTAATATCCGACATTTCAAATGCGTCAACGCCCATAAGAGTTGTACCCTCACGGATTTCAATATCTCCCACAGCTTCCCACTCGTGAATCTGCTTGTTTTCGGTCGGTGCGGACGGGTCGGGATTGTTTATCGTGGCGTAGCCTATTCTTATGCCGGCAATCAGATACTGACCGTGATACTGGATTCCGTCCACACGGTTATTTGCATCTTTATCATATGCCGTGCCGTAAAATATTCTCTTTCCCATATATTCAAGTTTTTTTGGCATTGTGATATTTTTAAGTGCCTCGCCGCATATTGCCTCATTTCCTATGTATTTTACACTGTCGGGAATTATAAGTGTTTCGAGAATGTCGCCGCAGTTAATGGCTGCATCTTTTATAACCTCAAGTCCGTCGTTTAATTTAAGATATTTTAAGTACCGGCAGTCAATGGCTCTGTTTCCGATTTCCTTTATCGTAGACGGAAGCGTGATACCGGAAATTTTTGTCGCGCTTTCACAAAGCGCTCCGTCGCCTATCGCCGTAACCGGATGACCGTCTATTTCGGACGGAATATTAAGTTCAACCGTGAAATTCGGATCGGGATCGTGCCAGAATTTCGCCGAATAACTTGTAATCATTGCCGAACCGTCATCACGGATAGTATACACCAATGATTCGAGCGAATCATTTTGGCGATATTCCTCCATATCATCGGTTACGGCAGTTTTACTCTGCTCGTTCCACTCCATACCATAATCCGAATCGTAAATACTCCACGCATTTGCCGACTGCACAAATGCCGCCGAAGCCAGCATTATCATGCTGATTGTGACAGAAATGAGTTTTTTTAAGTGCATAATCATCAGCCTTTCCGTTAATGTGTAATCATCGCATTCATAAAACTGTTATATTCATTATAACATACTTTTCAATTCAGTAAATGCCGTTTCCGCAACCGTCAATGACAAATTCGGAAATTTTCGTCAATCTTATTTATTTGAAACGCAAAATATGATATTATATATTTAAATAAATGCCTTATGCAAAAAATCGGATTTAAAAACAGAGGTGTCGCATATGTTCGGCGAAACTTTAAACAAATACATGGAACTTGTCAATTGTTCCGGAAAGGAGCTGTCGGAATACACCGGCATTTCCGAATCTACCGTAAGCAGATACCGTTCGGGTGAACGAGTACCGTCAAAGGGTACGGAGCTTGAAAAGCTTTGCCGCGGGATATGCCGTGCCGCCGAAGAAAAAAACAGGGCTCTTGAATTTGACGAAGTTTACCGCGAGCTTGCGGCGCTTATAAAACAGGAAAGCTTTGATTTTTCGTCATTTTGCGAAAAGATAAATCTGCTGTTTTCCGCGCTGTCGGTCAACGCGGCTGAAATTTCAAAGGCTATGCGGTACGACTCATCATACATTTCGAGAATCAGAAACGGCGAAAGAAAACCGTCAAAGCCGACGGCGTTTGCAGCGGAACTCTCTTCAGCTGTTGCGAAAAAATACTGTTCGGATTCGGACAAGCGCATAACGGCTGAACTTATGGGAATTTCCGTATCGGAAATACAAAAAAAGTCCGACTATGAAAAGCACATTTGCGAATGGCTGTGCAGAGAGTCGGGAAACGGCGCGGACAATCCCATAAACAAATTTCTTTCAAAACTTGACGTATTCGACCTCAACCAATACATAAAATCTATACGCTTTGACGAGATGAAAGTTCCGACAATACCGTTCAGTCTCCCGTCATCTAAGCACTATTACGGTCTTGAAGAAATAAAGGACGGCGAACTTGACTTTCTCAGGGCAACGGCTCTTTCAAAGTCAAAGCAGAGCGTATTCATGTGCAGCGATATGCAGATGGACGACATGGCGTGCGATATGGAGTTTTCAAAAAAGTATATGTTCGGTCTTGCCGCAATGCTCAAAAAAGGACTGCACCTGAACGTCATACACAATCTCAACCGACCGTTCAACGAGATAATGTTAGGTCTTGAAAACTGGATTCCGCTATACATGACGGGTCAGATCTCACCGTTTTACATAAACGGCGTACACAACCGTATATTCTGTCATTTACTCAACGTTTCGGGAGCCGCCGCGCTGTCGGGAGAGTGCATTTCGGGACATCACGCAAAAAGCAGATATTATCTTACAAACAGCAAGAGCGAGCTTGAATATTACGGCGAACGCGCAGAATTTCTGTTAAAAAAAGCGCTGCCTCTCATGGAGATTTACAGGGAAAACAACTCGGCTTCGCTGCGTGCGTTTTTAGCGTCCGACTGCGAAACGGGAGGAAATATTACAAATTATCTCATATCTCCTCCGCTGTATGCGCTTGACGGTGATATGACCGAAAAAATACTTACAAAAAGTGCAGTTTCAGCACAGGAACGAGAAAAAATAACAAATTACATATGTCTTGCAAAGGAAAGATTTGGAAAATCGCTTGAAAACGGCACCGTTACCGACGTATTCGGCATACTTTCGCGCGGAGAATTTAAAAAACACCCGGTCTCACTTTCTCTTTCCGAAATTTTTCCCGAAAACGACATATATTTTGAATACGACGAATATTTAACGCTATGCTCGCGTGCAAAAGAGCTGTCATCGGCCCAAAACGGCTATTCGGTCCGCATTTCGGAAAGTAACCCGTTCAGGAACATAAACATAAGCGTCAAAAAAGGCAGCTACGTCATGATCTCAAAGAACAACTCTCCTGCAATTCACTTTGTTATCAGGCACCCGACGCTTATAGGCGCATTTGAAAACTTTGAATTTCCGATCATATAGCTGCTTTACGGCAAAATAAAAAAGCCGCCCTGATCTTAACGCAAAGTCAGTGCAGCTTGGAATTTAAAGACTTGAATTATTCTGCCGTATTTTCGAGAATGTCAACAATGACACGCTTGCCGTCGCGGTTTGCGACAGCCTTTACGACGGTTCTTATAGCCTTTGCAATACGTCCCTGTTTTCCGATAACTTTTCCGAGGTCGGATTCGTCTACCATAAGACTGAGAACGATTGTATCGCCGTCAACCTTTTCTTCGACAGACACCCTATCCGGATTGTTTACGATAGAAGACGCAATATCATAGAGAACCTCTTTCAATGCAAAATCCTCCTTACATTGCGGCGGATCATACTCTGCCCCTTTTTCGGGGCAATGCAAAACCCGTTAAATTAAAGAACTCCGTTCTTCTTGAGAAGGCTTCTTACGGTTTCTGTGGGCTGTGCGCCGTTCTTGATCCAGGTCTTAGCCTTTTCAACGTCAACGGTTACGGTTGCGGGATCTGTGCCGGGATTTACGCTTCCGATTTCTTCAATGAAACGGCCGTCTCTGGGGTAACGGGAATCTGCTACAACGATCTTGTAGAAAGGAGCTTTCTTTGCGCCGGTTCTTCTGAGTCTGATTTTTACTGACATTTCTGTTCCTCCGAAAATATTATAATGATTATTTATTTATAAACGCTTGTGTTCAAGCAAGTTTATACTTATTTTTTCTTTTTCTTCTTATTTTTCTTGAGCTTTTTTGCCATGAATCTGCCGCCCATTCCTCCGAAAGGTGAATTTCCGCTCGTGAGCTGCTTCATCATCTTCTGAGTTGTGTCAAACTGTTTAAGCAGTCTGTTTACGTCCTCGACCTTCATTCCGCTGCCGAGCGCTATGCGCTTTTTTCTCGACGCGTTTATGATTTCGGGGTTATTTCTTTCTTTGGGCGTCATGGAAAGTATTATAGCTTTCATGCGGTCTATTGCGCGTTCATCGATTTTGACGTCCTTCAGCGCGTCGGGCTTTACCCCGGGAATCATGCCCATTATCTGTTCGAGAGGTCCCATATTGCGTATCTGCTCGAACTGTTCAAGGTAATCCTCAAGCGTGAAAGACTGCTCGCGCATTTTCTTTTCAAGCTCGGCTGCTTTCTTTTCATCTATCGCCTGTTCGGCTTTTTCGATAAGCGAGAGCACATCGCCCATGCCGAGTATTCTCGACGCCATTCTATCGGGATAAAACGGCTCGATATTCTCCATCTTTTCGCCGGTACCGATAAACTTTATCGGCTTTCCCGTTACCTGCCTTGTCGAGAGCGCCGCGCCGCCTCGTGTATCGCCGTCAAGCTTTGTAAGGATTATACCCGTTACGTCAAGCTTTTCGTTAAAGGCAGCAGCCGCGTTTACAGCGTCCTGTCCCGTCATTGCGTCCACTACGAACAGTATTTCGGTAGGATTAAGCTTTTCCTTTATCTCTTTAAGCTCGTCCATAAGCTTTTCGTCAACGTGAAGACGACCCGCGGTATCGAGAAACAGCATATCATGTCCGTGTTTCTTTGCATGTTCGAGCGCTTTCTGCGCAATCTCCACGGGATCCGTACAGCCCTCGATCGTGAACACCGGAACGTCTATACTCTGTCCGACGACCTGGAGCTGTTTTATGGCAGCCGGTCTGTAAACGTCGCACGCAGCAAGCAGCGGTCTTTTGCCCTGCTTTTTATACATAAGCGCAAGCTTTCCGGTATGCGTTGTTTTACCTGCGCCCTGAAGTCCGCACATCATGACTATCGTAGGCGGTTTTGACGAAATGACAAGTTTTGAATTTTCGCCGCCCATGAGCTTTGTAAGCTCTTCGTTTACGATTTTGACTATCTGCTGCGACGGCACAAGGCTCTCAAGCACTTCTGCTCCCACGGCTCTTTCGGTCGCAGTCTTTATGAAGTCCTTTACTACCTTATAGTTTACGTCCGCTTCGAGAAGCGCGAGCTTTATCTCACGCATTCCCTCTTTTACGTCTGCTTCGGTAAGTTTTCCTTTGTTTTTGAATGACTTGAACGCGTTGGCAAGTCGTGAACTCAGGCTTTCGTACATATTTCTCCTAAAAGATCAATCGTTTATGCTTATTAATTCTTCGGCAATCTTTTGCAGCTCTTTATTATTCTCTTTCAAAGCTATCTCTTCGACAAGCGAGAGCAGCTTTTCGGTTCTCTTTGATTTTTCTCTCAGTTTTAAGCAGTTTTCAAGCTCCGCAAGCTGATTTTCCGCGTGCTTTATCTGATCTCTTACGCCTTGTCTCGATATTCCCGTCTGTTCGGCAATCTCTGACAGCGAAAGATCTTCGTTATAATACGCCTCAAGCGCCGTTCTCTGTTTTTCGGGAAGCAGCGCGCCGTATATATCGCACAAAACCGATATTTCAAGATTTTTACTCAAATTACCCACCTTGACTGTAAAGTAATTTTCTTTACAGCTGATATTATACACCGTGTTTGCGTGCTTGTCAAGAGTTTTTTGAAAAAAACGGCGGATAAGGCATGAGATAACAGGCATAAAACAAGCAAAGCGGCCGTTTTCACGACCGCAGCATTATTATTTGTCCTTTTCAGTTATCGAGAATTCTGCCGTCCGTCGAGATTGTCACAACCTGCCACGGTATAAATTTTCCGCTGTTCTGAAGTGCCTTTTTTGCGGCGTTCTCAAGTCCTCCGCAGCAAGGAACCTCCATGCGGACTACCGTCAGGCTCTTGATATTGTTCTCGGCTATTATCGCGGTAAGCTTATCGGTATAATCAACATCATCGAGCTTGGGACAGCCTACGAGAGTTATACGGTTTCTTATAAACTTATTATGAAAATCTCCGTATGCATACGCAGTGCAGTCTGCCGCAACAAGCAGGTTTGCTCCGTCAAAATACGGTGCGTTTATCGGGACGAGCTTTATCTGTACGGGCCACTGCGAAAGACGGCTCGGATTTGTGTATTCATGCTCATGACATTCGTCATTCACGCCGCAGTCGTCATGTACTATCCTCTTTGAATTTGTACCGGGACAGCCGCATGGCAAAGTTCCGTCATGATGTCCGCCGTGTCCGCTGTGATGCGCGTGTTCATCGGCATGGCACTCATGCTCCTGTTTTTTCTTCTTGTTTTGCTCGACCGCCTCTGCGTCATAAGCCGGAGCCTCGCGTTCCTCAAAGCTTATAGCCTCTACGGGACATGACGGCAGGCAATCGCCGAGACCGTCGCAGTAATCCTCGCGCATAAGTTTTGCTTTACCGTCCACAACGGCTATCGCGCCTTCATGACAAGCCTCTGCGCAAAGTCCGCAGCCTGTACACTTCTCCCGGTCAATTTTAATTATCTTTCTTACCATTTTGTTTTACCTCCGCATTTGTTTTTTGTTTACGGCTGAATTATACAGCAAATACGGCGGCAAGTATGTTGTAATTACAACAAAACAAAAAATTTTAAATAATTCCGAGAAGTTTTTGCGCATTCAAAAAGCAAATGTCGTTTTTTTCGTACTCCGAAAGCCCGAGAGAGTCTATCAGGCGCATTTCGATCGACGCATTGCTCCATGGACAGTCCGTACCAAAAAGAATTTTTTTGCTTGTATGCTTTTCAACGATTTTTAGCGCGGCGTCTCTCGGAATACGACCGCAGCAGCACGCGGTATCAAAGTAAACGTCAAGTCCGCAGAGCTTTTCCGTCACCTCATACGAACAGCCCAGTCCTCCGAAATGAGCCGCGACAACCGGCGAATTGAACCATTTAAGCGCGTTTGCAAGATTATCCGGCATACAGTGAAACGGTGCAGGATAACCGTAATCCTGTCCCGCATGAAAGACGGTTATAAGTCCGAGTTCTGATATTTTCTTATACAGAGGTTTCATTTTTTCATCGTCGGCATAGAATTGCTGATACTCCGGGTGCAGCTTTACGCCTTTGAGTCCGAGACTTTTTATGCGTTCAAGCTCATACAGTGCGTCGGGCGCGTCGGGAAAAACAGACCCGAACGCGCATATTCCGCTGCGGTTATTGATTGCCGCTGCAAAATCGTTTACCTTTTTCTGCTGATGTGCGTTTGTGGCAATGCTTAAAACAACGCTGAGCGACACACCGTTTTGCTCCATGGACTTTTCAAGTCCGGTTACGGTTCCGTCGGTATAAGGTATAAGTCCTCCCGAATCATGAGCGAGCTTTTTAACCGCCCTCTCTGCTATTGCGTCGGGAAAACAGTGCGTGTGAAAATCAACAAGTTTCATTCTTTACAGTAATCTTTCCTTTTTGAGTGCGTCAAAAATATATTTTGCGAGAACTTCGTATCCCTCTTTTGAAAAATGAAGTCCGTCGTTGGGCTGATATTTACTTTCATTTTCGGCGCAAAATTCCTTGCAGTCCGCAACATCGACAAGGTAAAGTCCGAGCTTTTGCGCGGTCTTTCTCGTCCATGCGACGGCGTTATTTACGCGTTGTGCGTATCCGCAGTTTGACATTGATGGATTTTCCGTCGCGTGCGGAGGTGTACACAGAACGATTTTTGCATCCGGTGCGTCGGTCTTGCACTTATTTATTATTTCGAGATAATCGGAATTTCCCTGCACGTCTTTATCCGGATCGAGTCCGCCGTTTGTTCCGAGCATTATAAGGATTATATCCGAGCCTTTTACGTCGATATTTCCGTCGTTATAATACTTTAAAATGCTTGTTGATGTATATCCGCATTTACCGAAATTTCTGACCTCTGTGCCAGAAAGCTTTGACAGAAAGAACGGATAGTTTTCGGAATGGACGTTTGCTATTCCGCTTTTGCCGTAAACGCCGTAATCACCTTCGGTAAGGCTGTCGCCTATACATGAAATAATCATTTTAAACACCCCGTTGTTTTAATTAAACTTCAAAAAAATTTACGCTATTCAGAATTTCGCGGTCTATTGCCTCAAAATCGCTTGTGTGCGGGTATTCCGCCATATCAGGGTGATGCTTAAAAGCTGCGTGCGCATTACTATTATTAAGCGAAATCGCCGCAAGCATACATCCGCTTTTACGTATTTCGGCTATATTTTCGTCCGAAAAGTCACCGGTATATACAAAGCATTTGGAGGGATAATCGGGAACATATGACAGCTTTTCTTTGGTATAGTTTTCTTTGGTATCAATAAATTTTGCGTCGGGATCTATTTTAAGTATAAGATTTATCGCAGCTGCGCCCGCGCCGTTTGTCGCGTACACCGTTCTGCCCCTCATTCCGCACTTTACAACAATTCTTGCAACGTCCTCGGCATGGCGTATTCCCTCTTTCAGGTCGATATTTACGCACATTCCCGTAAAATACGCAAGGTGCAGCGTCTGTTCAAGAGTAGGAACAGAATCGGTGCGCTCTGTATTCTTTGTAAGCCTTATTTCGGAAACCGTCTTATAATCGGTCTCGGAAACGGTGCAGACCACCGCGTTTCCGTCTTTATCAAATCCTCTTATTTCGGGATCGTGGTTTACGACTATAACGCCGTCCTTTGTGGTGCGTGCATCGGTCTCAATCATATCCGCACCCTTTGTTGCAGCCAAAAGGTATGCGTGCAGCGTGTTGGAATGCATATCGTCCTTTACAAATCCCTGATGCGCGGACGAAATCCACGTTTTTTTCTTTTTAAACATTGTGTTCATGATTTTTCCCCCTTTTTTTGTAATTTTATCATTTTTATTAAAAAAAGTCAACATTGAAAATGCGTGTAAGCTAATAAAAAAGGCAAAAAGTATATTCTGACGCTGCGTCACTTTCTGGGCAAAAAAAAACACCGTTTTCTGATAATCACATCTTTAAACGGTGTTAAGTGTATTTTCCGCACATATGCAAAAAACGCGTTTTCTAAATATACGTCAGATTTCAGCAGCGCCGAGCAGTGCCTCCATTGCAGGACCGGGTATGCGTCCGAGTCCGTCAGGACCGACATTTATCAAATAGTTAATTCCCATACTGTTTAATCTATTTCTTGATTCCGCGATTTTTTCGGCGGTTTTCCAATTCTGATCGCGATATTTGAATCCCCACGAAGAATTTGTCGTTGCAGCGGTTTCATAAAGTCCGTATTTGCTCGGTTTGAAACCGTTAATACCGCGGTAATCAACATTATCGCCGATTTGATTTTTTGTTTTTTCTTTCCACTCATCAATATTCTGTGGGATTTCGTTATCGCCGAGCGAAACGTAATCATAACATCCGTTTCCGAGTCGCGAACTTACAAGGCAATCAGGCTGAAGTTCCTTGACGGTATCGTATAAGAGTTTGCTCTGTTCAAAAGTCGACGTCATAGGCATATCAAACCATAAAACCGAAATGTCACCGTAATTAGTAAGCAATTCTTTTATCTGCGGAATTATTTTACCGTATAAACACTTACCGTAATCTTTATTGTCATCATCGGGAAAATCCCAGTTATTCGTCCAGCCGTTACCTGCCGTTTCATCATTTTTCTGAAAATATCCGCCGCCGTTAGGGTCATGCCAGTCAAGATCCTGAGAGTAATAAATACCGAATCGCAGACCGTATTTGCGGCAAGCCGACGAAAGCTCTGCTATAACATCTCTGCCGAATGGCGTTGCTTTTTTTACATTAAACGGGTCAAAGGAATCAAACATTGCAAAACCGTCATGATGTTTCGCGGTTATAACCACATATTTCATTCCGCATTTTTTGGCAAAAAGCGCCCATTCTTCAGCATCAAAATATATCGGATTGAAAACCGACGCAAGTTTTTCGTATTCATTTATGGATATTTTGAACATAGACATTATCCATTCGGCATAGCTCTTGACAGGTTTACCTCTATACTCTCCCGCCAGAAGTGAATAAAGTCCCCAATGCACCATCATGCCGTATTTTGCTTCTTTGAACCATTCATATCCGTTATTCATTAATTCAACACTTCCTTTAACAAATTTTATTGCATTATATCACACAGTATATTGATTTACAATGCTTTTTCCGGTACAAAATATGTGTTTTCCGACATTTTGTATTTTACTATGCTTGTCTGAAATTTTTGTTTTATTAAAAAAACAGCTAACAAAAACTTGACTTATTATAAATTTATGACTATAATTGTTACAGTCACAAATTCAAAGAAAAAGGGTATAACATAATGATTTCATCTTTTCTTCTTATAGGACAGTCTAATATGTCGGGCAGAGGCATACTCACTTCCGACAACCGAATTTACAACCCAAACATTCTGCGCCTTGTAAACGGCAGATGGCAGACAATGTGGGAACCGTTATCCGCGGACCGCGCCTTTGCGGGCGCAAGCCTTGCTCCGGCATTTGCTCTCGAATACATACGCAAAACCGGCGAACAGGTCGGTCTTATTCCGGCGTCCGACGGCGGATCCTCCATTGACGAGTGGCAGCCGGGACAGGCTCTGTACGATCATGCCCTTTCAGAAGCGCGCCTTGCAATGCGCATAAGCAGCATAAGAGCGTTTTTATGGCATCAGGGCGAGGCTGACTGCAATCCGTCGCGTGCGGCGCAGTATGAAAAGAAGTTTTTAAATATGTTCCGCTCATTAAAGAAAGACCTGAATTTACCGGACGTGCGCATATACGTCGGCGGACTCGGCGACTATCTTTCAAAGAACGAAGTTGACAAAAATCTTGCGCACTACGACGGCATAAACGAGGTATTGAGAAAGCTTGCGCGCGAGAATGACGACATACGCTTTGTAAGTGCCGAAGGCTTGACGCCGAAAGACGACAATCTGCATTTCAACACGGAATCTCTGCGCACATTCGGGAAACGCTATTTTGAGGCTTTTGAAAAAGACGAGCCTGAGCTCGGAAAATCCGAGCCAAGCACCCTTAACGGACAGACGCCCGAAGAAATGCTTGCCGAAATCAAGGATAAAAAGCAGCGCGGAGAAATTTCCGACGGGCAATACGACAAGCTTATTCACGAATACATTGCAAAGCTCTGATGGCTGCGTTTTTACAAATATAAAAGCTGCACCGTGCAAGGATCTTTTCCTGACGGTGCTTTTTCTTTGCTTTAACGCATGCTTATGAGAATTATCGCCGCAGCTCCGAGACAGAGAACGGCAATATCTATTTTTGTACATTTTTCTTTATACAGCAAAATTCCGCAAAGCACGGAAAATGCAACGGTGCCTATGTTAAGCAACGGGAAAAACACTGCTGTCGGAAGTCTGCCTGACAGAGTTGTATTGCATAGGTTGGAAACCGCGAACGCTGCTCCAATCATGCCGGACTTTGCGGCTTTATGCTTTGTTATTATGCTTTCGCACGGCTTTACGCAAAAGGCTGCCGCAAACGAAACTAGTGCGGAAAAAGCAAAGGCGGCTGCCAGAAACTCGTTTTTCTGATAATAGCAAGCGCTTTTCTGCTGAATTTTCTGCATAATTCCCAAGCCGCCCGAACAGAGCATTGCAAAAATCAACGGAAATATATACTCTTTTCCCGTATCGTTACCGGCGCTGTTTTTTCCGTGTGCGCACAGCGCTATCATGGGAATTACCAAAACTATGCCAAAGACGTTATACGCGTTTACCGGCTCATTCCAGAAGAGATTTCCCGAAACCGCCGGAAGTATAAATCCGAGCGAATAGACCGTCGAACATATGCCGACCTTGCCGCTTTTCAACGCCAGCGTATACATATACTGCGCTCCGACAAGCAAAAGTCCGTAGCAGAACTCATATAAAGCAGTCTGTAATGACATTTTTTGCAAAGGGATTCCGAAAGCCACCAAAAACAGGCAGCCGACGCCGAATATCACCGCCTGCAATACAAAAAACGCTCTTGTGCCGAAACTGACATCGGAAATATCTTTAGAAAAAATATTGCGAGCCGTACTGCAAAGTATGCTTATTATCAAAAGCAAAAAAACCTCCGTCATTGTTCTTTGCCCGTAATAATATTTTCGAGTTCTTTACTCAGAACAATGCGCGTATCGTCGTCAACAAGGCTGAAACGGTTTCCGTCATTAGGCGTGCTGAGATAATTCCACACGCAATACGGTATGCCCCACTCGCCGAGTATTTTTATGATGTCGCGCATCCAGTTTTCCCTGTATTTAATATTGCAGTGTCTTATAGTTCCGAATTCTCCGCACCACAGCGTTTTACCGGGATTTTTTTCGGTAAATTTTTTTGCAGGTAACATATATTTTTTCATATACTCTATATCTATTTTATCTGTATCGGGATACGGGTTATTTTCTCCCATAAGTCTGCGGTATTCACGGTAGCGTTCAATATCGTCTGACGGGTACGGCATTTTTCTGTTATAGTACAGCGGCCCTGCCTGCAGAACGCCCTGCTGATGTGTAAACTCATACGGTTCATAGCAATGGTAGGTATAGATTATATTATCGTCGTCGAATATATGCAGTTTGTCAAGAGAACCCGGACTGTTCCAGTTTACTCCGCCTACGACAATAATCCTGTCTTTATTTAGGTTTCTTATCGCATTTACCGTCTTTTGCGCCAAGGAATTCCATTCGTCTGCTGACGCGTTTACGACCTCGTTCAGAAGTTCAAACGCAATATTATTTATATCGGAAAACTCATTTTCAAGCATTGTCCAGACAGCAACAAACCGTTCCTGAAGCTCTTTTCTCTGCATAAGTCCCGTTTCGTCGGGTATATCGCAGTAATTACCGACAGCTTTATGCATATTCAGCACAAGTTTAAGACCGTACTTTTCGCACCATTTCCAAAAGTTATGAAGAATATCCAAAATCTCTCTGCGGTACTCATACGGCGATTTTTCAACCACGATCTGATCAAAGCCGAGCCGTATATGATCAAAGCCGAGAGAGGCTATATACTTTACGTCCTTCTCTGTTATAAAGCTCTCGAAATGCTCCATATCTCCGACGGTAATTTTAAGTCTGCGGTTGGGCGGCAAAACATTGAATCTTTTATAATTTGTAAGCCAGCCGCCTATTCCCATACCTTTTTTAAGAAAATCTTTCATGTACGCCACGCTCCTTTTGGTGAAATTATATCACATTCAATTTTCTGTCGGCTATGTTTATTTATATGCATACTTGCACAAAACATAGATTTTTGATATAATAAGCGCACGGAGGCAAACACAATGTATCAGATAAACTTAACCCGCGACGATATTACAAGCTATCCTCTGCACAGCCACAGAAATTACGAAGTCATGGTATACCTTTCGGGAAAAGGGTACATGAAAACGACGGAAAGAAACTATCCGTTTGAGCCGGGCAGCGTAATAATAGTACCGCCCGAAACAAGGCACGGTTCGGTTTCGGAAAACGGTTTCAAGAATATAAGCATAGAGGGAGAATTTGACAACATTTTCCATGCAAAGGACATAATCTGCTTTTTTGACAACGCAGACGGGGAAATTACGTCGCTGGCAAAGCTTATATACGCCGGACGTTTCAAAAACAAAGGCTATCTCAGCGCGCTTTGCTCTGCATTTACACGCCTTATTGCACTCGAAACGACAAGTTCCGTCGGCATTATTTCAAAAATCAACGAAATAGCGTACCAAATCAGCGAAAAGTATTTTGACAGCGAACTTGACCCGGCGCTGCTTCTAAAGCAAAGCGGATATGCGCCGGATTACATTCGTGCGCAGTTTAAAGCTGTCACGCAGAAAACGCCGTCTGAATTTTTAAATCAAGTGCGCATAAACCAGGCAAGGTTCTTGATAGACGTATATTCTGACAGTCTTTCTCTTTCCGAAATCTCCGAAAAATGCGGCTACAACGATTATGTGTACTTTTCAAGGACATTCAGGTCGTTTACGGGACTGTCGCCAAGGCGGTACAAAACTTCCAAATGCATACAATAGGCGCAAAAACGCTTAAAAGCGCATTATTCTATATTGGGGCAGCGAAAAACAAAAAAGCACCTGCATAAAGCAAGTGCCGTTTCTGGTGCACCTTTAGGGACTCGAACCCCAGACCAACCGGTTATGAGCCGGTAGCTCTAACCAACTGAGCTAAAGGTGCAGAACTATTAAATATTCATTGTAGCTTTCGCTGCAACGTGTATTATTATATCACCGAAACCGGATTTTGTCAAGGGCTTTGGAGCAAAAAGATTACATTTTTTCAAAATTATTGTACAAAGCAGAATCCGGAGGTTTTTACGCCTCCGGAAAGTCTACTTACAGTTTTTTACTGCTGTGTGTCAAGCTTAAAGGAAATATCGAGCGTCTGACCTTCATCGCTGTCTTTTTCGCCGTCGCGGTAGACGGTAACGGTGACCTCCTCACCTGCTCTGTTCTTGGCTTTAAGCTCTTTTATATCGTTTACGGTCTTGACTTCGGTTCCGTTATACTTTGTGATTATATCGCCGCGTCTGAGTCCTGCTTTTGCCGCAGAGGAATTCTTATCGATCTGGAACACAAGCACGCCCTGCGGTATACCGTACTGCTTTGCCTCGGCTTCGCTTACGGCTGAACCGGATATACCTATCATACCCGAACCGTATGCAAAATCCTCTTCGGTACGCTCTACGACTTCGCCGTAATCAATGAGCTGATTGATGATAGCCATTGCGCCGTTTATCGGAATAGAAAATCCGATACCCTCATATTCGGAGGTGAGCTTAAGGGTATTTATACCTATTACCTGACCTTTTGAGTTGATCAGCGGACCGCCGGAGTTACCTTTATTGATAGTTGCGTTGGTCTGTATAAGCGTCATTGTCTTTTGTACTCTGCCGTAGTTATCGGTAATCTCAACGTCACGGTTGATTGCGGAAACTATACCGTTTGTAACTGTTCCCATATACTCGATACCCGCAGGACAGCCTATTGCGACTACCTCCTTGCCGACAACGAGCTTATCCGAATCGCCTATTTCCATAGGAACAAGCGTTACGCCTGCCTTTTCGGGATCTATCTTGATAACGGCTATATCGCTTATCGAATCCGAGCCTACAAGCGTTGCTTCGACCTCGGTCTTATCGCTCATTACAACCGTAATCTTCTTTGCGTCCTCGACCACATGGTGGTTTGTGATTATATATCCGTCTTTGTTGAGTACAAAGCCTGAGCCTACCGCTTTTGCCGTACCCGACTGCGGAATGGAAAATCCGAATCCGAAATCATACGACGAGGTGCTCTCGACTTCTACAACAATACCGACTGCGCTCGGAGAACATTTTGCCGCGATCTGCGGAATGGTAAGATCTGCGGAATCTTTATTTGACGGTGCGGTAACGGCTGCGTAATCAGAAGAACCTGCGCTTACATTTGCGGAAGTACCGCTGTTATCCGTTCCTGAAACAAGCTTTCCGTCAGAAACATCACCCGAAGAATGGATATATCCCGCAACCATTACGGTAAGTGCCGCAAAGGAAACCACAAACACGGTGAGAAGTGCCGTTGTAAAGACCTTAAAGCCAGTTACACCTTTATTCCCGTATGCGCGTTTTCTTGCCTTTCTTGCATTTTCGCTGGGTTTCCATTCATAGCCGACACCGCCGTTTGAACCGTTGGTATATCTCACACCGTCGGAAAACTTTTCGGCGCCATTAGTGTGCGGCTGCTCATTATAGGAATAAGAATTTTCCGAACTGCGAGCGCTTTCGGAACCTTGCGTATACGCGTTTTGTCCGTCGGCTGCGCTTTCTTCAAAAAATCCCTGAATCGGCTCGGTTTCATTATGTGTACCGGCGTCGTTCTGCGGAGCTGTGCCGTTTTGGTTTTCATTATCCGCCGTTCTTTTTTCAAAGTCATCATTATACATAAAAATCGTCCTTTCTGCTCGTGACGGCATTAATTATCTTGTTTACAATCATCTCTTCCTTGATTGTGATTATATTGTAAAACATCATTTTGAAATATAATTGTTATGAATGTGATTTTTAGGTGAAAAAATACATTTTGCGAAAAAAATCCGCCGCACCGTTAATTTACGACGCAGCGGAAAGCATTTTTTTAATGTTAAAAATTTATTTTTCAGCGTTTGTTAAGCTCGCTCGAAAGCACATTCAGGCAAAGCTGCAAAGCCTGCGCTCTTGTAAGCGCATCATAGGGTTTAAAGTTTTCGCCGTCGCCGTTTACTATGCCGAAACCGCGCGCTATGGCTATACTTCCGACGTCCTCGGGTTTTAAGCTCATATTATCGGCAAAATCCGTGATAAACACATTCTCAAGTGCCGCAACCTTTTCATAGCCGTAAGAATTTATTATCATCTTTACAGCCTCTGTGCGCGTAAGCGTATCAGACGGAGTATAATCCTTTATACGATAGCTGTAAACAGAGCAGGAGCCGAGAATATCTTTAAACTCATCAGAGGTTATCGGTTTATCGGGTTCAAATTTGCCTCCGTCAAAGCCGATGTCCGCATATGCAAAGCGCTCTATTATATCCTTTGCCCAGGATTCGGATATATCGGTATATTCATAAGGAACTTTTACTTTATATTCTTCGCCGGAATAATCCGCAAGCTTTCCGTCAAGCGCCCTTACGATAGTTGTTCCCATATCATAGCCCGAATATACGGCGCGCACATTAAGGCTTGTTTCGTACAGCTTATCGTAGTCGATATAATCTCCGTTCTTTTCATCTGCAAGGTACTTATTATAGGTATATGTGCTGTTTATCTCATAATTAAGTCCGAATCCGTCGGAATTATAGAGCACGTCGAAAGCTTCTTTGGGAGTTATCGCGTCTGACGGAGATTCAAACTCAACATTATCAAACCAGTTTTTACCATATTCGGTAATCTTTCCCGTCGTCATATCAACCGACGCGTTAAGGTAGTTATATGTGAAATCCACGCCTTCATTCACACGCACAAAGCTGAAATCTGCTATTCCGTATACGGGATTTTCATAAATTCCGTTTGCGGCGTCATAGTTCTTATATGCAATCACGTTATTGTAATTGGGTTCGTCCTTTCTTGTTTTTGCAAACAGTTCGGGTACTGTTGCCTTCAGAAAATCTTCAGCTTTTTTGGCAGCGGCGTCCGCGTCGAGTTTAAGTTCCGGAAGATTAAGCTTATTATTTGTATAGTACCAGAAATCGGGACGCGTTGCGCTGAACGAAAGAAGCTCTCCGGTCTTTGCGTCAACCGTCGCGTAAAGATAAGGATAATATCCGTCGGAATTCTCGTCATACGGTCTTGAGAGGTTTATATTCCATACGTAACCGTCCTCATCGCTGTTATCGGGATAACAGCCGTAACGGTAAGAACCTGTCTTTGAAAGATAAGCCTCAAGCGCTGTAAGCGTCGGATCTATATAGAGAAACTCATTCTGCGTTACGGACTTTACAGCCTCATCTTTGGTTATAAGGCTGTCGAGAACGTCAAGCTGCTCAAGTTCCTTTTCGGAAAGCTGATATCCGCCGTTATCCGAGTCGGCAGCAGCACTTTCCATTGCCCCGAATTTGCTGTCTCCGCCCGAGGCCGCATTAGCCGGTCTTTCATTATTTACCTGCCACGTATCGCGTTCGGTATAAATTTCGCCCGTTACGGCGTCAACCGAGAGATAGTACGTTTCGGGAGTATATACAAGATATGCTTTTCTTGAAAGCAGTTTTCCTGTTTCGTCGTCATACGTGTTCTTGATCCTATACGACAGAATCATATTCTGCTTTGTGCCGAGTATTTCTCTTGCTTTTTGCTCGCCGATTACTTCGGGTGTTTTTCCGAAATCGGGCGACAGATCAAAATTGATATTTACGTCGCAGATCTGCTTTGTAACGTAGTCGAACGTTACGTTTACGCCGTTATCAGGCACAACAATGTCATTTTCAACGCGCACAAAGTCATAGTCGTACTTATGGTAATTGAGATTGCCCGACATATTTGTGTCCGAAAGCTTGATATGACCGTTTGTATAAGGAGCTATTTTATAAATAAACGCGGTTATATCGTCAAGATAAAACTGCGCGCCGTTTTCCGGAAGAACAGCCTTATACGCAACGCTCTCATCGCTCTTTGAGGAATACGAGGAATATGAAGTTATATTTCCGTCGCTGTCGCAGTTTACGGACGTTGACGCGTCGTTATCGGGCGTTGACCAGCCGAGCTGCCAGCCCGAATGATTACGGTAATTTGCCGCACAGTAATACCAGTTAAATTCGGTCTGATCTTCGGGAACGTCTATTTTTGAACGCACTTTTTTGATAACGGCTTCAAGTTCAGCGGTTGTCGGTTCATACGTATCTGCGCCATGCGCCGTAAAGACGGTACCGCACATTATAAGTGCAAGGCACAGAATTAAACTGAGCAGTCTTTTCATAGTATACCTCCGAAAGTAAAATTTATTTTGCCTTTACACTCATACTGACGAAAGAATATGGAAATTTGTTCCACAAATGCCTCAAAAAAATTCATTTTTCATAAACTTTTATGAGAAAATCGCAGGGCGTATGCAGTTCTTCAAGCTCATTCACGGCGTTCTGCGTCTTTTCGGAGCTTTTCCAATAATACGGAGTCATTCCGAACAGCTTTGAAATATACGGCTTTTTTACGTCAATTTCATAGGTAAGCCTTTCGGTATGCACAAGGTTAAAGCCGTCGTAATCGGGTATTTTCTCGGTATTTTCGCGCGCGGTTTCGTAAACGCTTTGTTTAAGCCCGTAAAGGTGCTTTTCGGCGGGGCACGCAACGACGAGTATTCCGCCTTTTTTCAGTACGCGGTAAAATTCAACGTCCGCAACAGGTGCGAAAGCCGAAATTATTACGTCCGCTGTACCGTCTGCAAACGGCAGATCAAAAATTCCCGCAACGCAAAAGTTTATTTTACATTCTTCGGCGGTCTTTTCACGCTTTGCGGCAAGCTTTATTCCCTCTTTTGCAAGGTCTATTCCGGCATATGTACAGGTTACGTTATTCCGGCACATATGATTCCTTACATTTCTCAGATAATATCCCTCTCCGCAGCCTGCGTCAAGCACGAATATGTCAGTTTTATCACGGCACGCGTTATACGCTATTTCAGAAAGCTTTTTTGCAAGCGGTTCATAAAATTCCTGTTCGAGAAAATCACGTCTGTCAAGGCACATCTGTTTTGAATCGCCCGAGAGCGCGCTTACGCCTTTTTTGCAGGACGCAAGGTTAACGTACCCCTCTTTTGCAACGTCAAAATTATGACGGTTTACGCACGCATAGCTGTTTTGCTCTCTTATCAATTTTTCGCCGCACACGGGGCAAATATATTCTGCCATACTTTTATTTTTTCTCCGTTATTCTAAGTATTTTAAAGCAAAAAGCCGGACAGTGCATTGCCCGGCTGATATTTTTGTCTGTTTTCAGTCTATTATTTTCAAAAACTCATCATACGACGGCGAATATTCAACCGAAAGTCCGTTCTTTACACTGTCATAAAATTCGCCTGCTCTCTTTGAAGCGTATTTATTTACGACGTCATAATATGCGGAGCTTGAAACAAAATCCGAATTATTGAATTCGCAGCGCTTGATTATGTGATAGCCGTAGGTTGTTTCGACAACGCCGCTTATTTCTCCGGGTTTAAGCTCATACGCCGCCTTTTCAAACGGCTCTACCATTTCGCCCTTTGTGAAGTAATATCCGTTTTTATTTACGGTCATACCGGGATCTTTGCCGTAAAGCTCGATAAGTTTATCGAAATCCTCGCCGGCTGCGGCTCTTTTATGCAGTTCTTCGGCGGTCTGCTTTGCGTTCTCGTCGGTGCTGAGTACAAGTATATGTTTTGCGCAGATATAATTCTCGGAATTTGCAAAGTTTATAATATCGCTTTGGGTATATCCGTATTCTGCGTTTTCGCCGAACAGCTTTACGGTTTCGGTACCGTAAAGTGCGTAAAAAAGCTGGTCGCGGCAGAGCGCCCTGTCGGTTATTCCGTTGATATTTAAGAACAGCTTATAGTTCTGTCCGTAGTTTGCGCGCATTGTATAATATGCGGAATAGAACTTCCTGAGGTCGCTGTATGAAAGTTTTATACCCTTCTTATTTGAAGTATCAAACACTGCTGCCGACATTTTAAACACGGACTCTATCTGTTTTTTAAGTTCTTCGCCTTTATAGTTTTCCGACAGAGTATGATAATAATACTTATATTCGGCAAGGCTGTAATCCACTCCGCCCACCGTTATCATTGTAAAATCATCAAGTGTTTCGGCGCTTGTCATAGAGTATGCAATGTCCAGAAGTTCCTTTGCGGTATATTCGCTCTTTGGCTTTTCAAGCGTGAATTTAACGCGCGAGTCGGGCTTTACCACTCTTCCGATAATGGCTGCGGCACGCTTTCTTGTCACGCTGCTTTCGGGATAGAATATTCCTGTCTTATCGTTTCCGTTAAGTATACCGGCGTTATAGAACATAAGCACGGATTTGAAATAAGGCAGATCCTCGGTTACGTCGGGAATTTCCGTGACCGCATTAATTGCGGGAAAATACTCTTCGGGGAGCGCCTTTGCAAACAGCGTTACCATTGAACGGCTTGAAAGAGGCGCGGTATAGTCCGAAAACTCGTTCTCTGAGATTATCTTATTATCCAGAGCAAAAAGAACGTATTTATCGTACCAGTTTTGCGCGTTTTCGGCTTCGTCGATCTGCTTTTCGTTATACAGGCTGTGCAGTCTTGCGGCAACGGTTATACCCTGCGCAACGGTAAGCGTGCTTTCGGTATCGAATTTATCTGCGGCAACGCCGTCCATAAGTCCGTATTCGTAAACGTCGGCGACATTTGAGCCGAACCAGTCGGTGCTCCTCACGTCCGAAAAGTTATTGTTATAGTCTCTTGTCTTTGAAAATTCCTTTTGTTCGGCTAAGACCGAAAGTGACGCCGCAGCGGCAAAAGCTGCAATCATCAAAGCAATTATTATCTTTTTCATCTTGTGCTCCTTTTAAATTAAAGCGGCATTTGTTTTATGCTTTCGGTATATTATACACTATATTTATATAAATTGCAAGTACGGCGCCGAATGTGCCGTATTTATACAAAATATCCGTTTATAATGAGCAGGGTTGCTAAGGACAGTTATGTTTTACAGGAACGCTGAGCATTGCGAAGGGCAAGAGAATTGAGAGAAGTTTAGGCTTCTCTCTTTTTTCTTGCCCTTTTTCTGTTTATAGCGGTACATTCGACTATTGAACCGCCTTTGAGTACAATTATGATAGAAACTTAAAGGAGGTTACGATATGCGAGATAAGAAGTATTACATAGCGCTTGATGATTTTGAACGGCGGGTGGTTGTGAACTGCTTGAACGAAATGCGAAACAACCTTATTGCCAAAGGTAAGTACACCGATGCGGTGGACGAGGTTTTGCTGAAAATCATTGATGCAAAACAGAAGAAATTCAAGGTAATCTACAAGGAGGCATGATTATGGAAAAGGTTATTTATGATGAAAAGAACGGTCTTTGGTACGAACTGCAAGGCGACTATTACATTCCCTGCTTGAAGTTGCCGGATGAAGAACAACAGCCTATCGGTATATGGGGACAGCGGCATTTACGGTATATCAAGCAAAATCGCAAGGTTTTATATCTTAATCTGCTGACAAGCGGAAAATTGAACGGCTACCTCGCAGACCTCAACAAGCAGGCGGAAGAAATGTTTTCTCTGCTCGTAAAACAGATGGCAGAGCGTGATGGCGTGACCGAACAACTCAAAGCAGAAAATCAACTGAAATGGGTTGCTCGGATGAATAACATCCATAGCCGAGCAACAGAATCTGTAAATGATGCAATCATATTTTCATAAAGCAAGCCTTGCGGTTTTTGCCGCAAGGCTTGTTAATTTTATAGGGATATGTTCTTTGGGAGAATCAGTTCAAGTCCAACAAACGGAGGCACCATTTGTGTTGCGGTACTAAAAGTGTCATTCTTGAGATACCTGTCTTAAAACAGCGTCAAATTTCGGCGCATATTTCTTCAAGGCAATCGGTCTACCACCTTCGTCAATAAAACAATGTGTTGAAGATGCAATCGCCACAATCTCGTTGGTGTTTGAATTTCTCATTGTATATGACAAAAACACTTTAACACCGGTGTATTTTTCCAATGCCATCTCAATCTCAATCTCATCGCTATAGGTAGTTGTATGCTTATATTCACAATTTACGGAAACAACCGGGGATGTAATGCCTTCTTTTTCAAGACTGGTCATCGGATAACCGATTTCAGACAGAAAATTCATCCTGGCTTCTTCCATAAAACGAATATAGTTTGAATGGTGGGTTATTCCCATTTTATCGGTCTCATAGTAGTTGACCCTATGTATGTACTTGCTCATAAAACACTCACTTTTCTTCATTCATCAACTCACCCAAGGTTGTTTCGCCCCAACTGTAGTTTGTCATGTAACTTCCTTTGAATAGTTGAGAAAATTCTTCTTTACCGGATAAATAGTTGTACAGATCGCACTCAACCTTATCCATCACGATACGGCGCTTTCCGTCAACGGCTTCAACAATATCGGTAATCCCGTATTCCTCTAAGGTGCTTTTCAAACGGAGGGCAACTTTACGGTATCTGGAAAGAGTCAAGGTGTTTGCGGGTTCATCCTCCCACAAGAAGCTGATGGCTTCCTCGGAAGTAACATATCCTCCCTTACGGTCAACAAGCAAAGCTAAAAGCTCCTTGGACTTTTTGTTGCGGAAGACAATCGGGGTATCTCCCACAAAAACATCGAAATATCCGAAAGTACGGATAGATACAGTACGATTTTCGGGTAAGGTTTGTTTCACGACCTCTGAGCCGCCTTCTACCGGATAGAGCATAACATAGCGTGAAGAATTGGCATTCGGTTCTTTCTCGGAACAGATTGCTTTAATTTTGCGCTCTGTTTCAGACTGATAGTCAAAATAAGCGAATTCAGCTTCTCCCGTTCTCAGCAATTCCGCAAAATTCTCATAAGCTACTTCGCTATACGCAGCAAAGTTCTCTACGGGGGTAAATCGCTCGGTCAACGGCAGCCATTCTTCCTCGGTATAGCCGAAGAATTCGCAAACATTTTCGGTGGCATACAGCGGCTTTACCAGACCTTCCGCTGTAACTTCAAAGGCTGCAATACCGTCGGAAAAATGCATGACTAAATCACGCATTTTTTCTTTCAACTGATTGTTTTCCTCCCTCAATGCCACAGAATCCGTTATCTCTTTTGTCTCACGGCAACAATAGAAGCTAACCGATTCATCAACTTTAATAAATAGGCCTGTATATTGCTTGATGTTACCATCGGTAGAACGAGCTTTGTAGGTGATCTGCGGCGGCTTGCCGTCAATTCCGCTCAGCCTCTTTTGGCAGAAATCCTTAAAAAATCGACGAACAGCGTCTTGTTGTTCCGCGTTTACAGAATCGATGAGCCATTTTTCCAATGCATCTTCAATCTGCATTGCTATATTTTCAAACCGCTTAAAATAGGATGCTTTCTCACAATGCAGACATTTTACAGTATTCGCATCCAGATTGAACTCAAAAATCTTATCGTAAACATCAGTAAGGGCTTTCAGATAGCGTTTGCTTTCGCTCGTCTTTCGTGCCTGATAGCGTTCCGTAACATCCATACAAACGCTTTGGAACTCTGCTTCGCCCTGCTCGTTGATGCATTTTGTAACCCATCCGAAAACATGTGCACGGGTTCCGTCACACCGAAGCAAGGTCATATCTCCGGCGATAGGAGCCTCCACAGAGAAAACCCGATTCAGATATTTTGAAAATCTGCGGCGTTCTTCCATCGGAATCATCAAAAAGATATTGCTTTTATACATTTCCTGATAATCTATTTCTCCGTCTTTCACTTCGGGGAAACGCAGAAGCTCGATCATCTTAGGATTGATATATGTAATCCTCGGTTGCTTTTCACAAGTATATCTTAAAAATCCGCACGGAACAGTTTCGTTCAAAAATTGCAGATCGGTATTTTCGTTTTTAATATTGGTTATGTCTGTCAAAACAGAATGTCCGATGAGTGTTCCGTCATCCAATCTCCTGGGCGTAACGGTATCTCTCACACAGATAATTGTACCGTCCTTCTTTACAAGGCGGTACTCACCGGCAAGAGGTTGTTCATTCATAATTATTCTTTGAATAAAGTCGGAATACTTTTCGCGATCAGCCGGGTGAACTCGAAGTGCATATAGATCCCTGCTGTCATCCAACAGTTCTTCTCTGCGAACACCGAGCAAATCACACAGATTCTGACTCACATAGCTTAAGTGTGCCGGCGTGGTCAAAATATATTGGTGAAAGCCACTGATTTGTTGATTCAGTATATCCTCCATATTATCTAACATATCTTTCATAGCAACTCCTTTTTGCAGAGCCAAATTCTCTGCCCACAGGGGATATAGTCCAATTTTATATTTAAGTATACCATATAAATATGAAAAAATTTCGATTTCTTATGAAAAAATTTCGATTTCTATAAAATTTCGAAAAATTACTCAGCAACAGCAAACGCAAGAGCCTGTTCGGACTCGTGAGAAATACTGATATGAATGCGTTTAACACCAAGTTTCTCTGCTTGTTTTAGTGCGCCGTTGTAAAGAATAATTTGAGGTTGTCCCTGTGCAGTATGCCTCACTTCAATATCTTTTATGGTGAAGCCGTAGAAGCCTGTGCCTAAACTCTTGCTCGCAGCTTCTTTTGCTGCCCATATCCCCGCCGCCGAGGGAATCTGCTTATCTGCAATATAATTTTGCTCATATTCCGTAAATAGCTTATCAACCAATCGGGTATTATTCATTTTTTCTTCGAAGCGTGGGATGCTTACAGTATCACATCCCACGCCCTTGATACAGATATTCATTTTCATACAGTTTCATTCTGACTGCGAAGGACAGTCTTTTGTATTTTGCCGCTGATTGTCTTGGGCATCTCGATTACGAACTCAATAATGCGAATCCATTTGTATTCTGCAAGCTTTTGATTACAGAAATTTTTGATCTCCAACTCAAGCTCCTGCGAAGGCTCATATCCTGCACCAAGAACAATAACCGCCTTGATTGACTGACCTCTCAGCGCATCCGGTACTCCGATTACGCTGCATTCTACAACAGCGGGATGCTCCATCAGCACATTTTCCACTTCGTAAGGTCCTACTCTGAAACCGCCTGTCTTTATAATATCGTCGAAGCGACCGTGGAACCAATACCGACCATTTTCGTCCATATACGCAGCATCACCCGTATGGTACACACCGTCACGCCAAACATAACTATACTGTTCCTCATTGTCCAGATATGCGGCGAACACACCGGGTTGCTTGCCCGCTTTTTCGGGAACAATAACAACCTCGCCTATTTCATAGGTGTCGACGGGTTTTCCGTTCTTTCCGCGAAGCTCAATATTGTAAAAGGGCGAGGGTGTACCCATAGAACCCTCTACAGCATCGTAACCTTTGAAATTTGCCATCAATAACGTTGTCTCGGTCTGACCGTATCCCTCGCAGAGTTGAAGTCCGGTGCGTTCTGTAAACTTACGGAATACTTCGGGAGCCAACATTTCACCTGCCGTTGTTGCATGTTTGAGCGACGGCATATCGGGAATACCTTTACGCACAAGGTAGCGGTAAACCGTAGGAGGCGCGCAGAAAGAAGTTACGCCATAACGATTGATCACAGCGGTTAATTGTTTGGGTTCAAAGTTATCGAAGTCATACACCATGACGGCGCTGCCGACGAGCCACTGTCCGTAAATCTTTCCCCAGGATGCCTTTGCCCATCCTGTTTCCGCAACTGTGAAGTGAAGTCCGTTATCCTCTGCCTGATGCCAATACTTTGCTGTGACGATATGTGCGAGAGGATAGCTGTGCTCGTGAATGACGCCTTTGGGATAACCGGTAGTACCCGATGTGAAATACAACATCATCGGATCGGTAGCTAAGGTCTGCACACGCTCAAATTTTTCAGGGGCTTCTCTCATAGCCTCCGTCAGATTTTCAAAGCCGTCTGCATCCTTCTGAACGCACCACAGTTTTGCCGTCATGTTTGCCTCTTTCAGCGCCGCAGTGATTTTTTCGGGCACCTCATTCTGTGTGGTACACACAATCGCTTTTACTTTAGAGGACTTAATGCGATATACAAAGTCACTGACCGTCAGCATATGGGTCGCCGGGATCATTACCGCACCCAGCTTGTGCAGCGCAACTGCCGCAAACCAATATTCATAGTGCCGCTTCAAAATCAATATCACACGGTCGCCGTGACCGATTCCCGCACTGCGAAATACATTTGCCATCTGATTGCTGTATTTCTTTATATCTGCAAATGAAAAAATATGCTCTTCGCCTTCAACATTGCACCATACAAGCGCACGTTTCTCCGGTGTTTCATCTGCAATTTTATCGACAACATCATAACCGAAGTTAAAGTTGTCGGGATATTCAAGTGTCAATTTTTGCAGCCTGCCGTTTTCATCGACAATCTCATTACAATACTGTTTGTATATGCTCATATTTACTCCTTAATAACAGCACTGACGCCAAGATTACGGAATCTGTCATAGCGATTCTGCGTCAAGTCAATATCGCCGGACAATTCCTTGATTTCTTCCGTTAAAATGGTACGGATGCGGTCGTAAAATTCTTTTTTGCCGATGTCATTTTCGGAAAGGATGCGTTCTATTACGCCAAGGCTCTTAGCATCCTCGGCGGTTAATCTAAGGCTTGCTGCCGCAGTTTCTGCCTTGGCAGAGTCTTTCCAAAGAATACTTGCACAGCCCTCCGGTGAAATAACGGAATACACGGCATTTTGCAGCATCCATACTCTGTCCGCAGTCGCAAGTGCAAGAGCACCACCGCTGCCGCCTTCGCCAATCAAAATAGAGATAATCGGCACACAAAGCGTAGACATTTCCAGCAGGTTTTCTGCTATTGCCTGTCCTTGCCCCCGTTCTTCAGCACTGATTCCACAGTACGCACCGGAAGTATCCACAAAGCAAACAATCGGTCTGCCGAATTTCTCTGCCTGCTTCATAAGACGCAGGGCTTTGCGGTAGCCTTCCGGCTGAGGCATACCGAAATTGCGGTAAGTACGCTCTTTTGCAGTATGACCTTTCTCAATCGCAATTACCGTCACGGGAGTGCTATCCAGCTTCGCAATCCCACCTACGATAGCGGGATCATCCGCATAACGGCGATCACCGTGAAACTCGATAAAGCCCTTGAAAATGTTTTTAATATAATCAAGCCCCGTCGGTCTTTTGCTGTCACGGGCAAGTTTTACTCGTTCGAAAGCTGATTCGCTCACATCATCGCCCTCCCATCGTGCATTTTTAACAGCTCAGTCAAATATTTCTTTTGGTTGGAGCGCGGAATAATGCTGTCAATGAATCCGTGTTCCAGTACAAATTCAGACTTTTGGAATCCTTCCGGGAGAGCTTTCTTTGTTGTCTGCTCAATCACCCTCGCACCTGCAAAACCGACAGTTGCACCGGGTTCTGCAAGAATAATATCTGCTTCCGTAGCAAAGCTTGCCGTCACACCGCCTGTAGTGGGATCGGTGAGGACTGCAATATATAAAAGCCCGGCATCACTGTGCCGCTTAACTGCCGCACTCGTTTTTGCCATCTGCATAAGGGATAAAAGCCCCTCCTGCATGCGAGCACCGCCCGATACGGTAAAACCGATAACCGGCAAACGATGCTGCACGGCATATTCAAACAGTGTGGTTATTTTTTCGCCAACGGCACTGCCCATACTGCCCATCATAAAGTACGGCTCCATAACAAACAGACAGCATTTTTGTTTGCCAATGGTAGCTGTACCGCAGACTACTGCCTCTTTTTCGTTGCTTGCCACACGGACAGTTTCTATCTTATCTTTATATCCGGGAAAATTCAGCGGATTATCTGCTATCATATTGGAATACAATTCACGAAAACTTCCTTTATCGGTTATCGTCTGTATGCGCTGACGTGCCTTCATGCGAAAGTGATGGCCGCAAGGACAGACAAGATCATTCGCCCAGAGACGACTCAGCGGAATGTCTTTGTGACAATTCGGACAATTTTTCTCAGGCTCTCCGGCATCACGCTGAACGGGAGCAGAAGTACGCCCGCCTTCTTCTAATTGATTTTTAGGCTTCAAAAAATTGAGTAATGCCATTTGATCACCTGTTTCCCATAAAAGTTAAATCATAGTTGCCGGATGTAAAGCGTTCATCCTCAACAATCCGCAGTTGTTCCTCAATGTTTGTCGGTATGCCGTCAATCACCAATTCACAGAGCGCCGCCCTCATTTTACGGAGGGTTTCTTCCCGGGTTTTTGCGTACACAATTAGTTTTCCAAGAAGTGAATCGTAGTAAGGTGATACGACTGTGCCTGCAACCAAGCAGGTATCAAATCGCACAGACGGACCTCCCGGAACATGGAGCATCTTCAAAGCTCCGCAGCTACCTGCGTTGATGCGACATTCGATTGCTGAACCTTTTATTTTGACATCTTTTTGTGTGAAATTCAGCGGAATACCGGCTGCAATACGAATCTGCCATTTCACAAGATCAAAGCCTGTCAGCATTTCTGTTACACAGTGCTCCACTTGCAGCCGTACATTCATTTCCATAAACCAGAAGTTGCCTTCACGGTCAAGCAGAAATTCAAGCGTACCGGCACCTACATAGCCGATCTTCTTTACGGCATCTACCGCAAGCTCTATAATCTTTTGACGTTGCTCATCACTAACAGCAGGAGAAGGTGTTTCTTCCAGTAGTTTTTGATTTCTTCTCTGGAGAGAGCAGTCACGGTCTCCAAGGCACACGGCATTTCCGTGTTCGTCGGCAAGAATCTGCAATTCCACATGCCTTGCGGGAAAGACATATTTTTCAAGATATACACTGCCATCTCCAAAGGCACTAATTGCTTCGCTTGTAGCTTGATGATAGGCATCCTCCAGTTCATCTTCCGAGCGGATCAGACGGATGCCCCGTCCACCGCCGCCTGCACAGGCTTTGAGCATTACGGGATATCCGATCCTGTCGGCTGCTCGCTTTGCTTCCTGGGCGGAAGCGACCGCTTTTGTTCCCGGAATGACCGATAGCCCCGTACCTCGAATCAGCTCTTTCAAGATCGCTTTATCACTAAGGCGTTCCATGCTTTCGGGATCCGGACCGATAAATACCAATCCGTTCTTTCTGCAGGCACGGGCAAAATGTGCATTTTCAGAAAGAAATCCATAACCGGGATGAATCGCCTGGGCACCTGCTAAAATAGCGGTGCTGATAATTTGGTTTTCATTCAGATAGCTTTCCGAGGCTTCGGGGCCTCCGATGCAATAGCTTTGATCGGCAAGCGCCACGTGAAGGGCGTTTTTATCTGCCTCGGAATATACAGCAACCGTAGCTACGCCCATTTCCTTGCAAGCGCGAATGATGCGGACAGCGATCTCGCCACGGTTGGCGATCAGTATTTTTGAAAACATAGTTTATGCTCCTGTAATTGCAAAGGAAAATTCTGCCGATACGCATAGCCGTCCGTCCACCGTAACTGTACCTTCAGCAAAGTAGAAAGGGTGCTTTGCTCGTTTGATACGGCACTGTGTTTCAACGGTGTCACCGGGTTTGACAGGCGAACGGAATTTTACATTATTAAGTCCTGTATAAACGGGTAATTTACCTTCGCTCATTGCATCCTGCATCAGTACGCAAGCGGACTGAGCCAGTATCTCACAGAGAATAACGCCCGGCACGATAGGATTATCAGGGAAATGTCCCTTGAGGAAGAACTCATCACCACGGACGGTATAATGCCCGACAGCGGTGCCGTTCTTGTTTTCCACATCGTCAAGAAGCAGCATATTGTCTCTGTGAGGAAGTATATTCATTATTTCTTCTCTGTTCATAGCCTTACCTCTTGATACGGAACAATTCTGTTCCGTATTCTACAACCTGCCCATTTGTAACGCAGATCTCCGAAATGACGCCTTCTTCTTCAGCAGTAATTTCATTCATCATTTTCATCGCCTCGACAATACAAAGAGTTTGCCCCTTTGTCACCGTATCGCCGATAGAAACATAGGAATCAGCATTTTCAGCGGGAGCTGCATAAAACACACCGACGATGGGCGATTTTACGCTGATGTAGTCTTTCGGTTCGGACGGAGCCTGTGTTGTGCCGGTAGGTTCAGGAACAGAATATACGGTTTCTTGCACCGAAGTCCCAACGGAACGCTCCAAACGGACCTTACTGTTTTCTTCTGTGATTTCAAGTCCGGTCAGCCCAAGCTCCTTCATCAGCTCGGCATATTTGCGAATATCTGTTTCTTTCATCGGATTACACCTTTCTGAAAGCAAGACAAGCGTTATGACCGCCAAATCCAAGAGAATTGGAAAGTGCTAGTGTAATGTCTGCTTCCACGGCAGTATTCGGCACACAGTTCAGATCACAATTTTCATCCTGCTCATCCAAATGGATTGTAGGAGGAATCACGCCCTCGTTGAGTGCAAAAAGGCAAGCCAGTGCTTCAATTGCACCTGCTGCGCCAAGCATATGTCCTGTCATTGACTTTGTGGAGCTTACATACGCTTTCTTTGCGTTATCTTCGCCAAGGGCTTTCTTAATAGCAGCCGTCTCAATCACATCATTCATTGGAGTACCCGTGCCGTGTGCATTGACATAAACGGTATCCGTATCTGTATAGCCTGCTTCCTTCATAGCGTCCATCATTGCCTGTGCGCCGCCACGCGCATCGGGATGCGGTGCTGTGATATGATGAGCGTCGCAGGTTGAACCGTAGCCGCACACCTCACCGTAAATCTTTGCACCACGAGCTTTTGCGTGTTCGTATTCTTCAAGTACCAGTGCAACAGCACCTTCACCGATAACAAATCCACCCCTGCGCTTATCAAAAGGCAGGGATGCCTCGTCGGGATTTTCAGAAGTGGAAAGCGCCTTCATATTCACAAAACCTGCGATAGCAGAAGGAACAATGGCGGCTTCGGCACCGCCGGTAATTACGGCATCCGCATACCCGTGACGAACAAGGCGCATAGCTTCACCGATAGCATTGGAACCGGAAGCGCAAGCCGTAACAGCAGGCATGGCAGAGCCACGGCAATCGTGGCGAATGGCAATCATACCGGCTGCCATATTGCCGATCATCATAGGTACAAACAGCGGAGAAACACGGCGGGGGCCTTTCTCCATCAGCTTGGTGTGCTCCATTTCAAAAGTACCGATGCCACCGATACCCGTACCGAATATAACGGCAAAGCGTTCGGGCTCAACAGTACCTTCGACACCGCTTTCGTCCACTGCCTGCTGTGCTGCTGCAACGGCAAACTGTGCATAGCGATCAGTACGAAGCACATCATTAATCTCTAAGTATTCTTTGGGATCGAAGTCCTTGACTTCGGCAGCCAACTTTGCCTTATATTTCTCTGTATCAAAAAGTGTAATGGGAGCAATGCCGTTTTTGCCGTTCTTCAAACCGTTCCAGGTATCAGCCACATTGTTTCCCAAAGGGGTAATTGCACCGATACCGGTAACAACAACTCGTCTGTTTTCACTCATATTTTTTCTCCTTACATAGCGAGGCCACCGTCAATACGGAGGACTTCGCCGGTTACGTATTTTGCAGTTATAAGATATGCCACTGCATCTGCCACATCATCTGTTTCGCCCATCTTGCCAAGGGGGATCATATTCAGAAGCGGATTGTCTGTCTGATTTCCTGTCATATCCGTTGCGATAAAGCCGGGTGCAACCGCATTACAACGGATGCCCTTCGGCGCAAGCTCCTTTGCCACAGACTTTGTAAGTCCAATAAGACCTGCTTTCGAAGCAGAGTAGTTACACTGACCTGCGTTTCCCATAATTCCCGCAACAGAAGCCATATTGATTATGCAGCCTTCACGAGCTCTGATAAACAGTCCTGTCATATGACGGATCATGTTGAAAGCGCCTTTGAGATTGGTATCCAGAACCGAATCAAAATCTTCTTCTTTCATCATAGCAAGCAGACCGTCACGGGTAATGCCTGCGTTATTGATAAGAATTTGTGCTGTACCAAACTCAGTTTTAATCTTTGCAACGGTTTCCTTTGCCGCAGAAAAATCAGCAACATTGCATTGATAAGCTTTTGCTTCCACGCTGTATTCCTGCTTGCATTTTTCGCAAACCCTCTCTGCGGCGGCCCTACTGCCTGCATAAATGACAGCTACATTAGCACCCATTGATGCCAACTTATATACGATTGCCTCACCGATGCCACGAGAACCACCGGTTACAACTGCTGTTTTTCCTTTTAACATACATCCACCTCCGCCAAATAATCGTTCACCGATACAGCTTTTACTTCTGCATCAATTTTCTTAATCATATTGGTAAGTGTTTTGCCGGGACCGATTTCAATAAAAGCATCAACGCCGTCGGCAATCATATTACGGATGATCTTTTCCCACTGCACAGGGCTGCATATCTGCTTAGAAAGCAAGCCTACAACATCATCCGTATAGACTTCGGCGGTCATATTGGAATAGAGCGTAATGCTTCTTTCCTTAGTCTCTGCCTTTTCCAGTTCTTCGGCAAAAGACTCTGCTGCTGCTTTCATAAAAGGTGAATGGAAAGCTCCTTTTACTTTCAGCGGAATGGCTCTGCCGCCTGCCGCCTTGACATCGGCAAAAAAGTCCGTCATTTGAGAGGAAATACCTGATACGGTGATCTGTCCGGGGCAGTTGAAGTTTACGGGATAAACTTCGGAATATTTATTGCATACCTCCTGCACCCGTTCGGGTGTCAGCTTTACAACTGCCGCCATAGATGTATCAAATCTTTCAGCCTCGCTCTGCATCAATTCTCCGCGTTTGCAGACAAGGCGGAATCCTGTCTCGCTGTCAAATGCTCCGCTGACCGTTGCGGCAACGACCTCACCGAGAGAAAAACCGGCAACCACATCGGGAGCAATTCCTTTTTCAATCAGAACAGTTGCCGCCGCAAGCTCCATTGCAAAAAGGCAAGGCTGTGTGTTCTTGGTTTCCTTTAATTCTTCTTCCGTGCCATGAAAGCACTGAGAAGATGTGCCGGGGCGGATGTCGTCGCATAGGTCAAAAATCTTTTTAGCAACCGGATATTTTTCATACAGGTCTTTTCCCATACCGGGGAACTGGTCGCCCTGACCTGAAAATACAAATGCTATTTTACCCACTCTTTTGCCCTCAGAAGGATAGGCTCGGCTTCCTCCATAACTTCCTTAACAATTTCTGCCGCAGGCTGCTCTTTCTTGACCATAGCGGCGATCTGACCGGAGAGAAAACACCCCTTTTCGTTGTCACCTTCCTGTACAGCAAGCCTCAATGCACCGGTTGCCAGCGCTTCCAATTCTTCGTCCGGCATACCGCCGTATTCAGCCTTGGAATACTCTCTGGCAAACTGCGTGCGGAGACTGCGAACGGGGTGTCCCAAGCGCTTACCTGTTACCATCGTACAAAGATCCGTGGCTTTTAAGATCTTTTCCTTATATGTGGGATGAATCGTGCATTCATTAGCACTAAGGAAACGGGTTCCCATCTGCACACCGCAGGCACCGAGCATAAATGCTGCGGCAACCCCTCTGCCATCTGCAATACCACCTGCGGCAATGACCGGCAAAGTGGTCGCATCGCAGATTTGCGGAACAAGCACCATCGTGGTAAGCTCGCCAACATGACCGCCGCTTTCGCCACCCTCTGCAATAAGAGCAGAAGCACCGAGGCGAGTCATCAGCTTCGCCATAGCAACTGAAGCCACAACAGGAATAACCTTAATTCCTGCAGCAAGCCATTCCTTAATATATTTAGATGGATTGCCTGCACCCGTGGTTACAACCTCAACTTTTTCTTCTATAACAACTTTTGCAACCTCATCCGCAAACGGACTTAGAAGCATAATATTTACACCAATAGGTTTATTGGTGATCCTCTTGGCAACTTGAATATGCTGTCTGACATAATCACCAGGAGCATTTCCTGCCGCAATAATGCCAAGACCGCCGCCGTTGGACACGGCAGCGGCCAGTTTACCGTCAGCGATCCAAGCCATACCACCTTGAAATACCGGATATTCAATACCCAGCATTTCACAAATTGCTGACTTAATCATAAGCATCAACCCTGCTTGCTCTGGATGAACTTATCCAGGTCGTCAATGGTCTCCACTTTCTGGTCCAATTCAATTTCGATGCCGATTTCGTCCTCCAGGTTCATAAGAAGCTCTACCGTGTCAAGAGAGTCGATGCCAAGCTCAGAGAACTTGCTTTCTGGCTTTACAGCAGAAACATCACAGCCTGTGCGTTCCGAAACGATTTTTGCAATAGCGTCAAAGTACATAATTGAATGCCTCCAAAATAAAAATTTCAAGCAGTTTTTTGCTGTTTGTCGACATTCATTATACTCAAGTGCTGTTCCCAAATCGCACCACGATCGTTCCTTTTGCGTTCCAAATTTATAAAAATATTGTGAATTCTTTGTCAGTGATTGGAACCAAGTATAGGTACCTCCCTTAATACAAACACAAAAACACCCCGTTGGGAACTCAGTAATTTCTGCATTCCCAACGGGGTGTTTTGGCTTTTTACGGGTGAAATATTCCTTTCTTTTTCAGTTTGTCCCGCATCTTATCAAGTCCCTTATGATAGATGTTCTCCGCCGCTTCCGCAGAGGATAGCTCGTTCTTGTAAGCAATTTCTTGGAATGTGTGCGGTCTGAACTTTGGACTTTTCATACTATGGCAATCGGGGCAGAAACCGATGTGAGAGCGTATGACCTCACGCTCACGGTAAGAAAGCTCGTCTAAAGCGCCGAATACCGCTTCGCAGGATCTCACTTACCGTCTTTTCGGACAAACCAACTTCATCGGATATTCTTTTCAGCGTTTCGGGATCATTCCTGCTGTTGTAGGCGGCATATAACAGCATTACATTACGCAGATTTTGGTATTCATCGTTACTCTGTACCGTAAAGCCGGTGCGCATCGTGCGGATATAATTATGAATTTCCTCCCACATAATACGGGTTTTATAGGTTATAAACGGTGTGCCGCCATTGGGGTTGTATTTCTCTAATGCCCGCAGGATACCAAGTACACACGCTTCCTTTATATCAAGAAAATGCCCGAACATAGCATACCGCTGCACAATGCCCATAACGGTTGTATTCAGCGTTGGCTCATAGTAATGCAGAAACCAAGACAGATACTTTTCGTCTTTTTCGGTAAGGTATAATTCAATATATTCCTGCAAATCGTCTTTTCTCGGCGGTACCGGAGAAAGACGGTAGATATATAATTCCTTTTGCCATTCCTTCACGGCACTCACCCCCTAATTTGCAAAATTGCCGTTACTTTAATCGTTTGTAGGTCAGCGCATATAATGCTTCCCGTGTCATATCTCTTTTGAATTGTTCGGCGGTGTATCCGTCGCCGTGGATTGCCAATGTTTTCAGCTCGTCTGCAATCTCTTTTGACATCGTTGCAAATTCTTTTGTAATCGTGCCTTTGGATAGCTCGGCTCGGATGCAGTTACAACGCTTTTTATGGATGCTCAGTATCGGGTGAGCTTCCACCTTTTCTTTTTTGCCCATAATAACCGCATACTGTCTGCAAGTCATTTTCTCACCGTTATACTCATAGGGAGCAATTCCGTTGCAGTATTTTTGCCTACGGGCAGAGGTCATAAGGAAATACTTTTTGCAAATTTCGCATTGTCTTGGGTAATGCCCGTGATGCAGACCTTCAAAGAAATCCGTAATTACAAAGCTATAATAATTTTCAAAATATAAGCGCCGTGCTACCGTTGCGGTTTTACTGCGGCTGGATTTCTTAATACCTACGTATTCTGTTTCCACGGGAAAGGCTACAGAACCGAATATATCAAGTGCTATGGGCAATAGATAGTCCTCGTTAAACTTTTCGGCTTCATCTATGCGGGATACGAAATCCTGCAGGCCGTGAAAGGCGTTGCGCATATCCTCTTTTAGATCGTTGTAAAAATCCAGAGTAAAGAACACCTCATTGAGCAAATCCCGTGCTTCCGTCATAAATTCCTTATCATAGGAGTTCGGGACACGGTCAAGCCAAGCCTGCTCAGAAGTCATATTATAAACCTCTGCCTTGCGCCGCCAAAATTCTGTTATCTTTTTATGGTTTTCCTCTGTAAAAAGATTTGCCACACGCTCCCGTTCGGTCTTAGTATCCAGCATATTAAACGGACTCAACCAAGGAAGTGCCTTAAAGATATGCTGCATACGCTCACCGACTTCGAGAAAATCCCGTACATCCATATATCCAATATCAAGCGTTTTTTCCAAATGCAAGTTATCCGTAGTGAATACGGCAATACGGGCGGCAGTGTCATTTTCGTAATACTCATTCAGCAGATGGGTGGCGAAATACCCTGCTTGATACACTTTGCCGCCGATATGCACTCTGCCGTCACGATAGTCAGCGGTAAAATATTCAACCTTTTCACGCATAGTTTCTTGCCCTCCATCCTAATTCTAACATATCAAGTGTCCAATAAATGTCCCTTTGCAATTTTCCAAAAAAAATATTGATTATTTTTAGGTTGCAACGCCAATTTTGAAAGTCACCTTTTAATCAGTATATCATAAAAGTGCCGTATTTTCAATAGATTTGCAGTAGTTGCGCCAATCGTTTTGAATGAGTTGCGTAATACTTGCTGTTTGACCTTCATCTCCCTATTCTATAAAGTAGAGGGAGCGAAAACCTCACAATACTCTGGGCATTGCCGTCGGGAAACCGGCGGCTTTTTTATTGCCCGAAAACGAAAGGAGGAAAAGTCTATGATGAAGATCACGCCAAAGCAAGTGAAGCGTGTTCACCGCCTTGTCAGAGAGCTTTGCGCCAACTGTGATGAGGACGGCAACTGCATCCTGCTTGACGATGGCAAAGCACACCGTTGTGTGCAGTTTATCTCTATCTACGGCATTTACTGCAATTATTTCAAAGAAGCGGTACTGCCCAGTGACAGAGAACTGTATGAACAAATCAAGAAAATCAACAAATTAAAGTAAGAAAAGGAGAAATGTAAAATGAAGAAATTTAATGAAATGTACGTTATCGGTATCGACCACGGATATGGGAATATGAAAACAGCGAACTGTTGCTTTTCCACCGGTATTATGAAAAGCGATGCCGAACCCACCTTTGTCAGCGACCTGCTTGTATGGAACGGCAAGTATTATTCCATCGGAGTCGGTCATAAGGAATTTACGGCAGATAAGTTTAACGATGAGGATTATTACGTTCTCACGCTTGCCGCTATTGCAAGAGAACTCAGACGGGAGCGCATTACCGAAGCCGCCGTGTTCATCGCCGCAGGTCTGCCGCTTACTTGGGTAAGTGAGCAAAAGGCAGAATTTAAGAAATATCTGCTTCAGCACAGCGAGGTTGCTTTCGCCTTCCGCAATACGGAATACCGCATAAAAATCGTAGGCGCAGAAATCTATCCGCAGGGATTCGCCGCCGTTGCCGAAAAACTTGGTGATTTTAAGGGTGTCAATATGCTTTGTGATATTGGCAACGGCACGATGAATCTTCTTCGGATCGTAAACAAGAAACCCGATGCTCAGAGAATGTTTACCGAAAAATATGGTACTCATCAGTGCGCCTTGCTTATCCGTGAGCAGATGATGAAAGTACACCACGCCGCTCTTGATGATACTATCGTTACGGAAATTTTAAGGAAAGGCACGGCAGATATTGACGGTGAGTATCTTGATACGGTTATTAAGACCGCAAAGGAATACACCGCCGGTATCTTCCGCCATCTGCGTGACCACGAATACGATCCGAAATTGATGAAACTTTATGTGGTCGGCGGCGGTGGCTGTCTTATCCGTAATTTTGCCGATTACGATGCGAGCCGAGTTATCATCAACGAGGATATTTGTGCCACCGCAAAGGGATATGAGCATATGGCGCTTGTCACCCTTAACAGAAACGGCGGTGTGGTATGATTAAGAACGTGAAAATCCGGTTCAATTTAGATAAAGAAAATGACCGCAAGGCGTATGACTATCTGCAAGGCGTAGAAAAATCGTACAGCAAGGCGGTCATTTCTGCTATCTGTGGATTTATGGATTTATCCGAAAGGACGGTAACCGAAGATGCTTTCCTTGAAAGAGTTATATCCACTATTCGAGAGGAAGTCGGAAAAAGTAATCCTCTTGGTCATCTTTTGCAGTTTGTGCAGACACCCTCTGCACAAACACCCGCTGAAACAGAAATCAATGCCGAAAACGAAGAAGCGGTACTCGATTTTCTTGACAGCTTCTAAGGTGACACTTATTCCTGCTTTTAACGGTACTGTAATGGCAATATCCAAAGGAATTGCCCCCACTAACACCAACGGTTCCACTATTCTGCAATACTGACGGCACTCACATAAAATGTGGCGCCATTATTAGAGAAAAGCAGAACCAACCGAAGAATTTGCACTGATAAGAACGGTATGAGATCGCTCCCTCACGGTGCAAGTCACGGAGAATGGAAGATATACGCTAAAAGCGTGTGTCTTACACCGTAACAAGCAGGGAACTTGTACGGCAAGTTCCAATTAAACAGTAAGCGTTCCGCCTACTGTTCACCTTTAGGGGATAAATTCCCCTAAGACCCCGATTACAGAAAGAAGGTATGTATATGAATAGAAATCCGAAAGAAAAGCCGTGTCGGTTATATCTTCGGGTATCTCCTACCGAGAAAAAGAAGATCACCGAACTCGCCAACTGCTGTGGTATTCCCGTAGCTGAATATCTCCGCAAACGGGCATTGGGATGCTCTGTGAAAGCAGTCGTTCCCGATGCCTTTTATATTTTCAACGAGAAACTGAGTGAACTGCTCAACCGTGATTTATCTCCCGAAACCGAAGCGGCGGCACTGAAACTCTTTGACGATATTTATGCTGAAATCATAGATACGCCAAAGCAGAGTAAAAGAGAAATCATACGGGAGATTTTAACGGGGTCCCCGCAAAGCCAGCTTTGTGGGGAAAAGGAGCATCCACGGAGTGGAGAGTCTTTCGGCATTTATGACGAAAGCGATGAACGGAGTGTGATGTGACGATGGCAAGTACAGGCTTCTGGCCCGTCAAGTCCCGATTAAAGGAAGTAATCGATTATGCGGAGAACCCTGACAAAACCACCGATAAAAAGTTCTTGGACGAGGACTTGTGGGCGGCGCTCCGTTATGTGGAGAACGACCAAAAGACCGACCAAACAATGTATGTGTCAGGTATCAACTGTCCGAAGCAGAGAGCCTATCAATGTATGATGACAACCAAGCGGCGGTACGGAAAGTTCGGCGGCAATGTTGCCTATCACGGGTATCAGAGTTTTGTGTCGGGAGAAGTTGCACCCGAAGAAGCACACAAAATAGGATTGGAAACTGCCCGTAGAATGTGGGGCGATGCTTATGAAATTGTCGTTACTACCCATCTTAATACGGATAACATTCACAATCATTTCGTGATAAATTCCGTTTCTTTTAAGACGGGCAGAAAGTTTGAAAACCATATCCGTGATCACGTGGAGCTTCGGCAGATCTCCGATGCAGTTTGCAAGGAACACGGAAAGTCTGTAATACCGTTTACGCATTTTTACGGTAATAAGAAAGCGTATTGGATAAACAAGTCCGGTAAGCTCACTCATCGGGATATACTGCGGCGGGATGTAGATGAAGCAATCGCAAACAGCGGCAGTTTCAAAGAAATCGAATATTGTATGAAAAATCTCGGTTATCGCTTTGAGCGGGATTTTTATTACGAGCATCCGTCTATTATTGCAGACGGATGGGAACGGGCAGTCCGTATCAGCAGTTTAGGCAAAGATTACACCAAAGAGCGAATAAGAGAACGCTGCCGTGAAAATCAAGTCGAACCGATTATGACCACCATTTATAATGCGCCGTATAAGCGTAAGCCCCTGCTCATAATCGAATATGAATGGCGGCGATTGGAGCGTATAGATACGGTGCAAGTATTGTTTGCGCTGTTCATTGAACTGCTGAAAATATGCACATGCAACAATATTGAAGGAAAGCACAACCGCCAACTCTCCCAGATGATGCGGGCAGAGGTACAGAAATTAGATAAATATATCGAGGAATACAAGCTCCTTTGCGACAACCACATTGAGTCGCCAAAGGAGCTTTTGTCATTTCAAGAGAACTTATCTGCCCGTATCTCAGAATTGGAGCAGGAACGGTATGCTCTGCGGTTAAAACTGCGCCGAGTGAAAACGCCCGAAGATGATGCCGCATTAAATGCACAGGCAAAGGAACTCACCAAGCAGATTACCCCTTTGCGAAAAGAATTGAAAGTCGCCCTGCGCATTGAGGAACACATTCCGAAAATTAAGGAACTCCTTTATGCCGAGCGCAATATCGAAATGAAACGAAATAATTTAATTAAAAAGAAAGAACGAGATTATGAACGATGAAAAATACTAAGAAAAATATCTCTATCGAGAAATTACACCCTTTTGAGAACCACCCCTACAAGGTGCAGGACAACGAGGAAATGGATGCCCTTGCTGAAAGCATTAAGATGCACGGCGTTGTATCTCCCATCATAGTCCGACCACTTGAAAACACCACAGACGAATACGAAATCATATCCGGTCACAGACGGGTTATGGCAAGCAGAAAGGCAGGGATCACTGAAATCCCTGCCTTAATTGTTTCCCTTGACCGTGATGCGGCGGCAATCGTACTTGTGGACAGCAACCTACACCGAGAGCATATTCTACCCTCTGAAAAAGCCTTTGCTTACAAGATGAAAGCGGAGGCTTTGGCACATCAGGGATTCCGTGCGGATTTAACTTCGGTGCAACTTGCACCGAAGTTGGCAACGGAGCAAATTGCAGAAGATGCAGGAACAAGTAAAGATACTATTAAGCGCTATATCCGTCTTACCAATCTTATCCCCGAAATTCTGCTATATGTGGACGAGGGGCGCATTTCCTTCACTCCTGCCGTCGAGCTTTCCTACCTCAATGAGCAGGAGCAGTACGACCTTTTAGAGCAGATGGAACTAAACGATTGCACCCCGTCACTCTCGCAGGCTTGCCGCTTTAAGAAGATAAGCCAAGAGGAAGGTCTGACTCCAGAAGTGATCGACGCCGTTATGAGCGAAGAAAAAGCCAATCAGCGGGAAATGTTCAAAGTCCCGATGGAACGTATTCGTCAGTATGTCCCTAACGCCAACGCAAAGCAAGCTGAGGATTTTGTTTTGAAGGCTTGTGAGCATTACCGCAAGTTTTTAATCCGTCAGCGCAACCGTGATGAAAGGTAAGGTGAAGAATATGAAAAAAGTCAATATAGAACCCATTATGTTTTCGAGAAAAGGCGCAGGGCGCATTGATGAAAATATCCCTATTGACCTCTTGGAATACGTTACGCCAAAATCGGCTATGGCAATCGACAATACTCCCGTTTGCTATATTCCAAAACAAATCACCGTGTCCGAAGAAATAAGCGGTACTATCTACGATGTTACCGGTATTTTCACGGGCGAGGTGGATAAATCACTATTTCAGCAATTAAAAGAATTGATCCTATCTGAGCAGTTAGTGTAACTGCCATAGGTTTGTAGAAACACAGCCGGGCATTGTATAATTGGCTTGTCCAATAAGCAATGCTCGGCTTTCGTGAGAAAGGAGTTTATTATGGCAATGAAAGCCGAGAATATGAATCAAGATAAAATTACAGCCTTATACTGTCGTCTGTCTGTAGAAGATATTAAAGACGATAAAGACAAAAAAAGAAAGGGTAAAGAGGACGAATCAAACAGTATCAGCAACCAAAAGCAAATTCTTTCGGACTATGCTAAAAAGCACGGTTATACTAACACAATGTTTTTCGTTGATGACGGCATTTCGGGTACGAGCTTTGATCGTAGCGATTTTAACCGTATGCACCGAATGGTAGAGGAAGGCAAAATCGGCACAATTATCGTAAAAGACCTATCCCGTTTCGGTCGTGAGCATATTGAGGGCGACCGTCTTGCAGAAATCGTATATCCTACGCTTGGTGTAACCTTTATATCCATTCACGAAAATATCAATACCTCTACTGGCGAGGGTGTGGAAATGCTGCCGTTTTACAATATATTCAACGAATGGTATGCGGCGCAGACCTCCAAGAAAATCCGTGCAGTATGGCAATCCAAGTCGGATAACGGTGAGCGTGTATCTGCAACGGTAGCTTTCGGTTACAAGAAAGCCGACGACGATTCCAAACAATGGGTTATTGATGAACCTGCCGCAAAGGTGGTACGGCATATCTTTCAGCTTTGCATTGAAGGATTAGGCGTTACCAAAATCGCCCGCCGTTTAGAAGCAGAAAAGATTTTAACGCCAACTGCCTATTACAACAGCATTGGAAGAAAAACACGGAACAAGGTCATTGATCCTTATCGTTGGTCTGAAAACAGCGTCGAGCACATTCTTTCCAATATGCAGTACACCGGCTGTACCGTAAATTTCAAATCGAGTACTGTCAGCTTTAAGGTTCACAAGACCGTTTATAACTCACCCGAAGATTGGGTAATCATACCCAATACGCAGGAAGCCATTATTGATATGGATACTTGGGAGCGTGTGCAAGAGATAAAAAAGCACCGCCGCAGAAATACTGCGACGGGCAGAACAAGTATCTTTTCAGGGTTGGTGTATTGCGGAGATTGTGGTTCGAGGTTATATTTCTGTGCCGCCAAGAGCGTAAAGGAGCATCAGGAGTTTTACCGCTGTTCACAGTATAAAGAAAACAGAGGTAGTTGTTCCATCCATTATATCCGCAACGTGGTGCTTGAAAGAATGGTTCTGAAACTCATACGGGAAGCGGCGGAATATATTACGGAATATGAACCGATTTTCCTTTATTTGTATGGAAAACAGCACGAACTTAATAAAGCCAACAAATTCAAAGCCGCAAAGCAGGAGCTTGAAAAGAACAAAAAGCGTATTGCGGCATTGGATAAGTTGATTGAAGCGGCTTTTGAAAAGAATGTGCTTGGTACTCTAAGGGATGATCTGTTTGAGCGAATGACCTCCAATTATGAGCAGGAGCAAAGTGAACTGATACAAGCGGTAGCCGAATTGGAACAGCGGCTTGCTAATGCAGAGCAGGACAATATCGACCTACGGGCATTTCTCTCCATTATCCGTAAATGCACCGACTTAAAGGAACTGACACCCGAACACGTCAATCGGCTTATTACAAAGATTGAAATCTTTGATAGCACCAAAGACGAGAACGGCAAAAAGCACGTTCCTATTAGGTGTGTCCAGTTAAGAAAACATTCTAAGGCGAGAGAGAAACGGTATAGCTTCGGCTATGCCGTTTCTTTCATTTTTGCCTGCTATCAAATACTTTGGACATTTCCAAAATCCCGATACCTTTGTAGTAGATATCTACCTCTTGTCTGCGGTTGATTTTGCTATGGGGATCGGTCGCTGCGTGAATGACGATCTTCTCAACGAACTCATGCAGGATACGAGGTGTCAGCTCCGGGATATCGGTGTACTGGCGGACAACGGACAGGAACCTGTCAACATTGGCACTTTTGCCTTCTGCTTCTTCGATTTCCTCACGGAGTATTGCAGCCTGTGCCTGCAAACCAGCCTGTTCCGCTTCATAGTCAGTGGACAGCTTGTGGAAACGCTCGTCTGTCAGCTTGCCGCTGATGTTGTCCTCATATAGCCGTTTGAAGATCATATCTAGTTCTGTGATACGTTTCTCACTTTCAGACAGCAGCTTGCGCTTTTTGGCAAGACCTTTATTGCGTTCCTTTACATCCATATCCATGACCATTTGAACAAAGCGGTTTTCATGGATTCTTGCGAAGGACACGATCTCCCGTAGATTTTGAAGGATCAGTTCCTCCAGGATGACCGTTCGGATGGAATGTGGCGTGCTGCATACTTGCTTTCCCTTGCGGTAGCCAGAGCAAATGTAGTATTCCTGATCTTTTCGGAATCCGGTCGCTCTGCACTGGTACAGGATCGAGCCGCAATCGGCACAGTACATCATGCCGGAGAACATTCCCATTTCGCCCATCTTTGTCGGACGGCGCCGTGATTGCCGCGCCTGCTTTACAGCCTCGGCAATGGCTTCTGTCCAAATCGGTTCATGGGTATTCTCAAAGATGACCCATTCACTTTCGGGATTTTGGATTCTCTTTTTGCTCTTGTAGGACTTCTTTGTGGTCTTGAAATTCACCGTATGCCCCAGGTATTCACGCCAGCGATCCATAATTCCTGCTATCGTGGTATTGTCCCAATTATAAAGGTCTCCCTGATTTTTAACATTACAGGTGATACCCTTACTTTCATAGTAAGCTGAGGGCGTAAGAATTTTTCGTTCCCGCAGCTTTCGTGCTATCTGGGACGGTCCAAACCCATCCATAACATACAACCCAATCTCATATACCACATCGGCAGCCTCACGGTCGGGTATCCAATGTTTGCTGTCATCCGGGTCTTTCATGTATCCGTAGGGCGCATTAGTCGTCAAATGTTCTCCGGCGTTCCCTTTGACCTTCATCACAGCACGGATTTTCTTGCTGGTGTCTTTCGCATACCACTCATTGATGATATTGCGGAAGGGAGTAAACTCATTGTCGCCCTGGGTGCTGTCCACCCCATCGTTTACGGCAATAAAGTGAACATCATGCTCCGGGAACATGATCTCGGTATACATACCCACCTGCAGATAATCACGACCAAAACGGGACATATCTTTGATGATGACCCGTTTGACGATCCCTGCCTCCACATCGGCAATCATTTCCTGGAAACCAGGCCGATTGAAGGTTGTTCCCGAAATGCCGTCATCAATGTAAAAGCGGAAGTTGGTGTACCCGTGTTCAAGAGCGTACTTCTGTAAAATTTTCTTTTGGTTGATGATACTGTTGCTGTCGCCCTGCAATTCATCGTCACGCGATAAACGGCAGTACAAAGCGGTAACAGCTTCGACGCTCATAGCGTTGTAAGGGAATTGAAGCGCGGCAGCGGTGTTTGACTGATGAAACATAATAACCTCCAATCTGGCAGTCAAACACGGTATGAAGTTCTATCTTCATTCTACCGCGCTTTGCTGGTTTTGTCTGCCTATGGAGGTCAAATTGTAGCGGCTTTTTTTCGGACATCATCCTTGATAAGCCGCTCTATTTTAGAAACCACACCGTCTTTTGTTTGTTCCAGGAAGAACGAATTGACGGTGAAGGTTGTATTTCCAATTTTCTTTTCGCTCCGTACTGGCGGGGCGAATTTGTTTTCAAAGGTTCTATCTTCTTGCATAGATTGACCCCTTTCATTGTTTGCAAGTTGATAAGCAATAAAAGAGGCAAAACGGACGGCTGCTGGCACAGCTCCACGGGAGTCTAACCCCGGCCCATGCTGATGGGTGCGGCGCACAATGCTTTGTGGGCGTTCAATGCG